>Ga0272449_1003123_pt1 | contig 14537 bp, 13 predicted proteins | sample YNPCB0241_FD_198679 | JGI IMG/M metagenome (GOLD analysis project Ga0272449, IMG submission 198679) | Hot spring sediment microbial communities from Yellowstone National Park, WY, United States - YNP-CB-024-1 | ecosystem: Environmental > Aquatic > Thermal springs > Hot (42-90C) > Sediment...
TGAGGTTGGAGCCGGGTCCCCCGGTGCTCTGCCAGGTAGAGTCGGCGAACTTGAAGACGCCTCTCTTAGTCCCCCTGTATAGTGTTTGTCCAGGTCCGAAGGATAGGGCATAGGCTGAACCGTTTCCCGGACCTAATGTGTCCGTCCAGACAAAGTCACCTCCGCTCGATCCCTGCGCCTCCATGGGTAATTCCATTTCCGATCCCAAGGCAGCAGGAACTTGAGTCACTAACATCAGTGCCGTGAGGCCTACAAGGACCAGCACAGAAAGATCCTTGACCTTGCACACGATCTTTCTCATGGCCAACCCCCTCTAATCTCTTCTGACCGGACTCCACAGACTCACCTTTAAGTAGCGTTTTCAATCCCGCTGGCTATACGGATTTAAAAGAGATGAATTAATGGGCTAAGTTATCCCCATTTTGCGCTACGCGGAATCACCCAATGGGGTGCTTTTAAAACTGGGGTGACGAGATGCCTGTATTGTGCCGGGCGCGGAAACCGCCTTGCACAGGAGTCTATCCCAGGCAATTTCGCTATTTGTCAATTTAGCCTATGGCGAATTGGTGCCCGGGGCGGGATTCGAACCCGCACGGGAATCCCCGAGGGATTTTAAGTCCCTTGCGTCTACCGGTTCCGCCACCCGGGCACCGTTGCGGCAGAAATCCCCTACTTTCGCCGGTCACCTTTGCCTTCGCCGGGTCCCATGTTACCACCATTCAGGAGGGGGGCTCAACGAAAGGTTCCGCTATCAGGCGCGGGAATCGCCATGGATCACGATTTGGGTATCAGGAGGTGGGGAAACCCCTCCCGTCGCTTCCATCCCTACGGGATAATTCAGGGACTGGACGATACCCCTTTCCTCAGGGCCTCCCGGACCGTATCCACCAGCACCCGGGGGTCGAAGGGCTTGGTGAGATAGTACTCGGCCCCTAGCTGGCGGGCCTTGTCCATGTCTTCCGGAAGGTGCCTAACGGAAAGGACTATGACGGGTATTTCTCGGGTTTCCTCGTCACTCTTTAAAGCAGCGAGGATCTCGAACCCGTCCACATCGGGCATCATCAGGTCGAGGATGATGAGGTCAGGCCTCTCTCCCGGCAGCGTTGAAACCGGCCCATTCCCGCTGCCATGGCCCATGACGCGGAATCCCTCGTGCTCGAGGATCATCTTTATGAGCTTATGGATGGCCGGCTCGTCGTCGATGACCAGTATCCCTCCCATCCGAATCCCATCCTTTCCATCCAGGCCACCTACTATCCCGCTTATCTCAAGAACTCCGTCAGCGATGCCAATATAATAAATAAAGGGGCGTTTCCAACGCCCTTAACAATTAACAATATTAACACATCTTCAGAAATTTTCAAAACGTCTCCAGTATTCTCCCACAGAATCAGCTCGAGGACGAGGCAGGGCTACCTCGACCCTCGGACTTGACTCGTTTTCCCTTCCTGCCCTCAATCGTCTGCCTCGAGGTAGGATACCAAGCCCGCGGCAGCAAGGGCGAGGCCATCCAGGATGTCCTTTTCCGATACCAGGATCTCCTGCAAGCCCAGGAATCGCATGAGGACGACCAACACCGCCGCTCCCCCCACGATCACCCTCGCCCTTTCCGGGTCCATGACCATCAAGCCTCTCCTCTCCGCCAGTTTCATGCGGGATAGCCGACGATATAACCCCTCGCAGTCCTCCAGGGAGAGCCGGGAAAGGTGAATCCTTTCCGGGTCGTATTCCCGCAGGCCCTGGTTAAGCCCTGAGAGGGTGGTCACCGTTCCCGCCAGGCCTACCGCCTCCAGGCAACCGCCTGCGTCCAACCCTTCCAAGCCTTTCTCCAGGACCTCCCCCACCCCCTTCTCCATGGCCGCCAGCTCCCCTGGCGAGGGCGGGTCTCCCTCCAAGTACCTTTCGCTCATCCGAACGCATCCCAGGGGGAGGCTCCTCCACCAATCCGGGCTGTTTCCCCTCCCCCCCGTCACCACCTCCGTGGAACCACCGCCTATGTCGAAAACCAGTACTCTCCCCCCCGGAGGCACCTGCTCCAAGTCATAGGTAGCTCCCAGGAAGGAAAGCCGTGCCTCCTCACCACCGTCGATAACGCAGGGGTGAGTCCTCAGCGCCTCGTGGGCCCGGGAAAGGAAGACCTCGGCGTTGGACGCCTCCCTCACCGCGCTGGTAGCCGCTGCCAGGATCCTCTCCGCCCCCAGGGCCAGGGCCTCCTCCCGGTAGGAGCAAAGAACCTCCAGAGTCCTTTCCATCGCCTCATCGGATAGGCTCCCGTTTCCCTCCACCCCCTCTCCCAGCCTGGTGATGGTCATCTTTCGCAACAGGGTCTCCAGGAAGGGCGTGCCTGGACCTCCCCCCACCCTCCCCACCAAGAGGCGCACCGAGTTGGTCCCTATGTCCACCGCGGCCACCACGTTCACCGGAAATCCCCCTTCCCAGGCGGCAAAGGTTTCATCCCCGGCAACCTTTCACTCGGGATGACGATACCCGAACTAACCTCACCTTTCCTTGAGGAACGGGGCGCAACTCCCCTCGCAATCAACTTCCCGAAGCTCCCGGAAGACCTCCTCCCCCACCGGATTGTCGAAGCCGGCGAGGTAATGGGCCAAGTGAGCGTGGAGGCACTTCATCCCACCCCGCACCGTGCCGCCGATGCCCAACCTGTCGGCGAAAAGCTCCCTCACCACCTCCCTCTGGGCCCTGGAACCCGCCCATCTCTCCCTTTCCTCGGCGTACTCCCGTTCCGCCCTCTCCAGCCTCCGGGCGAAATCCCCGTCCTCCAGCTTCTTGCGAAGCCGTTCCCTTAGATTCCCCGACTCCAGCCGGGAGACTACCTTGACCAGCATAGGACAGGTAAGCCAGAAAAGGGTGGGAAAGGGGGTTCCGTCGGGAAGCAGAGGGGGCGTTCCTATGACCCTGGGCTTCCCGAAGGGGCAGCGGGAGACCACCTTGACCTCGCCTCGCAGGGGCCTTCCCAGCTGCTCCCTCAGCACCAGCCGATCCCGCTCGCTCGGTTCCTCCGCCCAGGACACCTAGAGTCCCTCCACGCCTTGAGCCAGTGTCATCGCGACGCTCAGTTTCCCCGAGACCGGTCCTGACCCATCGGAAGGGCTTTCTGCCCGGGGCCACCCGGAAACAACTCGTATCCGCGTTCCATTTTAACCGGGCCACTGGACTCAAACACCTGCTTTACCATCCCCCGTCACAACAAAGCTCGCGGTAATACCAGTGGTGACCATCCCCTGGTCCAACAAAGCCCCCGGGGCATATCGGTGGTGCGAGACGGTGGTTTCCCCGCTAAAACCGCCCCTTGGACTATCCCCTGCGGCCCCACCGTGTTATCATATTAATAACATTAAGTATTAAGTATAGGTTAATATAGTTTTCGTCGGCGTGGTGATTCCCGAGGAATGAAAGGAGTGGCTATGGGACTTTCTCTGTTCTTTACCGAGGAGCACGAGATGTTGCGCAAGAGCATCCGGGAGTTCACGGAGAAGGAGCTGGCTCCCCATGCCGAGGAATGGGAGCAGGAAGGGTACTTCCCCGACTGGGTCTTCAAGCGCATGGGGGAACTCGGATTCCTCGGCCTGCACTACCCCGAGGAATATGGTGGCGGTGGGGGCGACTACTTCACCAACATCATCCTGGCCGAGGAGCTGGCCAGGAGCGGGTGCGCCAGCCTGAACATGGCGGTAGCCGTCCAGGTGGGCATGGCCACCCCTCCCATCCTGGCCTTCGGGACCGAGGAGCAGAAGCAGAGATATCTGGTACCGGCCATCAAGGGCGAAAAGATCGCCTGCCTGGGGATAACCGAGCCCAACGCCGGCTCCGACGTGGCCAGCATCCAAACCTTCGCCGAGAAGGTGCCCGGTGGCTGGAAGATAAATGGGAACAAGATCTTCATTACCAACGGCGCCCGGGCTCATTTCATGACGCTTTTGGCCCGCACCGAAAAAGGGAAGGGCTACCGAGGGATGAGCCTTTTCCTGGTGGATACCGACACTCCCGGCTTCATAGTCAACAGGAAGCTGGACAAGGTCGGCATGAGGGCATCCGACACCGCAGAGATATTCTTCGAGGACATGGTGGTCCCGGAGGACGCATTACTGGGAGAGGAGGGCAAGGGCTTCTACCACATCATGTGGGAACTCCAGGGGGAGCGCCTCATCGGCGCTGCCGCGGCCATCGGGGGCGCCAAGCTCATCTTGGAGACGGTAATCCAGTACACCAAGGAGAGGGTGCAATTCGGGAAACCCATCTGCAAGAACCAGGCCATCGCCCACCGCATCGCCGACCTGGCCACCAAGATCGAGGCAGCCCAGTCGCTGGTCTACATAACCGCCTGGCGCTATGACCACGGGGAATATCCCGTCAAGGAGATATCCATGTGCAAGCTCCTCTGCGCCCAGGTAGCTTTCGAGGTGGCCGACGAGGCCCTGCAGTTCATGGGTGGGTATGGATACATGATGGAATACCCCATTCAGAGGGCTTGGAGGGACAGCCGCCTGAGCCGCATCGGGGGCGGTACCGACGAGATCATGCGGGAGATCATCGCCACCACCATGGGGCTTTACGCCTGAGGCCGAGGTACCTGGAGGGGATTAAAGGAGAGGGCGCCACAGGCGCCCTCTCCGACTTTGGCACGTTCCTTCAACCTGACCCAGCCCTCAGGAGGGGATGTAAACCACCGCCTCGCCATCCTTAAGGACGATGGTGCCGTCCTCCTTCTCCGCCCAGACGTCCAAGGCCACCAGGTTGTCGGGGAGCTTCTCCCTCACACGACCCTTGAATATCACCTTGTCGCCCGGGATGACCATCCCTCGGAACTGGCAGCTGAGCTTGCGCAAGTACCCTGGGTCCCCTATCCAGTCCATGACCATCTTTCCCAGTAGCGCCATGTTGAAAAGGCCGTGGGCGATGACGTCAGGGAGCATGGCCACTTCCTTGGCAAAATATGGATTGACATGGATGGGGTTGAAATCGCCACTTGCCCCCGCGTACACGATGGCGTCCATGCGATCAAAGACGTGCTCCAGGGACGGGATTTCCTGTCCCACCTCCACCTGGTCGAACTTCAAAGTGCATAGTTCCATCATTTTCCACCACCTCCCCGGATGATGAAGGTGGCCCGTGCCCGGCACACCAGCTCTCCGTCCTGGTTGCGGGCCTCGCTCTCGTAGACTATGAAATCAAGATTCCCCTTCTCATAGATGTCGGCCACCTTGCCCGTCTCGGTGATGACATCATTGGGCTTGACAACGGTGAACCATTCGAATTCCTGGGCCCCATGTACCAGCATGGCCAGGTTCAGCTTGATCTCCGGGTCCACCAGCATCATGCCGGCGCCCCGAAGGGCGTAGACCGCCGCGAAGTTGGGCATGGCGATGACGTCCCCGTACTTGGTCTGGGAGGCGAATTTCTCGTCGTGGAAGATAGGTCTCCAGTCCTTGGCGGCGGCCGCGTATTCCTTCATCTTCTCCCGGCCCACCTCGTAGCGGATGGGGCCATAGGTCTTGCCGATGAAGCGATGATCGATCACGACCTCCTCCTTTCCTCGAACCTCCCTGCCTCGACGAAGAATTCTATCACCGTCTTCGCTCCTCCACCACCAGGGGTACCTCACCCGGCTTGACGTAGCCTAGCTCCCTGGCTTTTCTTTCCAGATATGATGGGTCGCGTGCTGACTCCAGCCGTTCCTCCAGCGAGCGGGTCACGGCCCTTTCCTGCTCGAGTTTGCCCTCCAATTCCCTAAGCTGCCTTTCACTCTCGGCTAGCCTCCCCAGCGGACCCCTTAGGGCAAGGAAGACGGAGACAGCCAGTAAAAAGAGGGAGACAACCATTAGCGCCTTCCTGCGCCTGTCCGTCCGGGCACGGCAAGACCGCTGATCAGCCCGACCCAGCCCGGCGCGTCCTTCCGTAACCTTCCCCTGTATCGCTGACCCGTGAGCCAAGGTTAAGATCCTTTCAGCACCCTTATCCACTGGAGTTTATTTTTGAATAACATTTTAACAGTTTTTTACTTTATCCACAAAACCATGCGCTAGGTCCCCCTTCCATCAAACCCTCTCCCTCTACGTTCTTATCTACCCCCTGCGATACGGATACCAGTCCTTTCCCGTGCCCAGCCCCGTGCACTAAAGGCCATCGCCACCTTAACGGGACCGGGGAAGGTCCGGGGAACACGGTGGTCTTCCATCATCCTGGTATGCAGTGGATGGTATCTGTGGTAGGGATCCCCTTTCCCGGTTTCCTGATCCCAGCGGTAACCACCACCGGTCGCCCCTTTTCCAGGAAACCCAGGCGGCGAGCAGCCTCCTCCGCCGAGGAGAATATCTCCTCCACGCTGCCCTGCACGGGCACCTCCGCCGGGTGCACTCCCCAATGGAGGGTCAGCCTGCTCGCCACCTCCCGGCGGGGGGTGAGAGCCAGGATCAATTGACGAGGGCGGAACCTACTCATCTGGCGGGCGGTGAAGCCTGAGTCGGTGGGAGTCACGATGGCCCCCGCTCCTAGTTGCAGCGCCAATTCACAGGCGGCTAGGCAGACGGCCTCCACCGTCCCGCTTCCGGCCCACCTCCTGCCCGCCGCCAGCCACTCCTCGTAGGGTAGGTGGGGCTCGGTCCTGAGGATTATCCGCTCCATGGTGGAGATGGCCTCCACCGGGAAGGAACCCACCGCCGTCTCCCCCGATAGCATAACTGCGTCCGCGCCCTCCCAAACGGCCTCCGCCACGTCGCTGACCTCCGCCCGGGTGGGTACTGGGCTATCCATCATGCTCTGAAGCATCTGGGTGGCCACTATCACCGGCTTCCCGGCCCTCATCGCCGCCTGCACCACCCTCCTCTGGAGGATGGGGACCTCCTCCAGGGGCATCTCCACCCCAAGGTCACCGCGGGCCACCATCACCGCGTCCGCCGCCTCGACGATGGAGTCCAGCCTCTCCACCGCCTCCCGCTTCTCGATCTTGGCGATTATGGGGATATCCCCACCCCTCTCCGCTATCGCCTTTTTCAGCTCCTGCAGGTTCTCGGCCGTTCTCACGAAGGAGAGAGCCAGCCAGTCCACCCCGAGCTGAACGCCCAGCTCCACATCGGCCAGGTCCTTTTCGGTGAGAGGTGGGAGGTCAAGAACCCGACCGGGCAGGTTTATCCCCTTCCTGGATCCCAGGCACCCTCCCTTCTCAACGCGGCAGCGAACGCCGCTCTCTTCCTTACCCAGCACCCTGAGCACCATGGATCCGTCGTCCACAAGGACCCGGTCACCGGGGGCCAATACATCCAGCAGGGGCGGCCAACTCACCGGCGCCGAGTCGGAGTCACCCTCCTCCCGTGCGTCAGTGAGGATAAAATCCCTGCCTTCTTCCAGGTAGGTCCCTTCTTCGACCTCACCGAGCCTGAGCTTGGGACCCATGAGGTCCAGGATAACCCCCACCGTCTTACCAACCCTGGCCGCGGCGGCGCGCACGGCCCTCACTTCCTCTGCTATGGTCCCCGGGTCAGCGTGGGAGGCGTTGATGCGGGCCAGGTCCATGCCCGCCTTCACCATCCTTAACAAGGTATTCGGGTCCCGGCTAGCCGGCCCCACCGTGGCTATGATCTTGGTCCTCCTCGCCCCCGCACCCATGGGTCCCTCCTCAGATCTCCATCCTCCATATGCCCTGCTCGTCCAGGTAGAAGAGGTATCCTCCCCGGGAATGGAAGGCGGCCTCCTTCACCCCGGTGACCTCGGGATAGCGGTAGAGGACGCCTGCCTCCAGGTCCAGGATCTCCAGGCCTTCCCTCCCCCGGAGGGCGACACGCTTACCCTCGGGATCCACAGCGAGGACCAGATTCTCCGAGGGGTAGGAGCCACTGGCCAGCAGCACCTTCTCGTCTCCTTTATCCGGACGAGCCTCCGCCACCATGAGCCCCTCCGCATATCCCCAGTCCTCGGACCGGGACAGGTAAAAAAGGCGCCCTTCCCGAGAGAACCAGAGGAACAGGGGGTCCCTATCCAGCTCCCACCACCTTTCCTCTAAGCCGGATACCGGGTCCACCCGGTAGAGCGTCCTCGCCTTCTTGCCCGGTCCACCGCGATGGAGGAAGGCGCCTCCATCGGGAAACCATAGCGGTTCGCCCAGCCCATAGGGGATTGAACCCCCTCCCCCGCCCTCCAAGGAGGCCCATCGATAAAGAGGAGGGTCGAGGTTGAAATCGGCCCAAGCCAGCCAACGACCATCAGGGGAACAGCTGGGGAAGGCGACCCCGCCCGGCCCAGTCATTCGCGAGACCCGGAGGCCGCCGTCTTCCGCCACCCGCCCAAGAAAAAGTCCGCTGGAATCGCCGTAGACCAGCCTTTCCGGGTGGGACGCCCAGCATATCAAGGTGTCCTCACCGCATGGCAGGCGGGCAACCTCCCTGCCCCCGGGCACCCCTTCCCTGACCAGCAGGAAATCCCCTTCTCCTCCGCTCACGATGAAGGCGACGAGGGGGGAAGCAGAGCTTAGGGAAAGCCCGCGCAGGCCCTGACCCTCCCCGGGAAAGAGTAGCTCACCCCTTCCCAGCCTCTCCTCCACCTTCGCCCGGTCCACGGTGAGCACCCCGGACATCAATCTGAGGAGGTAATAGCCCACCCCTACCAGCACCAGACAAGCTAGGAGGAGTACGGCCACAAGAACGGCAAACCTCCTGGTGATGTTATCACCTCCCTGGACGGAAGACGGATCCTACGAATCAATCCACCTTCTCCCAGATGGTCCGCTCGTCCTTCCGCGGGAACCTCAACGGAAAGCTTCAAGCACCCAGGGTGCCCCGACCCGGGAAAAGGGCTGCCTCCCCCAGGTCTTCCTGGATGCGCAAAAGACGGTTATACTTGCAGACCCGGTCGGTCCTGGCCGGAGCTCCGGTCTTTATCAGTCCACATCCGGTGGCTACCGCCAGATCGGCGATGGTGGTGTCCTCAGTCTCACCGGAGCGGTGGGAGATTATCCTGAGGTAACCGGCGGACTGGGCCATCCTCATGACCTCCAGGGTCTCGGTGAGGGTCCCTATCTGGTTCAGCTTGATCAGGATGGCATTAGCCACGCCCTCCTCGATACCCTTCTTCAAAAGCTCCGGGTTGGTGACGAAAACGTCGTCCCCCACCAGCCTCACACGGGAGCCGAGCCTCGAGGTCAGGAGCGTCCAGCCCTCCCAATCGTCCTCGCCCATGCCATCCTCGATGGATACGATGGGGAAATCCCTCACCAGCTCTTCGTAGTAGTCCACCAGGGAACCCGCATCCAACTCGCGCCCCTCACCGGCGAAACGGTAAACACCTCCCTCGTAGAGCTCGCTGGCCGCCACGTCCAGGGCCATGGCCACCTCGTCTCCCGGTCGGTAGCCCGCCTCCTCCACGGCCTCCACGATCACCTCTAGCGCTTCCCGGTTGCTTCCCAAATCGGGGGCGAATCCACCCTCGTCCCCCACGGAAGTGGATAGCCCTCGTTTCTTCAGTACTTTCTTGAGGGCATGGTAAACCTCCACGCCAGCACGGAGGGCCTCCCGGAAATCGGGAAAGCCCCAGGGAAGCACCATGAACTCCTGGATGTCTACGTTGTTGTCGGCATGTTTGCCGCCGTTCAAGATGTTCATCATGGGCACGGGGAGAAGGCGTGCATTAGCCCCACCCAGGTAACGGTACAGGGGAAGGCCCAGGGAGAGGGCGGCGGCCTTGGCCACTGCCAGGGATACGCCCAGGATGGCGTTGGCACCCAGGCGCGACTTGTCCCTGGTGCCGTCCAGGGAGACCAGCAGGGCGTCGATGGCCGCCTGGTCCAGGGCCTCCCTCCCCACCAACTCCGGTGCCATCTCACGGTTAACGTTCTCCACCGCCCGGAGGACACCCTTTCCGCCGTAACGGTCATCCCCGTCCCGGAGTTCCAGGGCTTCACGGCTCCCGGTGGAGGCCCCAGAGGGTATGGCTGCCCTCCCCCGGAAACCGCCCTCCAGGTAGACGTCCACCTCCACCGTGGGGTTGCCCCTAGAATCGAGGATCTCCCTGGCCTTCACCGCGGTTATCCTGGGCATCGGTCCTCCTTTCTCCCCTGAAAACCATGCCTCCGTGCCGATTTCCATTATGAACTACATATAAAATATTGTGAAAAACCGCTTATGCTTTCCCTACCTGTGCAACCAGCTCATTCCCCTGCACCGAGGCTTCCGGGAGGCAAGGCCTCAATTACCGTGGAAAGGGGCCCTATCCCCAGTTGCGCCGTTATCCCATCGGAAACCGCTACCCGGGGAGACCCGTAAGGGCCGTCCGAGCCTGGTACCATCGGGCCGGGTAAAAGGGGCTCGCCGCGGTGGTCCTTCCTCAGATCTCCCCTCTTCCTCAGATGATCCCTTCCTTTATGGCCTTTATGATGGCGTGGGCGCGGTCCTCCACCCCGAGTTTACGGTACAGGTTACGGATGTGGACTTTCACCGTGCTCACCGAAATGGAGAGCTCCGCGGCGATGGACTTGTTCCCGAAACCCTGCGCTATCAAGCGAAGGACCTCGCACTCCCTTTCCGTCAGGCCGAAGGGGAGGACCTCCGGGACCACCCTCTCCGTCCCCCAGGGCCCCTGCCTTATCAGCTCGAAAAGCTTCTGGGATATGGAGGGAGACACCACCGGTATTCCCATGCGGGCGGACCTCACCGCGTGCAGCAGCTGCTCCCTCCCGCAATCCTTGAGCAGGTATCCTATGGCACCCGCCTTGATGGCCTCCGCCGCGATATCCAGGTCCTCGAAGACGGTGAGCATCACCGCCTCCACCTCCCGGGTCTGGGGATCTCCCTTCAAGGTAGACACCAGGTCTATGCCGTTCATATCCGGCAGCTTGATGTCCACCAAAACCACGTGGGGTTTACGTTCTCGCACCATCTGCAGGGCCGCGGAGCCGGTCTCAGCCTCGCCCACCAGCATCACGTCCCCGGCCCCCTCGACCATCCTCTGGACTCCCATGCGGGCTATGGGATGATCATCCACCACCGCTAATCGAATGACTTCTCTCTCCCTCAAGGAACCCTCCTGCGTCTGGGATAACCGGTAGCTCCACCGCGAGCCTGGTTCCCGCCCCCGGGCGGGAGCTCAGCCTCACGGAACCTCCCAGTAGCTCGGCTCTTTCCCTTATATTGCTTAGTCCCATGTGCCCTTCCTCGCCCCCCGTCGGAGGGATGGGGTTCATTCCCCTGCCGTTGTCATGGATGCTCACGGTGATGCTCCCCTTCCCTCCCACCACGGATATCTCCACCGCATCCGCCCCGGAATGACGAGCCACGTTAGCCAGGGCTTCCTGCACCATACGGTATATGTTCGTCTCCAGCAGGGGATCTAATCCCTCCGGCACGTCTCTCCAAATGAAGGACGTCCGCATCCCACTTTCCAGGCCGAATCTCTCGAGGTAATTGGCCAGCGACCTCCTGAGGCCCAGCACCTCCAAAGGGACGGGGCGAAGGCCGGAGATCATGGCCCTCAACTCCGCCACGGCATTCCGGGCCTGCTCTGCGATGCCCCTCAGCTCCTCCTTCCACGGCCCCTCCAACTCCCCCAGCATGGATTCCACGCGGAAGATGATCTCCAGGAACTGGGGAACCAGGCCATCGTGTAGTTCCCGGGAGATCCTGGCACGCTCCCGTTCCTGTGCCGAACCGATGCTCCGAGCCAGCTCCCTCAACCTGCGACCGTACTCCAGCACCTCCTGTAGGTGGAGAGAGTTGCTGAGGGAGACCGCCAGCTGGGAGGACAGGGAGACCAAGAAGTTCAGTTCCTCCACCGAGAGCTTCTCTCCGTCCACGTGGTTCCCCACCGCCAGCAGCCCCACTTCCTCCCCCGCCGCCACCAAGGGCAGTATGAAGGCCATCCCGTAATCGTCGGAGTCCCAGCGACTCTCCAGGGTCCTCCCACCGCCCTCATAACGCCGAAAGAGGCCCCCGCCCAAGAACTGCAGGCGCACGCCACCGCCGAATATCGATGACTCCACCTGGACCATCCCGTCCACACCCCCCCTTCCGTCGGAAAAGGCGTAGCCCCCCGGTACCCGCCAAAGCCTGAGGACACCTTTCATTCCCTCCAGCGGCTTTGTCACGTGGGCAGGGTGAGCGGAATGGTTCAGGAGCAAGAATGACCCCTCCCTCTTGGCGAAAACGGCGCAAAAGGTCAGCTCCATGGTCTCCCTGGTGGTACGGGTTACCTCCTCCGCAAGCTCCTCCAGGCCCCTCAGCCGACGTATGGAGTCTGCCAGCTGGGCCAAGAGGAAACCCTCCCTCTCCGTCCTCCTCCCGGAGAGGCGCGAGTAAGCCCGCCTTATCCAGGCCGTTTCCATGCCATAAAGGATCATGAAGGGAACGGAGGAGAAGAATATCAAGGGGTAGAGGACCACGGGACTGCGGATGCGAAGCACGTGGTAGTAGATACCCGAAAGACCCACGTAGGCCAGCAAATTGGCCGCCAAGGCCATCGCGCTCAGGGCAATCCTCCGGGCCACGTGACGCACGTCCACGAAGAGCCCGTATCTCATGATCCCGTATCCGATGGTGGCAGCGAAAAGAAAGCCCAATTGGGGGGTGCTTATGAAGCGATTTACCTTGAGCACCTGAAGCAGGTTGGCTACCAGCATGGGAAAGGGAGCCAGTCCCAAAAGCAAGAGGCCACCCCTGGTGTGGCGGGAGGGGCTGCGGCGCCATTCCGCCCCGTACCGGAGCGATGCGGCCACGATCATCATGAAGGCCAGGACAGTGAGGAACCAGAAGTACGGAGTCCTCTGCACGTCCATGCCGTAGGTGTTCTCAGCGGGAAAGTAGCCGGAATAGACCAATCCACCTAGGTAAAGTTGGTACAAGCCCAACAAGAAGGGAGCGAAGCAAAGGAGGAAGACCACTAACCTCCGGCGCCTCCCTTCCGGTAGCCTGGGATGGGGATAAGGAAAATAAAGGGAGAGAAGGAAATAGGTAGGGACCAGCAGCAGCTCCCCCCAACCTTGGAACTTGGTCCAGAAAACCTTGGCAGAAAGGGTTGATGTGGTGGCCACCATGGCATCCCCGAACCCCCAGAGGAAGAGGAACAGGGTTATGAGCAAGAAAAGCCCCTTCACCAACCGATAGGACCCTTCCAAGAACACATAAAGCCCTATGCAGAGACAGGCTATTCCCGAAAAAGCCGATAAGGCCGCGGCCAGTTCCTTCATGGCAGGAGAATTATAACATCAAGGAGGGACAGGCTTGAAAAAACAGCGGTCCTCAGCTTTTGCCCTGGGTGCCGACTAGCTTTGAAAAACTTTTATCGGCCTCATCCCGGGATGCACCTCAATCCTGCCTGCCGAACATGAGGGAGGAAAGAAGGAAGAGAAAAATCCCCACACCCAGCACCACCAGGAGGTCCACGTGCAGGGGGTGCAAGCTCACCCGGAGCTGGGGTGACGTTGGAAGGTCAACCCCAGAAGCAGCAAGTTTTTCCAAAATTTCAGGCGGGATGTTCCCCAGGGGATTACCCGCACTCAATGCCACGCCCCTCAAGACCACGTTCCTCATGGCGTCCACCCCGTAGGACATGGGGTTCACCTTGGTGAGGAAATCCATCCACCCAGGAAGTCCCTGCAAAGGGAACATGGCGCCGGACAGGAAGAACATGGGCATGAGGATGAAGTTCATGACGATGGGAAAGCCCTCCATGGATCTCATACGGGCAGCGATGAGGACGCCCAGGGAGGTGAGGGCCAAGGAAAGAACGGACATCACCAGGAGGGCCATGAAGACCCGGTAAAGACCGTAAGGTATACCCGCCAGGGGCATGAACACTAAAAACACAATCCCCTGCAAAACGGCGGTGGTAGCTCCTCCCAAGATCTTACCCATGGCTATGGAGGACCTGGGGATGGGGGCCACGGTCATCTCTTTGAGGAAACCGAACTCCCTATCCCAGATTATGGAAATGGAAGAGAACATGGAAGTGAAAAGTACCGTCATGGCCAGGATGCCTGGGTACATGAAGGTAACGTACTTGGTCTCACCCGCTCCGAAGACCCTGAAGGCGGACTGAAGGCCTGTGCCCAGCAGGAACAGGTAAATCAAAGGCTGGACGAAGGCCCCGATGCGGCGCATGGTGTCCCGCCAGAACCTCTTCACGTCGCGGAGCCAAATGATGTAGGTGCCGACGAGGAACCTCTCCAGCCAATCCCCTCTCAGCTTGCCCCTCTTCGCCCTAGAGGCCATACCTTTCAAGAGCAAGGCGACCCCTCCTCGCTATCTACGATTGCCGCGTTGGGCCCGGATGAAGCTCCTGATTTTATCCACCTCGTCAGAGGCCTCGGGTCTTATCTCGTGCCCTGTGAGCTTCAGGAACACATCCTCCAAGGTGGGACGATGGAGGCTGATGGAGTCAATGCGCAGGGGAAATTCCCGTATAAGCTTGGGGATGAAGCTATCGCCTCCCTCCACCTCGAAGCAGAGGCAATCCCGATCCTGGATCATCTTCACCCCGTAGAGTTCCAACAGCAGCTTCTCCGCCTCACGGTCATCTTCGGTAGTGAGGCGGACTAC
>Ga0272449_1003126_pt1 | contig 14525 bp, 16 predicted proteins | sample YNPCB0241_FD_198679 | JGI IMG/M metagenome (GOLD analysis project Ga0272449, IMG submission 198679) | Hot spring sediment microbial communities from Yellowstone National Park, WY, United States - YNP-CB-024-1 | ecosystem: Environmental > Aquatic > Thermal springs > Hot (42-90C) > Sediment...
TAAAGCCCTCTTTATCTCTATTATAAAGCCATTTAAAATAGTTTTTAATTTCTTTCCTTGTTCTGTATTTATAATTTTCTAACTCTTCGTAAGCCTTAATATAAGTTTCTATAAAATCATTTATATCGTTCGGTTTAACTTGTCTTATTCTCATAACAAAAATTACAAATTTTTATTATCAAGAAAATTCCCCAAAGTCAAGCGCTCGTATCAACTCTATAAAAATTTAAAACAAGTTTTTAAATGGGAAAGATTTTGACTAAAAAGAGATAAAATTATAAATAAAAAGTTGAAATTTTTTAAATTTTGTGTAGTTTTAACATAATAATTTTTAAAAAATATTTTTCTATGAAAAAAATAAAATATTATGAGATTTTCTTTAAACTATTTCTAAAAGATAGGAAGTTTTTAGCTTTTATCAGAGATTCTCATCTAAAAGAGTTAGAAAAGAAAATTCAATTCTATCTCGAAGCTTCTAAGCTTAACAAAACTTGTCCTTGCATAAAAATCCTTTTATTCAAACTTAAATCATCTGAACTATTAGCTGAGCTTATCAACTGCAGTTTTTGTGAAAATTTTGAAAATATTAAACAGAGAATAAAATTTGTAGTAATAGGTTTATAGAAAACAAAAATTTTTATGAAAAATTATAAATTAATTTTAGAAAGGTTTTTTAAAAATCAACTTTCATCTTTAGAATTTAAATCCCTTTTAATAAATTTTAAAAAAATAATTAAAAAAACTTTTGATAAACAATTTAGTGAGTATATTGAAAATCTTTTTGCTAAATATTATGGTCCTGATTATCTTGAAACCCTTTCTCATGAACTTTTATTAAAGCTAATCTATAAGAAAAATATTGTGCTAAACCATTCTTTTATTCATGAAAACTATCTAAGTTCCATTGCAAAAAACCTTATTTATTATCATCTATCTTTAGATTTTTTTAAAACTTTAGAAAAAGAAATAAATTTTGAAGATCTATATTTAAGTGAAGATCCTGAAGAACAAGAAAATCTTAAACTCGAAGAAACCCTTCCTAAGGTAATGGTCAATTACTTAGAAAATTTAAGCCTCGCTCATGCAGTCAGGATCCTAAAAGCTTGCTTAACTTCAAAGGAGATTGAAACCCTTTGTTGGTATATATTAACATACATATATAATCAGGAAACAAAATATAAAGTTAATAAAAATGTGCTATACAAAAGATGGGAAAGATTAAAACCAAAGCTTAAAGAAATCCTGGGATATGAATATTATGAAGGAACCTCACCTTCTAAATTTTTTGAATTAATTAAGTCAGAATTATGCGAAAAAATTGATTATATTATTAAAAATAGAAATAATTAAAAAATCATAGGTATTATTATGCAAGATTTTATAAAAGAAGAATTTGAATTATATAAAGAGCTTCTCCAATCTAAAGAAATTTTAGTTGAAGTAGAAAATCCAAAACCTCCAAAAGTAAGAGATATTAGAGAGCTTCAAGTTTTCCCTCCAATTTATTTGGTATTACTTGATGAACTATCTTATTACAATGAAAAATTATTTAAAGCTGCAGTATTTACTGAAGAAATTGAATTAGGTTGGTTAGGACATACTCCTATCCTTAAGTTAGATTCTATTAAAACTGTTCTAATACAACTTCCTTTTTGGGTTTATTTAGAAGAAAGCTTTCTTTCTCGTTTTTCTCATAAGTTGGGAAGGATATCTCAAGAGGATTGGTTAAAGCTTATAGAATATGCTGAAAGAACTATTATTCCGAAGACCTTACAAGGTGAGTATATCCATTTAGTTATGAAGAGGCTTATGCCTTACAATACTGCAAGTTTGCTTGATTATCTTGAAAAGATTGGAACTTACGAAGAGACTCCACTGATAATTCAAATTCCTCAAACATTATCTAAATCTTTAATGGAATATTCTTATGCCAAAGCTGCTGCTTCAAAAAATGTATTCAAGGGAGAAAATTTTTTTGCTATTATAGAAAAAGAAAAATCTAAGACACGGCTTATTATTTATTTACCTCAAGATTACATAGGAAAAAAAGTTACTATAAAGCTTAAGGGGGAAAAGGTATTTGAGGGTGAACTAACTAAAAATAAAGTTTTACTTGATTCTCTTCCAGTTCTTCTTGATTATTCATTTCTTGAGGAGGAACTCGATGTTCAAATTTGAAGCTTTTGAACCTGCTCACCTCTTAGAATTTCTCTGGCAGGGCTTACTTGATGAATATATAGAAGAGTTGCTTAAAAGATGGGAGCTTTTTTCTCCCAAAATTCAATTTGAATTAATCCTTTATGTAAGAGAGAGATTGAAAGAAAGTTTAAGTCCTCAGATTTTATCTCAGGCTTTAAAAATAAGAGTCTCAGATGCTAAAAAAATAATAGTTGATAAAGGGAAAATTTTTGAAATTTTTCTTGTTGAAAGCGAAGAAAATAAAACTAAAACTTTAGTTAGGACATGTAAAGCACTTGTTATTCCTAAAACTTCAAAAATTATAACCAATCTTCCGCATATTCGAAATTATCTTTTAACTTTAAAAAAATTCTTAGGAAAAATTTTTGCGGTATTTTTTGAAGATTCTTTTAGTGGAAAAAGTTTTATGCTCCCTCTTGTCTGTGCATTAAGCATAGAGAATATACCAGAGGATTTAAGATTTACAGGAGCCTTAAACACTAAGGGAGATATTTTAGAGGTTGACCATTTAAAAGAAAAGATAGAGTTTGCCAAATCTCACGGTTTAAGGCTTATAACCCCTCTGCAGGTAAAACATTTTAACACTATTAAAGTTTACTTAGAAAAGGATAAATGGGACATACCCTTTTATATAACAAATGCAGGATACGAAGAATTTCCAAACTTTTTAAAAGCCTACATTGGAGAAAAAACTTTTGAAGAATTCGAGATCATTAAAGGCTTGGAGTTATTCTATGGATTGCAAGAAGATACCTTTTATCAGTTAACCGGACAATTAAAGACTGAGGAAGATTGGGAAAGGACTTGCATAGATTTTTACAATCGCTATTACAGAATAGTAAATACTCTTCCTGGCACTATCACCTTTCATATAGGCATCAGAGGAGCTGTTGCTCTGAGCTTTGCTCTTGGCGTGCTTTATTCCCACTTTTATCCCTTCGTCTTTTATCACTATCAAGTTAAGAATAAAGAGACTAAATACCATCCTATACCAATTAATGAACCAAGATACTTGAAAGAAAGAAAATCTCAGTATAATTATATTAATACGCTCTTTGAACATAATGGAGACGATTTAGTGATTTTGCTTAACTTTGGACATCACGAAGCGGTTGCAGATGTAAAATCCTATGCCTTTTCCCATCTCAATAATCCTTCTTTTTTAGTCTTAGAGGCTAAAGAAAAAGGGAATGTACCCATTGAGAGCTTTTCTGAGGTTGCCAAAGAATGCGCTAGCGCTATCCAGGATATTCGGTCTCAATATTCAATGAAGACCTATCACTTTTTCTTCTCTTGCCCCGTTCCTATTGCCTTCATGGTAGGTTTAGCCTTTGGTCATTATGTTGACGGCTGGATCTACAATTTCCAAAAAGAGGGCTCGTCCTATCAACCGGTTTTGGAATTTAGATTTTTAAGAAAAATTAGGGAATGGGATGTCAGAAATTAGAAAAAAATGTTGTTAAATATAATAAATAAAGTAGGAAAGAGAGGAAGGTATGGAAGAAAATAAAAAGGAAGTTAGAAATTTACTTGCTATAGGTGCCCTTTTTCATGATATCGGTAAAGTAATAATAAGAGCACTTTGGAGTGAAACTGAACAAAGTTTTAAAGAAATTGAAAAAGAAAAACATTATAAAAAAGAATTTAAATATGCTCATGCCTATTCAACTTATGAATTTTTGAAAAAAATTGTTGATAATCCAGTTATTCTTGCATCAAGCTATCATCATAATCCAGAAGGTGCTCCGGAAGGGCTTAAACTTTATGCAAAAATTTATCAACTCGCTGATTGTTATTCAAGTTCAGAAAGAAGTGAAAAAGAGAAAATAGAAAAAGAAAATTTGTTAAGAGTAATTTTTCAAAATATTAATGTTCCAAAAACTGAATCAAAAAATCAAGAAACATCTTCAGTGCAAGAGTACTTTTACAATCTTCAACCTTTACAAATAAATAATAAAGTAATTTTCCCAATAAAAAAAGAAGATCTTATAAGTTTTGATGAAATTACTGCATATAAAAATTTATGGAAAAGGTTTTTAGATGAATTTAATATCTTAAAAAATACTTATATAGAAAAGGATAAATTAAATTCTTCAGAAAAACTTCTTACAGCTTTATATCACTTAATTTATAAATACTTTTGGTGTGCTCCTGCCTCAACTTATGATCCAGAAAGAAAGGAAAGGCATTACCCAGACATTTCACTTTTTGATCACTTAAGAGTTTGTGCAGCTTTTTCAACTTCTCTTTACACAGACTATAATTTAAATATTATCAAAAACACAGATAAACCAGAAACAAAGACAAAATTGATATTTTTAAAAGGGGATATAAGTGGAATTCAAAAATTTCTTTATGGAGTAACAAATATTAAAGGAGTTGCAAAGCAACTAAGAGGAAGAAGTTCTTTTTTGACTCTTCTTCCTGATTTAATAGCAAAAGCACTTCTTGATAAATTTGGTTACCCCTTTGTTAATATTCTTTATTTAGGAGGTGGTCATTTTGAAATTGTTTTAGGTTACGAGGAAGGGATAGAAAAAGAATTAGATAAATTTTCAAAAGAAGTGGAAGAGATTTTATTTAAAAATTTTTATGGTGCTATTGGATTAGCTTTAGGTTATACCGAGATTACTTTATCTGAGTTAAGGAATAAAGAAGTTTATAGAAATAAAATAATGAAAAACATTTATAGAATTCTTGAGAAAAATAAAAAACAAAAATTTAAAAGCATGTTAATTAATTATTCTACAGATCAACTTTTAGATATAATAAATCAAGAATTTAAGGATATAGAAAAACATTATACAGTTTGCCCATCTTGTCAGGTAGTTATAACAGAAGAAAAAGGAGAGGAAGAGAAAGAAAAAAATATATGTAAGTACTGTGAAACTTTTAAAAAAGTAGGAGAAATTATTCCTAAAGCAAAATATTTAATTTTTTCTAAAGAAAAGTTAGAAAATTTACCAGGTTTTTACATTGATAGAATAGGTGGAGTTTATTTTTTAGAAGATTTGTCAAAAGTTTCTATTAGAATTAAAGAAAATAAAAGTATATACCTTCTTAATGATACTAATTTTCTAAACGAAGAGAAATGTGATGGATTTAAGTTTATAGCTCAAATAGTTCCTCAAACAAATTCAGAAGTTATGACTTTTGAAGATTTGGTTAAGTCTGCAGAAGGAGACAAGAAACTTGCTTTTGCAAGAGGTGATGTGGATAATCTTGGGCTTATTTTTATGCAGGGGTTAGGAGAAGATTATAGCATCTCAAGAATAGCAACTTTAAGTAGAAGTTTGGATTTATATTTCTCTGGCTATTTTAATTATCTTTTTAATTTAGAAGAATTTAAAAATAAGATTTACATTTTATATGCAGGTGGTGATGACTTTTTCATAATAGGTTCTTGGAATAAAGTTTTGAAAGCCTTAAAAAGAATAAGAGAAGATTTTAAAAAATATACATGCAACAACAAGGATATAGGACTTTCAAGCGGAGTTTTTGTGGGTCGTGATTCTTATCCTGTAAGATTTGCTGGTGAATTAGCAGGAAGTGAAGAAGATAAAGCAAAGGAAATTAAGCCAGCAATTAGAGTTTTAGGGGAAAGTTTAAAATGGGAAGAATATGAAAAAGCAATTGAAGAAGCAGAAAAAATGGCAAATCTTGTGAAAAATGGAAAAATAGGACGGTCTTTATTTTATAAGTTTTATCAATTATTAGGTTCTTTTAAGGAAGATGAAAACAAGATTTCTCCTAAATTTTATCCTAAGTTTTATTACTATTTATATAGAAATGTTAAAGATGAAGAAGATAGGAAACAAGTAATAGGGTTCTTTCTTGATATAGGAAAAGATTACCAAGTAAAGAAAGATGCATTATTTAAAGCAAAATATGTAATAATGAAAACAAGAGAATAAAATAAGGGGGTGTAAATATGATTAAAGAGAGAGAAAACCTGCAATCTAATGTAAAAAATCCTACTATAAAGGAGCTTATTATGAAGATTAAAGACAAAGGAGGACTGAAACAGTTTGATTTAGGAGAACTTATAAAGCCTAATGAGTATGCTCATAAAATTTCAACAAATCTTAAATTTACAAGAGTTCAATTGAGAAAAATTTTTACAGAATTTAAAACTGTATATGTGATGTATAAAAAAGTAAAAGATAAAAAAGTAAATGACGAAAGTCAGATTAAAGCTCGGCTTTATAAATTATATCCGATTTTACAATATCAAGTCAATAGAAAAGTTATTGATAATGATTTTAAAGAGTTAATGTGGGTAATTTTAGATAGTTTAGATAAAGATTTAGAAAATTTTGATAATACAATAGAATTTATGGAAGCTTTAGTTGCTTATTTAAAAGAATAAATATAAAGGAGGTGAAAGTATGTTTAATTATAAAGGTTCATTTATTATAGAATATACTTTAAAAGCTTTAACTGGTCTTAGAATAGGGGGTTCAAAGGAACAGTTCGAAATAGGAGGGGTTGATAATCCAGTTATTAAAGTTGAAGTCGAAATCCCGGATTATTATGGAAATGGTAATACATTACCTCAAGGAGCTCCTTATATTCCTGGTTCAAGTTTAAAAGGGAAGATGAGAAGTTTACTTGAGTGGCTAAATGGGAATGTAGAGAAAATGATAAATAAAGTAAAGGATGATAAAAATATAGAGGCTAACAAGAAGGTTGAAAAAGCAGGAGGAGCTTGTACTTGTGGAGAATGTGAGATTTGTAGAGTATTTGGAACCGGGGATGCAAAGGTGATAGAGCATTTAGCCAGCCAAGGAATAGATTTTATTCCTGGACCTCCTCGTCTAAGAGTTTTTGATGCTTATCCAACTTATGAGACCTTAAAACGTTTCAAAGATGCTCTTGGTGAAAATATTTTTACGGAAATTAAAACTGAAAACCAGATTAATCGTTTAACTTCTAAATCAAATCCAAGAAAAGTAGAAAGGGTTCCAGCTGGGGCTGAATTTAAAGGAACTATGGTTTTTGATGTTTATAAAGATGAAGATAAAGAGCTTTTAAAAGTTGTTTTTCAAGGAATGAAATGTCTTGAAGATCATTATCTTGGTGGATACGGATCAAGAGGTTCAGGAAAAGTAAAATTTAAGGATGTTAAAGTTATATGGAGATCAAAAGAGTATTATCTTGGTGAAGAAGAAAAAGAAAAAAAACTTTTTGAAAATAATCAGCTTGATGAAATTTTAAAAAATTTGGCAGAAAAACTAAACACACTTTAAAATCGGAGGTATTAAAGTTGAAACTTTACGAATTTGCTTTTAAAGGGTTATCACATTTTACTTCTAAAATAAAAAGTTATACAATTTTTGGTGCTTTATGCTGTGGATATAGAAATTTTTTTGGCGAAAAGAAGCTTTTAGACCTTCTTGAACGTTTTAATTCAAACCCTCCCTTTTTAATTTCTTCTTGCATTTTTAAAAAAGGAAATATTAGATATTTTCCTTGTCCTCAAATAGAAGAAGCTTTTCCTGAACCAAAAGATATAGAAGAATATAAAAAACAAAAAGAAATTAAGAAAAAACTAAATTATATTTCTGAAGATATCTTTATAGAATTTTTAGAGGGGAAATTTATAACAAAATGGGAATTAGGTCAAAAAATTGAAAAATATAAAAGTTTTGAGATTATACCAATTTATAAAGTAATAAAACTTCATAATTCAATAAATCGCTTAACTTGGACAACACAGCTTTATAATGTTCCTTCATACTTTTACCCAGAATTTTCATTTTTTATTTGTCTATTTGATGAAAATTTATTAGATGAAATTAAAGCTGTATTTAAATATATATCCTTTGGAGGTAATAAATCTACTGGTTATGGAAGAGTTAAATTGATAAAGGTTAATAGAGTAGAAAAATTTGAAAAATATTTAAATCAGTCTACTCAAAAGTTTTACACACTCTCCTCAACCTTTCCAGATTCTTCTTTTGATTATGATAATAGCTATTATCAAATAGAAATCTTTTGTGGAAAGGTTGAAAATTTTTATGATAGATTAGTAGCTCCGATATTAAAAAGAAAAGTATTATATCTCCAACCTGGTTCCATTTTAACTATAAAAGATGGTAGCCAAAAAAAATTTTACGGTAATTTAATAAATGTTCTTTCTTCAAGATCTCTTATTGATTCTTCAAAGGAAGTGAAAATTTATCAGTATGGTTATGCCTTTCCATTTTATATAAAGAATAATGGAGGGTAAAATGGAACTTATAACCCTTTCTCCTTTGCATATAGGGGATGGAGGAGAGCTTATTCCTTTTGAATATATTAAAGAAGATAATAAAATCAAAATCTATCCTTTTGACTATTTCATAGATAAGCTTTATGAAACATATAAAGAGCCAAAAGATTTACTTCCTAAATTAATAGAACTTAAGGAAACAGCTAAGAACGGGTTAAAAGAAAATTTGAAAGATTATTTTAATAAAGCTAAAATTTTAATTTCTCCAAAATATGAAATAACTACAAAGGTTGATATCCCAGCAGGAAACAATATTAAAACTTTTATTAAAAATCTTGAAGGACCTTATATTCCTGGAAGTGAAATAAAGGGTGCTCTAAGAACTATATTTTTATATGGAATATTGAAAAATGATATTAAGAAAAAAAGCCAATTTTTAAATCAACTTGAAAAAATAAAACCAGAAATAAAAAAATTAGCAAATGTTTACGATGAAAGAGAGAAAAAAGAAGAAAAAAGAAAGGTCTTAGAGAGTATATCAAAATTAATTGAAAATTTAGAAAAAGAAATTTTTCGTGCAAATCAAGAAGATGCACAATATGACCTTTTTAAAGCTATTACTGTTTCAGATTCAAATCCTATACCTTATAACAATCTTTATATTGATGCTATAAAAGTATTAAATTCAAGTAGAGACTTAAGAAGCTATTCAGAAATATTAAAAGAGGGTTTGAGAATTAAATTAGATAGTTTTATTGATGAAAAAATAGCTCTTGAGGGATTAAAGAAATTAACTATTTTTAATGAAAAATTTAAAAATCAAAATATGGAAAAAGTAACTTGGCAATTTTTAAAAGAATGTGCTATAGATTTTTATTTGAGTTTAATTGAGAAAGAGAAAAATTATGTAAAAAATAGAGTAAACAATCAAGGACTTAAAAATTCCTTATTAAAACAATTAGAAAAATTAGAAGAAAATATTAAAGAAACTAAAAAATTATCAAAAATTTTAATCCCTTTAAGAATAGGTCAGCACCAAGGATATTTAAGCATTACTATAATGCAATTAGTAAAAGAAGAAAGACCTGATTTATTTAATGAAATTTTTAAAGTATCAGTCCCAAAGGTAAGAAGTGAAATAAATAAAACAAGAAAAGTTCTTGAGAGTGAAGGAAAGTTTTTAGGATGGTGCTTTTTATATATAAATTATATAAATTAAAATGCCTGTTAAGTTTTCAATTGATTTAAATTTAAAAAGTAAAGTAGAAAATCCATCCATTATAACACCAGATATACTTCACGGCTTCCTTTTTAGTCTTTTCCCAAAAAATATAGCAGAGAACCTTCATAAACTTTCAAGATATAAACCATTTTGTATTTGGGTACCTAAAATTTTTAAGTTTTATCATTCCTCAAATTCAGAAAATAAGGAAATACTTAAAGATTTAACAGTCACTATAAGCTTTCTTAAAGATGAACTCTTTTCTCCATTTTTATTTAAACTTACTGAGAATAGAAAAAATCTATTTTTAGGACCTTACAAGGTTTCTCTATTACAAAACCCAGGAAGTTTAATAAAAAATGATGAATACAGTACATTTGAAAATTTTTTAAACATCCAACCAAAAACCTACATGTATTTCTGTGCTATAACACCTATTTCCTTTAAAAAGGGGCAAATTGATTATCCCTTGCCTGACCCTAAGATTTTTTTTAAAAGCTTAATTAATAAATGGAATTACTTTTCTCCTTTCAGAATAGAAGTTGATTTAAGAAAAGTTTTAGAGGAGAAGTTATGCATAGTTTATAGTAAGATAAGGACTTATAAAATCAAACTTTCACTTGGTAGCGCTGTGACAGGTTTTAAAGGGAAAGTTGTTTTTTATGGAAAAGGTCTTACTAATGAAGAATTAAAATGGCTAAACATTCTTGGTCAATTTTCAAGATATGCAGGTGTTGGTAGAAAGACTACTATGGGACTTGGTATGGTTGAATTTCAAGCACTTAATATAGATGAGATTATGGCAGAGGAGGACATCGATGAAGCTAATTTACCAAATTGGAAGGCTTGATGAAGGCGCCTTTAATCCCATTAAATTTGAAGTTCATGGAAAAGAATACACAGCTCTACTTAGTTCTTTTGCTCTTAAACAAACTTTCTTAGAAAATGGAAAGAATTCTAAGGTTATTCTTATTTATCCTGTTAGCTTACTTTTAAACAAAAAAGCTCTTCAAATTCAAAATATTCCAGTAGATTTTAAACTGACAATAGAAGGTATTTTAAACAATGAAAACGAACGTTTTAACTATTTATCAAATCCTTATCCCTATTTTGATAAACATCCTCATTCTAAAGAGGCAAATGGATTTATAGTAATTCACAGCATAGGGCAGTATGAAGGTATAAATTTTTCCGCAACTTTAGAAGAACTAATTCTTGAAATCTTTATTGATATGGTTAAGCGGTATCAAGATGAGCTTTTTTCTGAACTTTATCTTGATATCTCAAGTGGTTATAATATTTATGTTTCAGCCCTACTTGAAGCAGGAAGATTATTTTTAACTTTTTATAAACTTCAAAATTTTTTAACTCAAGGAAAAGAACTTAATGTTTTTATAACTTTTTCTGACCCGATTTTACCACCCTATGAGAGAATCTTCAAAATTCATAAAGGATTCCCTTTAGAAGTAAAAGTATTTTTTAGTTATCCTGAAAAACCTTATGAATATTCTCTTGAGCAAGGTTATATGAAATTTGCAGGAGAATTGGCAAAAGAAAACAGAGAAATTAAAAGAGATTTAAATGATCTTTTTTCCTACGGGCAATTTTTTTATTCCGCTATTAAAAATAATATTCCTATTGTGCTTTATACTCGGGCTTACCATTCGGAGGAACGTATAAATGAAGGACTACAGATTTTAATAAAATTAGTAAAAGACAGTCTTACTCAAAATTATCAAAACACTCCTAAGCTTAACTTTGATCTTTTTCGCAAAGCTTTCCTTATGTTAGCAATTTACAAAGGAATAACAAAAGTTCTCAAAACTTATGAAATTGCAAAAAAAGAAGAAGTTTCAATATCCGAACTTAGAGAAAAATTTGTAGAAGAAAATAAAAGTCTTTATAAGTGTTTTGGATTGGTTCAAAATAGGAATTATCTTTCTCAAGAAATAAAAAATAATTTTGATAGAAATAAAGATAAATTTGAAAAAGAATATAAACTTTTGAAAGAATATATAGGTGGGGAAGGTGAAGATTTTAACCCAAGAAATTTTCTTGCCCATTGTGGATTTGAAAGAAATAGCATTTATGTTAGAAAAGATGGAGAAGAAATTTTAGTAAAATATAGAGAAGATAGGTTAAAAGAGATAGCAAAGATCCTAATGGAATATTAATCAAAATGTATGGTAGAATTTTAATATACTATGGACAAAAAGTAACTTTTTCTGAAAATATAGCCTCTATCATAAGCTTTAAAAGCGGTTTTGAAAATATTGGTCTTCCTTTAATCAGACTCTTTCCTTCTAAAGACTATTCAAGAATTTATTTAAATTTTAAAGAACCGATAATACCAGTTAAAAATTTATTTGTAAAATTTTTGAGAGAACGTAGAAACTGGTTAGAAGAATTCCAAAATACTGCTTATTTAGCTTTGAAGTACAGAGATCATAAACTTTATGGAAAGTCTTTTAATGAGCCAATTCCATATAGATTATTAGTAAAAGAAGTTTCTACAATAATTAAAGCATATTACAGATATTATAGCATTGCTTGTGCAATTTTGACTGCCCTCTTTTTTACTAATGTCGGATTGCCTAAACTTTTGCCTAAGGTTGTAGAAGAAATTTACGGGCAAGATTTTCTTGATGATCTTTTCTTTGCCCCAGCTTTTATATTTACTGTTTTTGAATCAACTGCAGATCTTTTATTGGGAGAAGAATTTAAGGATGAAGTTTATATAGCAAAAAGTTTTCTTTCTTTTTTACTTTGGAAACATGCAAAAGCTTTACTTAAAATTCCTTATTTTAAATTAATTCATGTAGGAGTTAAAAAGGAGTTTATATGGATTACCTTATAGTATACGATATTTCAGACCACAAAAAGAGACTTAAAGTATCAAGAATTTTACAAAAATTTGGTTATCGCATTCAATATAGTGCATTTTATTTACCTGAAACAAAGGGAAATATAATAGATTTCTTATTTAAAGAAATTTCTAAACTTATTGATAAGAATACCGATCGGGTTTTCTTTTATCCAGTACATCCTCCAGAGGTATTTAAAGGCTATCCTCTTGAACCTTGGAAAATTTTTATAATTTAAAAAGGAGTAATAAATTATGAAACAAACTATTATTGTCTACAGTAATTATGTAGAAGTAAGTCGTAAAGGAGGAAGACTATATATTGAAACTCCTAAAACTAAATGTAGTATACCTCTTTCTAACATAGACGGAATACTTATTTTTGGAAAATCTTATCTTACTTCAGAAGCTATCTCTCTTTGCATGAAAAAACAAATTCCTATTATCCTTTTTACTATCTATGGAAAAATAAAGGGACAGATTTTACCCCCGGCTAATAGTGAAACCACTAATAAAAGAATAAAACAATTCGGTCTCTATTTTTTCAAAAGATTTGAAATTGCTAAATATTTAATAAAAAGAAAATATAACGAAATAGAACGCACTTTTAATGTAGAACTTTGGGAACTTAAACCTAAAATTGATGAAGTAACTGATTATACTTCCTTACTTGGTATTGAAGGGATAGCAACTAAGGTTATGTTTCAAAAATTTGAGAGTATGATAAAAGATACAGAGTTTAAATTTTTGGATAGGAATTATCGTCCTCCAAAAGATGAAGTAAACGCCCTTTTAAGTTTTATTTATACTCTTGGTTATAATTTAGCAACTGGAATTATTGTTTTAAAAGGATTTGACCCTTTTATATCTTTTCTTCATTTTAAAAGAGGTAAACATGCTGCTTTTGCTTCAGATTTAATGGAAATAATTCGTCCTAAATTAACTTTATTTTCTGCAGAACTTATTACTAAGAATAAGATAATCAAGGAAGATTTTGTTAAAGAAAATAATTATTTTTATTTAAAAAAACAAGCCATTTATAAGATTTTAGAAGAGTTCAATCAGCTTAAAGAAGAACTAATAACTTCTATGAAAAAGTTTTTAACTGATTTGGAAAATTTTGATTCTTAGAAGAGATTTGTAAAATGCGGGTTATAGTCTACGATTATGAGACAGAAAAAATAAGAGAAAAGGTTAGGAAAAATTTGAAAAAGCTTGGAGTGCATGCTCAATGGAGTGTATTTGAGAGTTTAGAAAGTTATGAAAACTTAATAAAAGTTTTGCTTGAGGAAGAGGGTGAGAAATATAGAGTAGCTATTTTTAAGATTAATCCAAAAGGAGAAATAAGAAAAATTGGTCAAAATTGGGAAAAGATTAAATTTATTTTTTAAAAATTTTTACTATAATAAATTTTAATAGCAAATTGTTCTTTGAAAATTGAATATTTAGAAGGGCAGGTTTTTTCATTTTTTATTGGAGCACTAATTTTAAACTTTTTCTCCTCTCCATAAGTAAAAATCATTAAAGCTTTAAAGAAGCAAATTTTAAAAAAGAAATATTGAGATTCAGTTGCAATTTTTAAATTAAAAGGTATATTTATAAATTATTGATTTTAAGTTAAAAATTTTATTTATCCCTGGTCTTGTAGCTCAAAATAAATGTGTTCTCCAAGGGTAAATTTAAAAAAATTTAATTTGTTTTAATATTCACAAATAAGATTTTATAAGATTTACATAGTGTTAGGGTTGAAACCTGCCCTGGATCAAAAGGGATTGCGACAAATGAAGTTCCTTCGTAGATGTAAACTTTGCCCCTTTCACTGTTGAAACCTGCCCTGGATCAAAAGGGATTGCGACTTTTTTACCTAAATCGTGAAATTTTTCACAAACTCTCTTTTTTCGTTGAAACCTGCCCTGGATCAAAAGGGATTGCGACTAAAACAGCTCCTTCCGGAAGCCTCTTTTTCAAAAAGAAATGCGTTGAAACCTGCCCTGGATCAAAAGGGATTGCGACTTCTGATTTTCTTG
>Ga0272449_1003127_pt1 | contig 14523 bp, 12 predicted proteins | sample YNPCB0241_FD_198679 | JGI IMG/M metagenome (GOLD analysis project Ga0272449, IMG submission 198679) | Hot spring sediment microbial communities from Yellowstone National Park, WY, United States - YNP-CB-024-1 | ecosystem: Environmental > Aquatic > Thermal springs > Hot (42-90C) > Sediment...
TTCTCAGCCGGGTTTGGCAGTATGGGAGCATACATTGAGTGCCTATCGCCAGCAGCCGTCCTGATGCCCACCTCAAGATACAACATACCCTTAACGCCCAGGTAGAAGTTCGGCTTACCATCATCCGACATATCTCCACCCTCCCATAGACATGCGTCAGCTTGGAGCAGGCTGAGGTGGGAGGTCACGAACGCCTCAAGGTTGGGACTGCCAACCTCCTCCTCTCCCTCGATCAACCAAGTCACTGAGATGGGGGACTCGCCTAGAGTATCCCTCAACACCCTTAAAGCAGCCAGCCGTGCTACTACGTCACCCTTATCATCTGCCACGCCCCTCCCGTATAACAGCCCGTCCCGCAGGATAAGACGGAAAGGCTCAGACACCCACTCACCGATAGGGTCTGGTGGCTGGACATCATAATGGTTGTAGAGTAGGATGGTTCTACCAGTCGACGGTCCTTTAAGCCTAGCGAGGATCACTGGATTAGCTTCATTCATCCTCTCCAACGATACATCAAAACCCTCCCTCTTCAGCATGTCCACAAGTAATTCCGCGCACTCGGTAATACCCTCACCTCGAGCTGATATGCTGGGCTGCTCCACCAGCATTTTCAAATCGTCCAAGACTATCTTATCCTTTCTAATTGAGTCCAGAACCCTCCTCCATAGCTCCATAACTAGTCAGTGGTTTTAGCCATGAATAAGCTTTCTGAGATGCATCCTAATATTGAGGACAATAAGGTTCCTTTCACGAGCATCTTGGGAGAGGCTGAGATACCAGGTCCACAGCCGGTCAGGCTTAAGAGCCGTGAAACCGGGGTCATAGTCGTGGATATGCAGAATGACTTTGTCCATCCCAAGGGAAGGCTCCATGTCCCAAAAGCCGGTGAGACTGTACCAGTAATAGCCAAGCTACTGGAGAAGGCGCGGAAAGCGGGGTGTAAGATATTCTACACGCAGGACTGGCATAGCAGAGATGATCCGGAATTCAGCATATGGGGTGAGCATGCGGTTGAGGGGACTTGGGGGGCTGAAATAGTGGATGAGCTTAAACCCATAAGCGGTGAAACCGTTATCAGGAAGATACGATATGATGCCTTCTATGGGACACATCTTGAGCACTTACTAAGACTGGGGAGGCTGGAGAATCTAGTAATATGCGGAACAGTGGCCAACATATGTGTACTCCACACTGCTGGAAGCGCAGCCCTACGATGGTGGAGGGTCGTTGTGCCTGTAGACACCATATCAGCCCTCAATGAATTTGACTACAGAGCTGCCCTAAGGCAGATAACATTTCTCTACAGGGGCCTGCTCACCACAGTGGATATGCTGGAGCTGACATAGCAAATGTCATCTGGGAGGAGGCCTAGGTTTTACGTAGCGGAGTCGGGTGAGGTGAAGGGTGGCAAGTCCACTGACATTTACTTCTTGAGGACGAGGGAGATACTTGAGAGGACACAGTCCGATAGGAAGGTCGCTGTGGCTGAAGCGCACACATATGGGCTGCCGGAATCATATCAGTGGGCCATTGCAGCCGGCATCGAGGAAGTAGCATGGCTTCTCGAGGGGCTTCCCATAGACGTATATGCGGTGGAGGAGGGGACTGTATTCAGGGAGCTCTCACCCATCATAGCGATAGAAGGTCCCTACTCGGTGTATGGAGTATATGAGACATCGCTGCTGGGCATCCTAAGACATTCCACAAGCATCGCAACAAAAGCTGCCAGGATAAAATTACGCGCAGGAGGGAAAACCGTACTATTCTTTGGTGTGAGATGTGTACATCCCGCTATATCACCCATGGTTGACAGGGCCGCATATCTAGGCGGATGTGACGCTGTTTCAGGCGTCTTAGGTGCTGAGGTGATTGGGGCTAAGCCTATGGGGACTATGCCGCATGCTCTCATCCTTGTCATAGGAGATGCATCCCAAGCTTGGAAAGCTTTCGATAGTGTCATGCCGGCAGATGTTCCTAGAATAGCCCTTTGTGATACGCTTTCAGATGAGAGGCTTGAGGCGCTAGCCGCCGCCCACACCCTCGGAAAAAGACTCTATGGTGTGAGGCTTGATACACCAAGCTCTCGGCGGGGAAATATGAGGCGTATTTTGGAGGAGGTGCGATGGTCCCTCGAAGTCAACGGCTTTAAAGATGTTAGGATATTCGTAAGCGGCGGCATAGATGAAGAGGAGATGCAAGAGCTGAAGGATCTTGTAGATGGCTTCGGAGTCGGTACTTCAATTGCATTTCCACCATCGGTTGACATAGCCCTCGACATCGTCGAGATTGATGGCAGGCCTTTCTCCAAGAGAGGCAAGCTCCCGGGCCGAAAGCAAGTTTACCGCTGCCCCAACTTCCATGAGTACGTAACACCATTTCAGAAGATTGTCGAGAGATGCCCCAGATGCGGCGAAAAAACCTCACCGCTTCTTACAAAGCTAATCGCCAACGGCGAGATAGTGAGACCTCTCCCATCATCAAAGGCCTCAAGGGAGTATGTGATGGAGCAGCTGGATAGGCTTGGGAAGATCACCGATTTCGAGAAAGAGCCAACACTATTACCCTAAACCACCGCGGGTTAGCTTTAGAAGATCCAGCATTTCATGCACACTCCCTTCATCAGCCACACCCTCTTCGACCAGTATCTCCTTTATAGACTTGCCGGTCTCAAGCATCTTCTTGGCGATCTTCGCCGCGTTGTCATATCCGATCTTTGGAGCCAAAACTGTCACCAGTGCGGGACTCTTCTCAGCGAGACCCTCGGCACGCTCCACATTGACGATGATGCCTGATATGCATTTCTCCGCTAGATTAATCATTGTATTCGATAGAATCTTAATGGATTCAAGGAGATCGTAGGCGATTAGAGGTAGGCCCATGTTAAGCTCGAGCTCACCTAGGCGGGAGGCGGCGGCGATGGCCGCATCATATCCTATAACTTGTGCGGCAGCCAGCATCGCAGCCTCGACCACTACTGGATTAACCTTGCCGGGCATGATGGATGAGCCGGGCTGGACCGCCGGTAGCTCCAGTTCTCCTATCCCAGTATTGGGGCCTGAGCTCATGATCCGAAGATCATTGCAGATCTTGAGGATTGAATGGGCGATAACCCTCAGGGCGCCGCTGGCCTCCAGGCAGCAGTCCCTCGATCCCATGGCCTCAAAACGATTGTCGGCAACCCTTATGCCGAGGCCTGTGAGGCTGTTTATCTGTTCTACGACCCTTCGGGCGAAGTCTGGATGGGCGTTGAGACCTGTACCAGTGGCCGTCCCACCTATAGGCACCTCTTTGAGACTTTCTAGGGCGTTGAGGATTCTCCTGCGGCCTTTTCTGATCATCTCAGCATATCCTGAAAACTCCTGCCCAAAAGTCACCGGTACCGCGTCTTGGAAATGGGTTCTTCCAGCCTTGACATGATCCTTGAATTCATCGGCCTTCGCCATCAGAGCCTTCTCCAACCTCTCAAGCGCTGGGATCAGCTTATCAACTATTAGTTTGGATGCCGCCAAGTTCATTGCAGTTGGTATCACATCATTGGTTGACTGACACATATTGACATGGTCGTTGGGGTGGATGGTCTTCTTATCACCCCTCTCAGCACCCAAGATCTCGAGAGCCCTATTAGCTATAACCTCGTTGGCGTTCATATTGGTGGATGTGCCGGAGCCTGTCTGGAAGACATCAACTACAAAGTGGCCGTCAAACCTTCCCTCAGCCACCTCCAACGCAGCTCTAGCAATTGCTTCACCTTTCTTAGGGTCTAGGAGACCTAGCTCAACATTGGCCAGGGCTGCAGCATGTTTGATCAGGGCCAGAGCCCATATGAACTCTCTCTGGAATCTTTGGGATGAGATGGGAAAGTTCTCCACAGCCCTAGCGGTTTGGGCCCCATAATAGGCGTCGGCAGGCACCTTCATCTTACCCAGAGTGTCATACTCATACCTGTATGACATGCAATCACCTAAGCTAAAGAGTTGCTGCCCACATTTAAAGGCCAATAGGTCCATCCATTCCCATAACCCCCCGTCATAGATAGGCCTAATTTTCACAGAGCTATTCGAGGAAGACATGAAGGCGAAGAACAGTGGAGTACATGCACACACATTACCGATATTAGGCAATCCTCCGCGGATAGGCTCAGGATATAGCAGGACATAACCGGTTTTCAACGTATATAATCAATCAGGGGTTTAGATAGGACATGTAGCTTACCTATCCAAGACCTCATTGATTTTAAACCGGTGTTCTATGCTAGTCCCGTCTCTGTCAGTATCTCTATAATACGCTCCCTCGAGAGGTTGACCCTATTGAGTATTGTGTACCTGTCAGGCCTGAGCGATGGAGCTCCCCGCACAGCCTCAACAAATACATCCATGTCAACACCAAGCTCGGCCAAAGTTGAGGGTGCTCCTAGGATCCTGAGAGAATCCCTGATTCTTCTCCAGCTGCTTCCATGTAAATATGATGTGAAAACTGTGGCCACCCCACATCTCTCGCCATGAAGCGGCGGGTTTTCAATTAGAAACTCTATCATATGGGCTATTAGATGCTCGCTACCACTGCATGGTCTGCTGCTACCAGCTATACCCATCGAGACGCCGGCGCTTATGAGGGCTTCCACAACTGTCCTCACACCCTCCGTATCTTTTCTCGCAATCATTTTAGACGATTTCATTATCACCCTAGAGCTTAGATGGGCTAGGTGGGCTGCATATCGGCCATAGTATTCGCCTGTAGTCTTGTGTCCAAGCCACCAATCTCTAACAGCGCTATACTTAGCCAGTAGGTCGCCGCATCCACTAATGGTATATTTCCATGGAGCCAGCCTGATCACAGCCATGTCAGCGATAATCTCCGAAGGCATGGTTGATTTTCTAGAGTAAGCCCTTCCACCTGTTCGCACAGATGTCATCGGGCTGGCGATACCATCATGCGAGGCTATGGTGGGTATGCTGAAGAGTGGTATGCTGTGTGTCTCGGCAACCGCTTTGGCGAGATCTATAACCTTTCCTCCACCCACACCAAGCACCACGTCAAATCCCTGGGAGCGCCCCAGCTCCAGCATGTTTATTGCGGCCTCAGGCATCAGAACATCCAGCTCAGGATTTCCAGAGGCTTCATCCACTATCCTAGATCCCATGAGCCTGTAGGCTGTAGGACTTGTTATCATGAGTCCTTTCCGATAGGATCCTAGCCTAAGCCTCTCCACTACCTTGTGGGCTAGGTTCTCACCTACAACTATGTAATGGGGTAGCTCCATGGCGTGATACCCGTCCACAGCCATCCATCCCTTCGACGACAGCCTCCAGCCATCCTACTTTATAAGTATCCGAGGACCGGAGAAGACGTGTACCCACCATGCGAGATGATGTCGGCCTTCCTCCCAAATCTGAGGGGTGTCCTAGCCCATAGACTTCGCAGCACCGGTCACAGCCAATCAGCCATCGCCAGTATGCTGGGTGTGACCCAGGCAGCTGTAAGTCAGATGCTTAAGAAGTCACAGAAATCATATCAAGCAGCCCTTGCTGGGATTGGGTTGACTGGGGAGGAGATTGGACTATTAATCAATCTTCTCGAGGAGGATTTGAAGTCAGACCCGGTGAGAGCCAGCACAACCCTCTACGCATTTTGGCGGAGACTTTTGAGTGAGGGGAGGCTCTGTGAATTCCATAGATCCCTAAGACCCCAGCTGGCAACATGTGAGATGTGCATAGCACCGTCAGGTCCTTTGGCTGATAACACTGAGAGGGTTGCTGTCTTGAAGGCCCTTGAGGAGTGTGTATCTACGATTGAACGTAGCGGCATTGTCTCAGCCCTTATGCCCCAAGTCTCCATGAACCTGGTATACTCGCTGGCGAAGCCCAAGTCCATCTCCGATGTTGCAGGCATACCAGGTAGGATAGTGAAGACATCTGGCAGGGTCACGGCTGTAGGAAGGCCTACATTCGGCGGCTCACAGCATCTGGCCAGCGTACTCCTAGTGGTCAACGCCCGGGATCCAAGGATAAGGGCCGCCATAAACATACGGAATGACGGGCTTGTAAAGAGTATAGCGAGATCGTCGGGATATACTTATGCGATAGCCCAGCATACTGTCGAGCCCATATCTGAGGCATCTATTATTGAGTCTGTCGCCAACGCTTTTCCCAGTGGTGCCGAGCAGCCAATACTCATATTCCATGAGGGTGGGATGGGATATGAGCCTGCGACATACATCTTCGGATACAGCCCCCAAGATGTGACGAAGACGGTGTTGGAGATAGGGAGAAAATATCTGGCAGGCTATTCACAGACATGACAGGACTCCACATCATAGTCGGGCTCAATTTTCTTGTGCATCTCACATAGTGTGCGGTTCTTCCTTATCCTCAGTATCACCTCATTGAACCGCTTAGCTACCTCTTGCCGGCTCTTTTTCTCCAATATGGCTGAGACGATCTCGTCAACCCCTTTTCTAACATCTTCATTGGACTCCCACTCCGAGGCCAGCCCCCTCACACCCCTGAGATAGTTGCTCACTGCCGCTTGAGTAAGCCCTAGGGCCCTGGCCACATCCTCCTGGGTGTAGTTGTGGATTGTTGTAAGCCTTCTTGCTACTAGGGCTCTCATCATGGGTATGGTCAGCTTGGACTCGATCTCAGCCGGCAGCAGCAACTTTTCTCTGATATTGACGGGTAGGCCGCTATATTTAAGCGATCCCATCTAACACCTCCGGTAATCCTTTCCAAGGGCCTTCAGAGCCTCGATGAGGCCATCCCTTTGGTCTGACCGCATCCCATCCCATTCCAGATATGCTATGCTGGGGTTTTCAGAGGTCTTTCCAAAGGCTTGGGCTACCATCTCCGCATCTAATGGTAGGCGATATTTAGGAGCCATATGGCCGAATGCCACGTCACCCTCATGAGATAACTTCACAAACTTCCTTGCATAATGTCCACCACCAAATCCTACAGCCACCTGCCCGGCCCTACGACCACCGTATGCATCGAGACAGGCCTTCGCCACCGCCTCAGCCATCCTCCTGTCATCCCACTCTTTCGGAGTGCTGCCCACCTCTATGAAGATGAGGGGTTTCTCCGAATAGGGCCCGTGATGGGTGACCTCCATACCCACCTCCCAGCCCTCCAACCCCATATCATCAGCAGACTCCATAAGTGAGACCAATGCACCATACATGGCCTGGGCTGAGGTCTTCGCTAGGGTCCTAGGCCTACCTCCCATGGATATGTCATCGCCCCAGTTGCCCACTGGATGTGTGAGGAGCGATGGCCTCGCCGACTCTGATTTGTGACATGATGGGACAAGGATGAGATCTGACTTTAACCCACTGAGAATCACATCGGCGTATAATGGTGAGACTTGTAATGGTATGATTGTCACCTCGTTCTTTTTAAATACCCCTGGCTCCGGCCCCTCTCTAAATCCATAGTTCTCCACAAGGACATTTACCACGTTTACTGCCACCGGATCTTCCTTCCACACCAGTATGACCACATCCATCAAGCTAAATTACGCGACTCCCATGTCAGAGATATATTTGTGTTTATATTGTTCCTATCATAGAACTGGGATCCAAGCCTAGAGGCATTCAACCCACTAGACCTAGATACCGCAAATCAATATTAAGGCAATATCGTATTAACTAGTTTGAGCTGTTATTATCTTTCTTCTTCCTACTCTTCTCCCTTAATTTAACACTACAATTAGGACATTTCAAAAGTAGAAGCCTCTATCATAGTCGGGCCTATTCATGGATGGTGGATAGGTAGCCTCCTCATCCTGTTTATAGAATAGCTCTACCGTCCCATTAAATACCTTTAAAACCGCTTTAATTCTATTATCCCCGTTTAGTTAGGGGCTTTAGTGCCCGGCGCCGGACAGTAATACCCTCATTTAAATAGTGGCCGACATCGGCCACCCCCTTACATACACGGCCTCAACATGTTATATATTCGTTTTCTCTTTAAGGTTTAATCGCCGGCGAAATTAGGTTGGAGATCAGGCCTAAAAAAATACCACTACTCTCTGGACATGAAGCCGCCAGAATACTTGGCGATATGAGGTCAACCAGCATATCCCTGGACCTTGGACTAACATATCAGACAGCCATATTCAGCGATGAGGGTGTAAGGGCCGGCGGCAGATTCATACCATGGGATGAGATCGAGAAAATGGCTAGTGATCCCGAGAGCATATACACATTTGAGGAGAAGCCTGCCAAGCTGGCCTTCTATTCAGGCGGATACTATAGGCTCGTACAGCCTATATGGCGCCACGCACCAACGGTGGAGATAAACGGCATCCGCATGCATAGGGTGAGCGGGGTCGCTCCGGAGGAGGACGCCAAATCCAAGCTCAGCTTGATTGGAAATATAACTAAAGCGAGCGTTCTAGATATCTGCACCGGCCTCGGATACACGGCCATAGAGGCGCTCAGACGAGGCGCTGCCAGGATTGTATCGGTCGAGGCTGACCGTAATGTGCTGGAGCTAGCCGCCTACAATCCATGGTCCCAAGATCTTTTCACCGGTGGGATCGAGCTAGTTCTTGCTGATGCTATAGGTTTTGTGGAATCACTCGACGAAAAGTTTGATGCTGTGATTCTTGACCCGCCTACTATAAGGGTTGCAGGCCAGCTCTATAGTGGGAAATTCTATAGGAATCTTGCACGGGTTCTCCGTGCGGGTGGTGTGCTGATCCACTATGTGGGAGAGCCTGGCAGAATGAGGGGTGAGAAGATATATGTGGGTGTTCTTGAAAGGCTTAGGAATGCTGGATTCAAAGCCTCATACATACCCGAGACGAGGTGTGTGAGGGCGTTTAAGGTTTAACTAATGGGGTCGCAGGCTCATCAACATGCAGGAGGGCCCGAGCTCCAGGACTATCATCGGTTTGGGAACATGGATGGATAAAGTGGCCCAGAAGGTTATCGAGAGGGAGAGAAGACTGGGGAGGAGTACAGATATGCTGAGGACCCAGGCAGGGATAGCGGCGTCGGGCATAGTCCACATCGGAAGTGTATCCGACTCGGTGAGGGCGTATGCAATAGCTCTAGCCATTCGAAATCTCGGCTACAACTCTGAGATGATACAGTTCGCGGATGACATGGATGGTCTGAGAAGCGTCCCTAATGACATTCCGGCCGAGACATCCAAATATCTCCTACATCCGGTCTCACTCATTCCCGATCCGTTCAAATGTCACCAGTCCTATGCAGAGCATATGGAGGCACTGCTCCTAGACGCGCTTTCGAAGATGGGGGTTGAGGCTAGACTATATAGAGGTTATCAAGTATACGCTAATGGGCTGCTCCAACACCAGATATCCCTCATCCTGAGGAACTGGAGACAAATAGGATTGAAGATTGAGGAGCTTACCGGCCAGTCAAAGTTCAGGGATGTTATACCGTATTTTCCCCTCTGTAGTAAATGCGGAAGGATTTACACGGCATCTACCTCCGAGTTCGATGAAAAGACTGGCAGGGTTTTCTACAAATGCGTTGGTGTTAGGATAAAGGGTGTATGGCATGAAGGGTGTGGTCATGAGGGGGAGGCCGACATCTCCAGGGCCGATGGCAAGCTCTCGTGGAAGGTTGAATGGGCTGCTAGGTGGGCTGCGCTAGATATTCGTTTTGAAGCTTTCGGTAAAGACCTCGCCGACTCCGTGAAAGTCAATGACTGGGTATCCAAGGAGATACTGGGCTTCGAGCCACCGCTACATATACAGTATGAATTATTCTTGGACGAGTCTAGGAGAAAGATATCAAAGTCGAAGGGTGTCTCTGTCTTCACACCAGATAGCTGGTTTAGATATGGCCCTCCACAAAGCCTCGTACTCCTGCTCCTTAAGCGGATAAAGGGCACGAGGGTTGTCTCCCACAGACTCATACCAGCTCTCGTGGATGAGCTCGATAGGCTTGCAGATGCCTACTATGATGGTGGTAAGGAGCCGGGGAAGGCTGGTCTTTACCGCTACATCTACTTCTTCAAACCACCCGAGAGAAAACCGTCCAAAGCACCCTACAACCTCCTCGTCGAACTGGCCATGTCCGCCCCAAAGGGTGGTGAAATCCCGTTTATAATCTCACGGTTGGAGAAATATGGCTACAAAGTCGATGAGGATCTGAAGGCAAGAGCTCACATGGCCCTTGAATACTTCAAATCCTTCGGCCAACCTGTGAGGCAGCAAATAGAGCTGAATGAGAATACACGGTCCGCCCTCAACGACCTACTTGCCAAATTACCCAATATCGAGTCATCTGAGGCTCTTCAGGGTGAGATCTTCGGGATAGCTAGGGCTCATGGAATACAGCCGGCTCAGCTCTTCAGAACGCTCTACATGATCTTTATCGGCCAGCCCAGCGGACCAAGGCTGGGGCCGCTAATCATAGAGGACATGGGCAGAGATAGGGCTGCAGCTATACTGAGGGGGTTTCTAACAGGAACTTCTAAGGCTTAAATACAAGCTCCAACGTCACCCAAATGCATAAAGCGAGTGTAGAAAGGTTTTGAGCGAAATAGTAAAGATTGGAAACCTGACGCCGCGTTCACGTGGCGTAAACCTGATAGCAAAAGTGGTTGAGAAACCTGAGCCGAGGGTTGTCTCATCCCAGTACGACCAGACAGAACACCGCATCTCTGAAGCCTTGATAGCCGATGACTCGGGCGCAATAACTCTGGTCCTATGGGATGACAACATAGATAAAGTCGTTGAGGGCGACTTTGTTAAAGTCAACAATGGCTTTGTAAAGATATTCCGTGGTAAGATGCAGCTGAACCTCGGCAGGTTTGGTACAGTAGAGCCCACCGACGAGACAATAGAAAACATAAACACTGAGAACAACCTCTCCCAGAAAGAAACCTACTATAGTGAGGGGCCTAGAGGAGGCTTCCGTGGAAGGGGTGGCTTCCGACAGAGAGGCCCGCCGAGACGTGGTGGCCGCGGCTTCAGCATGGGAGACTAGTCAACTGGCTCCACAAGAAGTACATTACCCTCTCTACCAACCACTCTTATCTTCTGGCCCTGCTTGACCTCCCTCACAGCCCTTGCCCTCCAGTACTCGCCAGAGACTACAACAAATCCTTCACCACCATCCTCTATTTGATCCACAGCCCTGCCAATGCCTGAGGGCTCCCATGAAACGGGTTTCCTCTTCCTTTGAAGGGTTAACGCCTTATAGCCGAGGAAGGCTAGGATCCCGACGGTGGCCACCGCTACTATTATCAGGGTTGTCTGCAGTGTGGAGAACCATGTGGGAGATACCATGGCAGGTGTGGGCGGGTAGCCGACTAGAAGTATAAGCCCGAGGGACAGGGCTATTATGCCACCTGCGCCTACCGCGCCAAAGCTGGGTGTGTGTAGTTCGAAGAGCAGTAGCCCCGCGCCCACAATAGATAGGAGTACACCCACAAGGTTGACATTGAAGCCTTGGCCGATAAGGCCGAGGAGTATCATAACGCCTCCAGCCACTTCTGCTCCCCATCCTGGACTTAAAAGTCCTGCCACTAGAGCTATTATCCCAATTGTGATGAGAAGTCCGGAGATTAGAGGGTCTGAGAGAACCGATACCGCCATACTCCTGATGCCCATATCGGCCCTAACCAGCACTTGCCCATCTGTCTGGAGTCTCATCCTACCCCTAGCAGTAGCCACCTCTCTCCCATCAGCTATCTTCAACAGCTCCTCTATGTTTGACGCTGTCGCCTCTATAAGCCCGGCATCCAACGCCATTCTAGGGTCAAAGTTCTTATTCTCCGTGACAAGCTTCTCCGCCTCCGCTGGATTTCGACCATTCAGCTCTGCCAACGACCTTATCTTTGCAACAAAGAAGTTGACTATCTTTGTATCGGTGGCGGGCACTCCTCCGATAACCGGTTGGGCTGAGCCTATTAAGGTGCCTGGAGCCATTGCTGCGAAATGCGTGGCCAAGAGTATGAATGATCCTGCGGAGAGAGCTTTCCCACCCGGCGGATATACGAAGCCTATAACTGGGACGGGAGAGTTTTGAATAGCTTCAACAATCCTAAGCATAGCATCAGCCTGACCACCGTATGTATCAATGGTCACTAGGACAGCTTGATATTCTCCAGCCGAACGGATATGCTCTTCAACATACTCCGCCGTGCCCGGCGATATGTAGCCTGTTATCTCCAGCCAGAGGATGCCTCTAGCAGCTGATGTAAGATCCAATGTGGTAAGGATCAATAGAATTGCCGGCAGCAGTATTATGAGCCTTCTCATTCCCTTTTCTTTATCTCCCTACCCTCAATAGCACCTAGTATTGTGCCGAATTCCCTAGAAGCACTCTCAGTCACTATTATCATGTTCTTCTCCCTAGCTATCTCGGCCCATGTCTGTAACTCACGTAGTCGTAGAGCTATCGGGTTCCTCGCATAGGATATGGCGGCCTCGGACATCTTTTCAGCAGCCATCAGCTCACCCTCAGCTATTATGACCCGGCTTCTCCTCTCCCTCTCAGCCTCAGCCTGCTTTGCGATAGCCCTCTGCATCTGCTCAGGTATCACCACATCCCTTATCGCAACAGTCGTCACCTTGATACCCCAGGGCTCGGTAGCCTCGTCAAGTATCTGCTGAATCCTCTTGTTCAAATCCTCGCGACGGGTTAAGAGATCGTCCAGCTCCACCTGTCCAATCACATCCCGGAGGGTAGTCTGCGCTAAGAGGGCTGAAGCGGTGAAATAATCCTTCACCCTCATTACAGCGCTTATCGGATCACTAACCCTGAAGTATACTATCGCATCAACGTCAACTGTTACATTATCCTTGGTTATAATCCTCTGTTTAGGGACATCAAGTGTAACAAGTCTGAGGTCGATTATCCTACGCCTATCTATTATGGGTAGTATGATCACCAGTCCCGGCCCCTTCGAACCCATAAGCCTTCCCAGTCTGAATATCACCGCCCTCTCATACTCGTTGACAACCTTGATGGATGCCGAGAGCAGTATAAGCAGTATTATTGCCAAGAAGAAAAGGCCTACCATCGTTCCAAGATCAACAAGTCCCATCGCTAAAGCGTTGGCTAACGACATATTCCAATAATGCACCCTGTGTAGGAAAGGCATTATCCGTATATAACCTTATATTATCACACCGAATAAATGCATGTTCTCATGCTATCACCTTGGGAGTCGATTCACCGGATTTAACGCTTTACATAAATACCAATGGATGACGCAATAGTCTAGGATACCGATGTCCCAAGACCAGGGTGAGGATATATCGGCGCTGGAGGGCAGGGAGATAGTGGAAAACGGCGAATCATCCATCGAAGATTTGATGCGGGATTTAGGTATAGGTCCGGCGGAGCTTAGAAGATATCTTAAGGCCGCGAAGAGGCTTAGAGAGCTGGAGAGAAGGTATGGGAAAAGTTATCACATACTCCTCCGGGAGTATGAGAAGAAGTTCAAGGAGACTGTCAAGCTGGAATATGCCATTAGCGAACTCAAGGAAAAGAGGTCAAAAATAGAGGAGGACCTACGCATATACCTTGACCAGCACAGGCTAACCCTGGATAACGTGAATAGGACCGTCAGGCTTTTATCAGCTCTAAACAAATACAACGTCTCCCTAGATGATGTGGAGAGCTTCGCTAAGGTTGTGGGCCATTTAAAATCTCTCGGATGGGATGTGGGAGAACTTGTCGCAACGCTGGAAAATCTAGAGAATCTCAAGGAGAGGATTGAACAGCTACGGTCTGAGAAGACGAAGATGGAGAAAGAGCTGGAAAAGCTGGGCGACACAATTAGGATCAAGGAGGAGAGGTTGAAAGAGATCGCCGGGTTTGAACTCGAGATTAGCGATCTGGCAGCGGTGAGGGAGAAGCTGGCCAATGAGCTGCGGGATTTAGAGAAGAGGGCCGGCGAACAGGCATTACGTCTTGAAGAGATGGCGCACGAGTATGAGGTTCTAGCTGGGATGAAGGGCTCTGCCAATGAGATCTTCAAAGAACTGCAGGAGAGGAAGGCAACACTGCAAAGGCTAGATGAGGAGATTGCCAAAAAGAGTGAAACGGTAAGGGTGTTGGAGGAGGAGATCGAGGCGGCTAGATCACTACTAACGCTCCTACAGGATCCTGAGACGGTGCAAAAAGAGGATCTTGAGGCGTTGTCACAGCAGTTGAACAACATAATCAGGGTCAGGAACGGGGAGCTGTCAATGCTCAAGCCACTAGAGGCTTCCCTAGTGCAGAACGCGCGTAAGAGGGTGGTGGAGCTCGTCTGGCCAGCAATAAAGAATGAATTCGTGCCCAAGTGGGTCTTTGATAAGCTTGAGAAAGAGGTTAAGGATCTTGTGGCCAGGAAGGCCCAGCTGGAGGGCGAGGTCGAGACACTTACTAAGGAGAATGAAGAACTTAGGAAAAGGCTGCTGGAAAAGCCTGAGACACCACCTTCTCCACCCGCCACGCCCGAAGAGAAGCCAAGAGTCTTCACTATCAAAGAGTCGGGTAGAGAGCTTTCGGCAACTGGGAAGAAGGTTAATGTAAAATGTCCCCACTGCACA
>Ga0272449_1003131_pt1 | contig 14516 bp, 10 predicted proteins | sample YNPCB0241_FD_198679 | JGI IMG/M metagenome (GOLD analysis project Ga0272449, IMG submission 198679) | Hot spring sediment microbial communities from Yellowstone National Park, WY, United States - YNP-CB-024-1 | ecosystem: Environmental > Aquatic > Thermal springs > Hot (42-90C) > Sediment...
TATATTGCAGAACATTCTCTCCACATCCACATGAACATTCCCTTAAGCTCCGAAACAGTCTCGTCAACCAGTCTTCCAAGGTGTGTTCCACTTTCCTGGAAAATGTAGGCTAACGTTGCAAAGAAGACTAGCTCGCTTGACACGCCAGCATCCTTCTCCCTCCTCGTCAAGAAGACGTCAACGTACGGGTAAAAGATTGCCAGAAAACCTGTTACACTGAAAAATAGTATGAAAATGTTGTTGAACAGTATTGCTAAAAACACTGATATTACTGTGGTCGCCGCCCCAAGTATTGTGCTATAGAACACTGCCTCAGACGCCATAGAATAGGTGTCCTTCGGTATAGCTAGGGAAACGTATCCGTCGTGAAGGTCTGAGGCCAGATCTTTTGCAAGCGTGTCAAAAAACTTTATCCTAAAAAGCCTTTCCCTAAAAGACGGTTTAACCTTAACCTCCTCGAACTCGACAACCCTGACCGCTGCACCCTCTTCTTCTACAACATGTTTTACAAGAAATTTTACGACGATAAAGTCTGCGATCAGGTTGGCTGCAGAAAATGTTAGGACTAGAACTATCGTGAACGTGATAAAGTCCATCAGCTTCCACCGTTCCTCTTGATCGAGTCAAGAAAGCTTCTCATGTCCTCTGCAGTAAACAGTTTTCTTTCCACGGCCTCGGCCACAAGATTTCTTTTAACCTTAAGGTCTTCGAGCACATTTTCTCCAGTAAAATCCATTATCTCTTTAAGCCTGAAGCTTTTTTCCACAACCTTTTCCAGGTCGCTTGGCTCAAACTTGTCTTCTGCAACGTTTATCTTGAAAACCTGGTTCGACTGAAACTCTCCTCTAGAAAATATTGGCTCTTCAACGCTTACAACCCTTCTCCTTTGAAGCCTGTCTTTTCCAACTGGAATGTTTCCTATGAACACTACAGAGCCTATTGTCATGAGAAAGCTGTCGTCAACATTTAACGGTCTACCCTTCATTCTGGCTATAAGGCTTCCCATCGAGTCAGCGTGGAATGTTGTAACACACCCCATTCCCGCTCCAGCCGCCTGGACCAGAGCCTGGACTTCGACTCCTCTAACTTCTCCCACGACAACATAGTCTGCTCCAGTCCTGAGGCTCAGGAGAGCTATATCATATAATGTGAGCTCGCTTTCTCTTGCACCGAACACTGACCCCTTTCTGCTTACAAGCCTATACCATTTGGACTGCGGTGGCAAAACTATTTCCGGCGTATCCTCGCATGTGCAGACCATGTTCCTAGAATCTATTAGCGCAAGCAGGGCCATCATGAGCGTCGACTTCCCTGAACCCATTGGACCGCTTATGATGATAAACTTCTTTTTCTCCACAAGATGCCACAGGTATGCTGCAATCTCCGGAGAAAGGGCTTTCAGGTCCACCAGCTTGGCTATGCTCCAAGACTTTTTCGGAAACTTTCTTATCGCAAAAGTTGAGGAGGGCAAAGATATTTCGGAGCGGAACGTCATCATGAACCTTGAACCGTCCTCGCTCATCACTTCAACCTTAGGGTTCAGGACACTCAATTCTCTGCCGAATTTTCCAGCAAGCTTTTGGACGAAAAGGTCAAGCTCCTGCTTTGACATGACAATGTTCGTCTCCAGCCACCCGAGGTCAGGATAGCTTCTGTGCCTGACCAGAACAGGCCTACCATATGATGGGCAGACCACGTCAGAAACGTTTTCATCGTTCATTACAGAGTCTATGATACCGTAGCCGTAGACTTCTCTTGCAGCATACTTGACTATAACCTCAGCCCTGTCCTCTGGAACCTTTACACCAACAAGACCCTGCTTTTCCCTCAAAACCTTCTTCAACCTCTCCTCATACGCTAGCCTACCTGATACTCCAGTAATGTCCTCGGCCGTCATAAGCCCAACAAGTATGCTGAAAACTTTAGCCTCGTCAGCTGAAACAGGCTCTTCCTCCACAATATAGTATCCTCCGACACCAGAACGTTTTCCAAAAATCTTGACTTTAGCAGTTAACCCGAAACAGTCTACAGCATATTCTTCGATAAGGTTTCCATCAACTTGAGCCGGCTGAAGAGTCTTCAGCTCAAACCCTGAAGAAATTTTTTCAACAAACCTTCTGTCTACGCTTCCCATCACATAATAGAAATTGCTGTAAAATAAAAGGAAAAAATAAAAAAGGGGGGAAAGCTATGTCGAAGTGCTTTCAGGCGTTTAGAAGGCTGTTACAGAGAACACGAAAGTGTGGCTCTGATCGCCGCCATTTATTGTGATCATTATAGAGTAGGTTTGACCTGCTGTAAAAGCATTGTCTGCAGAGAATTCTAGGGCAGCCGACTGACCAGGTGCGATGCTGATGCTTGAAGGTCCTGTCAACTCTTGAGAACCGCCAGCTACGACTTTAGCTGACGCGCCGTCGATTGTGACTGTACCAGTGTTCTTTATGTTTACTACAAGCGTCTTGCCTGAAGCGTAGGCTGATTCAACCATTCCTGAAAGGTTCTGGTAGGCTGAGCCAGCGTAGAGGGAGTAGACAAAGTATGCTCCTACAACAGCGGCGAGTGCGATGAGGATTAGAAGCACTTCGACAAGTATTCTGCTTAGACCCTTTCGAGCTTTCATGGCAACTTCATAAAAGGAGTGTGTTAAAAAGGCTGGAGAATATTGTTCCAACAGAATGTTACAGTCACCCCCTCCCCCGTACAATGTATGAAACTTTTTTTCTCTTAAATTTCCGCTATAGAATCTTATGCGATGATCATCAGGAACAGGGAGGTTTTCTCCCCAAACTTTGTTCCATCCGAGCTTCCGCATCGGAGGGAGGAGGTTGACCTGTTCATTAGCCTGGCTTCTGCTGGAAACAATGTTCTCGTTTTTGGCCCAACTGCCTCCGGCAAGACTACTGTCGCAAAATATGCGGCCCGCTCAAGCAAGTTTAAGACCATTTACGTTGACTCAAAATATAATCAGGTGCCGTACACTGTTGTCCAGGAAATTTGTAGACAGCTTTATGGTATAGAGTTTAAGGGCTACAGTTACAGGGAGGTTTTCGAGAGGGTTCGATGCCATCCCGCCCAGAAGGTTGTCGTCTTCGACGATTTTCCACTGCTTTTTCTGAGAAAATATTCTTCTGAAACTTCCGTCGACTCCTACAGTATGCTCGAGAGCCTTGTTGACGGTGGAATTAATGTTGTTTTGGCAACATATAGGGCTGACGCGTACGATAGGCTTCCCTCTTCCCTGCTTTCTAGGCTCAACTGTAAGAGGATTGTGCTGAAATCCTATTCTGAGCGGGAAATGTACGATATTCTGATCGGCAGAGCTTCTGAAGGACTTTATCCTGGAACGTGGAAGGAAGAGTATGTTGCGGACATCGCCTCATATGTTGCTAAAAAGAACGGTAACATTAGAAGCGCTATAGCGATGCTCTACGACTGCGCCAAGAGGGCTGAAAACAGTCTCTCTGAATCTATCAGGAGAGAGGATGTTGATGCAGTGTTAAGCGAGGAGCCTTCTGAAGTCTACTGGCTTGAGGTTGTAATGTCTCTTCCAGTCCACCAGATTGCAGTTGTCGCCGCAGTCGCAGAGCTTATGGAAACCAATGGCCCTGGAGCTGACATAACAAGCGGTAAAGTTTACAGCAAGTACATGGAATGGTGTAGAAGATTCCATGTTACGCCAACAAAATATTCTGTCTACGCTTCAGAACTTATCCCCTACGTTCAGACAATGGGCATAGTTTTGGGAGAAAAAACCAGCCTCGGCAGAGGAAGAGGTATAACGAGAATACTTTCTCTAACAGGATACCTTAACCCTTCAAGTGTTGTCAGAAGAGTGCAGGAGACTCTAGTGGAAGGAATAATCTAAAAGGGAAGAGTGTGGCAGAAGCCCAACTTCTGTCCGCAAGTTCATAAACTGTGCTACAATCTCGCAAAAAAGGGGAGGGAGAAGATGTCTAGGACAGTGGTGGTGCAGGAAGATTTTCTCCGGAAACGCTTTCCGCGATAAGCGCTGACATTATCTTGAAATATGATGCTGCCACACCCAAGGCTGCTATCAACCACCCGACAATCAAAAATATTATGCCAGCAAACAGTTTTCCAACATCATATGTTATCTGCGGAAACAGTGAGCCTGCAAGCTGCAGCGAGGAACTTATTTCAACCACACCTGCTATCGTGAAAATGAATCCTATAATCAGCCACACTATAGCGTACACGAGAAATTTTCCAGCATACTTGAAAGCCCTACCCCAGCCTATTTCTTTCGCCATACGCGTTCAGCATATGAAGAATGTAGAAGAATATAAGGGTTTCCGAACACAGTAGAAATCTCAAGTCTGTCTAGAAACAGGAAGCCTTTCTGTCTGAAGCAGATGCTTAAACAAAAAAAATTGGGGGAGTGGCGGATGCCACACTACTGTTGCATCGAGAACGCTTGGAAATAGAATGTTGTTCCGCTTCCGCCGCTACAGTCTCCGATCCAGAACAGTGATAGGATATTCGTGTTAGACGATGGTGTGAGAACATAGTATCTGTTGACGAGAGAAGGTGTATCACATGATAGTCCGCTCACGAGCGTTTGCGGTTGTTCGCTCCATGAACTGTCCCTGTACAGGCACTTTATGCTATCTCCATTGTCCACCCAAATACAGTATACTTTGTTGCCTAACATTGTGAGTGTAAGAGAGGACACTGGATTGCTACTGTATATTAGCTGGTGTCCACCCCACTGGTGATTACTCGCAGACCTTATCATGTAATGTATGTGGTTGTCTGTGTCCAAGAATGTTACGTGAATGTTTAGACCGTCTGTTGTCGCAGAAAACGCTGGCTGAACGGTGCTAGAGTAGACTGTCTCCTTAGACCATACCGTGCCAGTTTTCCTCGCATCATAGAGGTAGCTGCTGCAATTGAGCGGCGTGTTACTGGGAGAGTATGGGACGTAGAGGTAGTGGAGTTCGCCGTCTGAAAGCACTATAAACTGTCCAGAAACTGCAATGGAATCTTCGTATAGATCGTCCAAAGTGTATCCTCCGAGAATATAGTATCCGTCTATAGTGAAGTCTCCATCGTTTTCATCATGCCATAGAAGCAGATGCTTCCACTTTGAGATATAGTTCTCCTCGTCCTCGTAATATTTTACTGTAATAGCAACCCACACTTTTCCTTGACCGTCTACTGCAATAGCTCCAGAGTTGCAGATAGCCATAGAATCAAATTCGTCGAGATTGATGTAGACATTATCTTCGAACGATAGACTTCCATCAGAGTTTGGCGTGGCACGAATATAGATGATGGCATCGGTACTAGCTGCTGGAACAACTAGGAAGTGAAAATATTGTCCATCGAACCAGATTGAGACACGATCGCTCTCACCATGGACGTTTAAATTATTTGAGATATCGTGAGTGGTCCACTGTGAAAGGTCGGAAAGCGGAGCTGAAGAAGCATAGTAGTAGAAGTCTCTAGGAAACATAGGATCTTCCCAGAAGACCCAAATTCTCCCGTCTACAATGAAAGTGCTTCTTTCGCCATATGGTGCGTGAACAGTTCCACTTGAAGATTTGAGGTTAATCGGGTTCGTTGAAGTGGAAAACGATAGCTCGTCACCGTAAACCCATCCTAATGCTGGCTTGTAGGCTTTAGCTCTAAAATAGTAGGTTTTGCCCTCGTCTAACCCAGTTATCTGATGAGAGAATGTTCCCGGCGAAAACGTTCCCTCTTCAGTCCACGAGTCCGTGTAGCTGCCGCTCTCTGTTCCCCACTCAAAACCTCTAATAGTCATTGTTTCTGTGCCAGTGATTCTTCCAATTAGCGTGGCAGAAGTAGAAGACACGTCTGTGACACCAACAGTTTCTACACCAGCCACACCCTCTCCGCCGCCACCGCCGAAGCTTAGACAGTAGGCTCTTATCGGCACAGCTTTGCTTGAGCCGCTGTCAAGGTTCAAGATTTTGATGAAAACATTGTAAAGCTCTCCTGGAGTAAGCGGTCTATTAAGCTTGTCCGAAGGAAGTTGTATGGTGACTGACGAAGATTTTCCAAAGTCTATTGAAACTTCAGTGGAAAGCGGTTCCTTGAGAATAGAGTTGCCTTGTTTATCGTAGATGCTAACTAGGACCGTCGATTGAATCTGCTTGGAGCCAACGTTCTTCAGGTTTAGCACCAGCTTGTCTCCAACAATAAACGCTTCGCCTGAGATCGTGTTCACACTGTCTGGCCTAGAGTATCTTGCGTAGACAAAGTACGCTGTAACAGTCGACGCCAACACCAACAAGATAATCAGCGTTTCAACAAGTATCCTGCTTAGTCCCCTTCTTCGAGAACCTACAGCATACTTCATGATACGGTCAAATTCTGTTAAAATATGGACTAAAAAGGTGGAAAAATTTTCATCCTAAAAAGTCAGAGGCTGAACCTCTATCCTCTAACTTTCACTTTAACTAGAGAGGATGAGCTGGAGGACTCGACCTTTAATGTTATCTCACACAATCTGGCCTCACGTAGGTTGACTGGTTTCATCAGATGCTGGAACATTAGACTGTTTCCTTGAACGTAGGCTACTGGAACTTCTCCGCCTAAGTCGCTGTAGGAGGATGACACGAACATTATTTCTGTGCTCTGATCTTCTGCCAGAAACTCTGTTTCACACCATTCGCCGGAAGCTGTCCTGAACCTGCTTCCAAGCTGGAATCTTCCGCTGGAGAATGTTGTCCAGAAAACATGTAGTCCACCATCTTCCGCCGCCGTCGTAGCCAAATATGTTGGGGGAGAAATGTTTTCCACCACCTTTTCAGGCTGAAGCCACTTCCCTTTTTCTCTGACAGCACAGTACACTATGTTCTCTCTAGAGTACTGTGTGTATGCTACGTACACTCTATCCACATACGATGTGGCGGAAAGGGTCACCTTCGCCACTGGAACGCTGTGGGCAATATCCTCTTCACCCTCAAACTCCATGCCGTTCCAGAGTCTTCCAGCAAGCTTGCTGTTTGGAGCATACCAGGCTACATACATTTTTCCACCAGAAAGCTTGGCCAAAGTCACTTGAGTGTTCGGTGAAGGGTTAGCGTTCACGGTCTTCGGAAACCCTTCACTCATGCTCCAGACTCCATCTCCTCTACTCGATTTTGCAACAGTCACGCCAGACGGTCCAAGGCACGCGATCCAGGGCCTGTCGTCTGAGTCGACGGATACAACAACAGAAGAATATTCTTTGTTTGTTCCAGCTAAAACCGTCTGCCAGCTTCCCCACGATATTATACCATTTTCGCCCAGGACTCCCATAACATATTCGACCGGATCACGTTTTTGTCCAGACGAGTAGGCGACATGCACTTTACCATTCTGGTAGAAGACGCTGAAAGTGTCTCCAGAGAAAGCAGGTGCTTTAACAGTGTACGCTTGACTCCACACTATCCCGTCACCGCTTAACCTGTAAACAAGTCTGCCGGCGGAATCAACGTAGAAGACGTAGAAGAACCCGTTGGCGTAAAATGTTTTCCTCTGCACACTTGTTCCAAGAGGATGCAGGTTCACGTCCACGTTAGGGTCTACAACGTTTGGGAAAAAGATTGGCCGTGAAACCGTGAACTTTAGAACCTTCGCTTGCCCAGGTTTAATTGAAACTGTTGCAGGATTTCCTGCAAAAGACAGCCTGTTTCCCAGAAGGTTTGCTCCATCGTCGGCTAGAACTTCTACAACAGAAACTTTTTCCACGACAGCGGAACCATAGTTTTGGACTGTTAAGCAGATGCTTCCGTCCAAAACATTAAAATTTTCTACAGCTAACGCTATAATATTCGGGTTAAGGTTGGAGGAGAGAACATGGTAGACTGTCACGGTTGACGATAAAACTATGGCCGCCAGCAAAACTTCTGAGACAACTCTGCTTAAACCTCTCATCAGAAGAAAATTGTTTCCTACGTAAATAAGGTGATGGAGAGGTTCTTTTCTACTCTTTTTTCTGGGCCAAGGTTATCGTGTACGCTTTAACCTTTTTCACTGAACCGTCTTTTGAGACAACGGCTTCCTCGAACGGTGTCAGCCCCTCCTTTTCCACAACAGTTTTTGGAAACTTTTTCATCAAGCCTTTGGCAACCTTCTTCGCCTTCCACGCTAGACGCTCTTCAGACCTGAGCGTTATCCTGCCGTTTTCTCTAAAGTTTTCTTCGGCAATTTTCTGATAAAACTGTATTGGCTTGTGTCCGACGATGACTGTTGAAAGGTTCTTTTTAACTTTCCATTCTTTAGGCTGAACCCTGTTTTCCTCAACCTTCTTGGCTTCTGTTTCCCTCCTCTCTTGGACGACAGCGCTTTTTCCACTGCTATCTGGTTCTGCTGCCGTGCCAGCTTCCTCTTCAACCTTTATTCCAAGCTCTCTAGCCTTCTGCAGGAGAAGGCTTCTAGCATACTCTTCCCTTCTTCTAGCCTCCTCCTCCAAAACCTTTGGAGAAGGTTCTGCGGCAACCTGAGGCTGCGGCACAACTTTTGCGGGATAGTTTAACTGTGGAGTCGGCTTCCAAGCTCTTGCCGGAACAGTAGGCTTCCTCCTCTTCAGGGCTACAATTGGCGTGAAAATTGGCCACGTGGCTGGAACAGCTACTAGGCTAAGCTGGAACGAGAGGATAAGGGAGTCCATTAAATGCACCCAAAAGTTCAGTTTAAAACTTTCACCTAACATTGGAAGCGCTAGAGCGTATGCTATTGGAGCCAACGCTATTGCAGCCGCAGCCTTCCAGCTTCCATATACCGTGAGCTTAAGCGGATACAGTATTGGCACGCCAGTGTATGTTACAGTGTCAGCTATTATGTGGAACAGGTATGCTATGCTGTATACGTGGCTGTGCAGGGACAGTATGATGAAGGCTCCTCCGCCGTAGAGGAGGAGAGATTGTGTGTCAGAGAATGTTGACTCGATTATCCTGAGAAGGTAAACGTACATGAAATATGATGCTGAAGTGTTCAGGATGGATGTTGTGGCCCAAAAGAGTAGGCTGTGGGCCAGCCTCCTATGCTTCATCGCGTTCGGGGAAATTGTTTCAGCCAGCTTGAAGAAGACTGCTGGAGCCGGGAAAATCCATTTCAGCCTACCAGGCCCTCCGTCGACAGAATCTTCGTCTGGCATTGTGCTCGCAGAATAGAACATTGCCCCCAGCGGAACCCAGATCAGCAGCACTCCGAAGCCGAGGACCGTGACCAGGACAAGTGTCAGCATCTGTCCGCCGGCAAACCTGTTGAGATACAGTGGCCACCAGACTACAGCGTCAAAAAATTCTGAAAACCTTTCACCGAACCCTACTGGAATGTTCTGGACACTTGAAAGTCTGGTGAAGTGTGGGAGAAAGGATGGTGGAGAGTTGAGGAGGACAAACCATAGGGCGATTGTGAAGTAAACGTTTACCAGAAAATGTTTTCCGCCTCTCACGCTGAAACCACCTGTCCAAGGTCAGGCGGCGGCTGCTGAGCTTCAGGCTGCACCAGAACCTTCTCCCTTCTCCTCTTCAAGGCTATGATGGCGGCTAGGACTGCGGCGGCAACTATTATGGCCAACCCAATGTATGGGACAATTTCTACTGCAGAAGATTCTGGCGGAGAATAGGTTTCCGTAAAAGTTTCAGTATAAGATTCTGTTCCCGTAGCAGGCGTGCCCGTGCCAGTGGAAGACGATGTCGTAGAAGATGGAATGGGAACATATTCTACGCTGAAGGTTTTGGACACAGTGTTTCCAGCCCTATCGGACACGGAGACTGTAACGTTAAGGTTTGAAGAAATTTTGAACGTCATGTTCCCGGCAGCCTTGTTGGGGGTGAAAGTCATCCACCCGACCCTGATGACCAGAGAATATGGGTCTACACCGCTTACTGTGTCGGAAGCGTTCCATCTTATCTCGAACGTTCCACCGTACGCTTTGCTTGGACATTCTACAGCAAGCTCCGGTGGGGTGGCGTCCACTCTAACGCTCACCGAAGCTTCAGACGATACTCCGAAAACGTTTGCGGCTTTAACGGTTATCCAATGGAATCCGTCGCTGACGTTCTCGACCCTGGACTTCATCATGTTAAACGATGTCATGTTAGGCTTGAAGGCTTCAACAGTCCTGTTGTCCACAAGCACTCTTATCTCTGTTATCATGTAATTGTCTTTCACACTGTATTCTACGGTAACCTGTCTGCCTCCAACTATTGTACCGTTGGCCGGATACGATATTTTCACATTTGGAACCGTCACAACCCTAATGGACACTGTAGCCTTTCCCAAAAGCGTCTGCTTTCCCTTTACCAGAACAGTTGCAGTATATTCTCCGGTTTTACCGTACACGTGCACGGCTTCAGAGGAGGTTGTCCAGCCGAGGAATCCTCCGTCTCCGAAGGTGAAGTAGGAGAGGGTTGCGGGTTCTGAGCTTTTAACCTTGAACGCTATTGGAGAGCCTTCTACAGCTATAGGTCTAGCGACTTCTATGGAAACTTTTGGAGGTGTTCCGCCGACTGGACTCTTGAGCCAAGAGGATATTGTCACGTTCCCGTCTACTCTGTCGCCTGCACCAGACGGATTCAATATCGTATGATGTGGTCCGCTTGCGTCACCCCACCAGTTTCCCGAAAGGTCTATGATACTGTTTGATAGAACAAGGTCTTTTGTCCAATATTGTGTAACCTGTTTTCCCCTGAAACCGTATGGGCTGTTCCCGTAAACGTTAGAGTTTGAGACAACGAATTTTGAGTTGAAGAGGCCGTAGAGTGAGATGTTGACTCCTGCGCCGTGGGCGACTGTGGAACCCTCTATCCTCGCTATAGAGTTGACTAGCCCAGTATTGTATAGCCAGAATGCTCCCAATGTCATAATCTGGAGCTCAGACAGTGTTGAAGCCCTGATGTCCAGTGTAGAGTTTACCATAACATGGTCGCCGTATCTTGTTCCAAGCACCTTCACCTTCAGCATGGTAGAGTTTTCGAACTTGAGCTGAGAGTTCACGACCTGAGTTTCTGAGAAGACTACTGTTGACGCGATCAGGCTGTTGAACAGGATCCTGGACCCGCCCACGCTCCTGTCCACTACAACATCTCCTGCCCTAACATTGTTGAAGGCTACTGTAGAATTTTCTACACCCCTCATCCAGAAGGTTGAATAGACTTCTCCCCTCCTGCTTCCGGAAAAGCTTACCGTGCCAACGTCAGAGTCTTCGACTGCAACTGTAGAGTTTAGAATGTTACAGTATAGAAACGGCGACTCCCAAGACTCTCTTCCACCCAAGCTCATGTCCCCTATCCTGCTTCCCGCCACCTTGACTTCAGAGAATGCTACACCAACCTTTCCCCTAACATTTAAGCCGCCGACCTCACTCTTTTCTATCGTAAGCCTGGAACCGTAGAGTCCAAAGCGGTCGCCTTCTATGGAAAGAAGCTTACATTTTAGGCTGCTGAATGAAAGTTTTGCGCCGGAAACTCCTCCGAAAACCATTTCGCCTGCAGTAACATTAGAGAATGTTGCCTCAGAACCTTCTCCAGCGTAAACATGGATCCGCGAGGAATTGAAGAGCACGTTCGACGCCGAAAACTTTCTAGTGAAGCTGACGCTTCTAACGTTCTGGACAACAGTGTTCTCCAGCACTGCGTCTCCAAAACATGTCAGGTTCCAGTTCAACTTGACGCCCACGCCAGAAACTTTTACAGGATCTCCCTTGCCTCCGACAGCAAGCTTTCCCCTGACAGTGAACACGACATCGTCCAAGACTTCTACAACAGTTCCAGGCTCAACCTTCAACGTTACACCATCCGCCACCATTATACTCTTGAGTATAATGTATGGGCTTCCAGCCTTCGTCCAAACGGTGTCGGACACTATATCACGTTCAACGGACGTGGACTGAGCATGCGCGACTGGAAAAGCCTGCAAGAGAACCTGTAGAACGATAAGAGAAAATGCTAGGAAAGTTGTCCAAAAACCTTTTTCCGCCAGCGCAGGAGCCAACCTATGACACACCCCACCATCTTTGACTGGCACGGTTGAAAAAATGTTCTGCTCCAAAAAATGTACGCCTCCAGGATCCCAAGGCTCCCACGCTGGAGCCGAAAACACGCCAACCCCCGAGCCATGCCAGACAGTATTACTAGACCGTGCCAGTCAAGACATAAAATCGCATTCCCCCTATATAAACTTTAACCACAGTGCCTGCTATACAGTTGCAGAAAAGCTGCCGACACCCTCATATCCTACCCCTTCCATAAAACCATGAAGTGACAAAAAGGGCCATTCCACGCTCAAAATTGGCGAAACTACTTCATCAAAATAAAATGGCCCATTTTGTCACTTCATCTATTCCACAGACTTTTTTCCACGAACCCTCCGCAAACCCTTTTCCTCCCTAACATGCATAAAAGACACTAGAAGAGAAGATGCCAAAGAAGCTGCAGCAGAAGCAGCTGCAACTGACACCGTAATATAGCCTAAAAAGTATGTGAAAGCCAACGCTGTCGCAGCAGTCCACAAAATATATAGGGCTAAAACTGTTCTAGAAGAAACTATTTTCCTCGGCATCGTCTAAAAAATCTTATGCAAGCTTAAAAGATGGTTCAGGATCCAACTTTAGCCCTAAACTTTAGGCCAACGTTTCCCCCGTCACCCGACAACACTATCAGCCCTTCAACAGCACCCCCTTCCACCACACTATCCAACCTTATCTTGAAGACTATAACCTCTCCAGGTTTTAGAACAAAAGATGACGGCGCCAACGTCCCGCTTCCCGGATAAACTGTGTCAAGGCTAGCATTATAGAATATGGTTCCACCAGTGTTCTTCACCTGAACCCAGACACAGGACATTGAAGCAGACGCTTCAGCCTCCAAAACTGTTGCAGAACACGTGGCCGATGAAACCGCAACATAGGATAACGTGAAAGACGCTATCAAGACTGTGGAAACCAAAGCCAATATTGTTAACACAGTTTCCCGCACAATCTCCAACCTACACCATCCCACCACACAGGATAAGCTGAGCCAAGTTATGGAAGAAGATTCCCGAAACAACTGCCATAAAAGACATGATAGGATAACGTTTCAGCCTACCACAAGCTCCCAAAACATCGCACAAGAAGTCTATAAAACACAGGCTGGAAAAGAATACTGCAAACTGGTAGACTGGAAAAATGGGGTTAAACGCCAGCATATTCAGTTCAGCAAGCCCCCTGCCCAAACAGAGTTCCGTGGAAAACCTGTCAGCCAAGCCCACGAGGAGACTGTAGACCATATAATACAACAGCCTTCTCATGAAAGCATAGACTGTGCAAAAAATTTAAGAGACCCCAGTCTTTCACTTTCTGACAAAATTTTTCCTCTTTTAAATCCACGCTGGACCAGAAAATGCTATAGCATGCCCGCCTCAGCTCCAGCACCCCTTCCACCGGAAACATTGGAAGAAATCGCAATGTTCCAGACAAAATTATTTAACAGGATAGAAAAGGTGATCGACTTCATCCAAGACGTGAAAGATATGGAGCAGAGGAGGGCTGCAAACGTTATAGCCAACGTAACAGAAACAAAAACCATTCTAGCCCTAACAGAGGTTGCAAAAAAGCTTGCTGCCGAAGGACACTCTATCGAAATAAAATACTGCAGCCAATATAATACACTAACATGGCCGCCGCCGGAAGAACCGCATGATGGCGCAGACATAATCTTCACAGTAGACGACCGCACAGTAATAGAAATCGAGGTCAGGCAAAGGAGAACAGGCTACACGAAAGAAACAGAGTTCGAGCAAAGGTTCAAAACAAAATATAGGACAGGAAACAGGATACTAGTCATCTACACCGCATACGACCCAAAAAACCTAGCAAACCTCCTCACACAATGCAACAGAAACAACATAACAGCAGTAGCAAGCGAACCATACAATTACATGAAAACAGAAGAAAACAGGTACACCTTCAGCCCACAGGAAACAAGAACATTCGTCGAAAACATCCAGCACCTGACAGCAAAACTAGAATACCGCATACGAAAACACCTCAACAGACCCCAGCCGCCAACACCCAAACCAAAAAACCCGGAACTAAAAATCCAGCAAACCCTCCCACCAAAACCAACAACAACAGTAACATCACCACCACACCAATCCTACCGTATAACGGCATCGACATTGACATTGTCGCTGTTATCTTCCTCTTATTTTATTGGCCCTATTGTATATTGGATAGTATATTGGCCAGCTAATATGTTAGACAGTGTGTCAAGCGTTATGTTAGGCAGAATGTTAGGCAGCATGTTAGACAGTATGTTGGAGGATGTGGGATGGGAGACTGTAGTGGAGGACATGTTGTCTGAGCAATGCTGTTTACCTGGTAGGTTGGCTGGAGATGGTTGACCCAAGATTTTTTGTTGCCGCCGCATTTGCGCTGGCAGCATACCAGGATTTCAGGTGCAGGGAAGTTGCTGACTGGACATGGGTTCCAGCAGCAGGCTACCTTGCGTTTGCAGCCGGCCAACCGTACATTATAGATGCTGCAACAGCATTCGCCT
>Ga0272449_1003133_pt1 | contig 14508 bp, 14 predicted proteins | sample YNPCB0241_FD_198679 | JGI IMG/M metagenome (GOLD analysis project Ga0272449, IMG submission 198679) | Hot spring sediment microbial communities from Yellowstone National Park, WY, United States - YNP-CB-024-1 | ecosystem: Environmental > Aquatic > Thermal springs > Hot (42-90C) > Sediment...
CAGAGTTCACAATTATCTCGAGGGGCAGCTCATCGCTCGCGATTCCGATGAAGGAAACATTCTCGCCAACAGCAACCCTTTCTTTATCGCTTTCTAGCCTTATCCAGACGGGAAACCTAAGAAAGTGAACTGTTTCCCGCGCATATGCACCTTCATGCGTCGCATTTCCGTCATAGAATACTTCAACCTTCACGCTGCACTCCAAGTTCCTCCTTATCTTCAGCGAGAAAAAGCCGCCATCTGATTCCAGCAGCTGCTCGCTTCCATCGATCAAAACCCTCAGAGGAGCGCTCATTTTTCCTCCATAGTAATCCTGGACAAGGCCATCCACTTCCGCCTCATTTCCCACGAATGCTGAATTTGCATTGAGGAAAATGTACGTCGGTATCTTCTTCACATCAACCTCGACGACTTCAGATTTAACAACCTCGCTTCCCTTCAGCCCCTCCGCATATAAGAAGTGCTTCCCGACTGTTTCAAAGCTGTAAACGGTCTCTTTTGGCTCAAGCCTGATCCCGTCGATGAAGAGGCTCTTTGGTGTGACGTTTTTTGCGTGGATCCATATTGTCACATTTTCGAAGAGAACTGGACTCTGCTTTGAAACCAGAACCCAGATCCCATCGGCTTCGTAGGCCTTCGCAATACTTTCATAGGTTTCAAAGATCTTCTCAACATCTCCAAGCGCATCCCTAACGCCAGAGGTGTTGAATTTCAGTGCCGTGGAATTTTTGTATAGAACGATGGAATCTATTTCATCAAGGTTTTTCCTCATTTCAGCTATGGAATTCCTGGCTCTTGCGATTGCGGAAGCGACTTGCAAGTAATTGCCCTTTTTTTCCTTCAGGTTCCTCATTCCCTCGAGGAATTCAACCTGCGCCGATGAGAGGGCATTGAGGTTCCTTGAAAATTCGAGGAAGGGATTTATTGCGAGGGATGCGTTGCTCTCAACTCCCCTTTTCCTGTAAAATTCTATTTCTCCGCTCACGATTTCAAGCGTCTCCCTGATCTTTTCAGTTTCATTAACCCTTATCTCGGATTTTGCCATGTCGCGCAAAGAAGTCTCGAATTCCTTCAGGAAAATGCTGAAGAATTCGTGTACCCACTCATCGCTCTGCTCGGCAGCTGAAAATCTCTCATGCCTAGCTTCAGCCTGGCAGATGAGCGCGATGAGCGCGATTATTGCAATAAGCCTTCGCACGGAGAAAGGTTTATTATGCGATTAAAACCTTGCGGTTCTGTGAATCCGAAGATGCTTTCGGGGGTTTCCTTGATCATTCTCGGAATCTCTCTATGCTTTTTCGCAGCCATGAGTGCGAACCAGCATTTAATAAACGCGGGAATAGGCTCTGCTGTGATAGGAACAGTTCTAATAGCCTTTTCCCTTTCGAGAAGGGAATTTGAGAGTATGATCCTTCCCTACCACGAATTTCTGAAGGAGGTTGCCAATTTCATGGAGATAAAAAAGGCCATCTACATTCCGCCGTTCAAGGGTTTTCCATTCGGGGCAGTTTTTCTCGCTTCTAGCGATGAATTCGAGCTCGATCTTGCTAGGATAGAGAAAGGAACCCCTTTCGTTTCGGGAAGGGAGAGGGAAACTGGAATCTTGCTCGAAGCCCCGGGAAGGGAGATATTGAGGAAGTTCGAGGAGTTCGCAGAGCTCGATCTGAGCAACTACGGAACCGGAGTTTCGGAGATCTGCTCCTCGGTGCTAAGGGCTTTAGGGCTTGCGAAGGGGGTTGAGATTGTCGATGGAGATGAGCTAAGGATTTCGATAAGCAATGCCGGGGTTGACTTCTGCAGCTCTGAATGCAGGCTTATCCAGTGCCCGATCTGCAGCTCGGTTCTCCTCGCTATTGCAAAAGCTGCAGGAGAGCTGCTTGCCGTTGAGGAATTAAGGGCTGGGGAGAAAATAGAGATAAGGGCGAGAAAGCTTGGGGGAATAGAGAAATGGATGTAGAGGAGATCATCGCATTATCGATTGCCCTATTCGTAGTTCTATGCTTTGTTCTCGTTGAATCAACGGAAATATTCGCTGTTCTCCTTCTCATTTGCCTTGCAGCCTCATTGCAGCTCGCTGGATTTTTCATTCCGAGAGAGGCGAAGGTTGTTCTCAAGAGCTTGGTTTACCTGTTGTTGATAGCCTTCATCGGCATCGTTGTCAGGAAAGCCTTGGAGGTGCTGAGATGAAAATTGAAAGAATTCTTTCCGCATTTCTTCTCCTCGCCCTTCTAGCTTCCATCGCCGCGCTGATATACCTCATCCTGAATCCCCCGCCGGGAGAGAGGTTTACGGAGTTCTACATCCTCGGCCCGAAGGGAAAGGCAAGCGATTATCCGACAAGGCTTTTCGTAAACCAGAGCGGATCGGTGATAATCGGCATCGTGAACCATGAATACAGGACAATGAATTACACAGTCGAGATCTGGAGAATTGGAGAGAACTTTTCCGAAATAAGGCTTCTTGAATCCTTCACGGTTTCGCTTGATCATTCAAAGATTTCTGAGCAGTGGAAGCCGCAGTTCGAAAGGAATTTCAGCTTTTCAATAGAAAAACCCGGGAAATACAGGCTGGTCTTTTTACTGCTAAAGGATTGCCCGCCAAAAAGGCCCGAGGATTATGGAAGCGAAGAGGAGAGAGTCAGAAAGGCGAGAAGCGGGGAGCTTCAAAGCCTAATACTCAACATTGAAGTTTTGGAGATATAGAAGGGCTTGAGAAAAATTTTGAAAGGTAAGACTTCACTAGAAATTAAAATTCTTCAAATGGCATAATTTTGTGCATAAAACTTCACCTAAATGAGTATGAGAACTCTCTTCAAGCTGATTGCATAGTTTCAGTCTCAATCGACTGGCCACTGAATTGAGAAATTGGGGAATTAAGGTAAAGAAAGTTATACCTCTGCCAATGAAACTGCCAAAAGTATACATCAATGATTTTACAAAGAGGGGGAACATAGGGATCCAAAACTAGCAAAACCTCATGCGGCTTCAGAGTCTGCTCTTCAATGGAATTCAGACATCTGATAACATCTGAAAACCTTTCAACGCTGCAGATACAAAAAGTTTTAGGCTAAGTTTTCCAACAACTTCGACGAAGTCCCTTTTTATATCTAACCCCCTCGGTTATGAGAGTTTCGAGTTCAGCTTTTCTCTTAAAATTTCAAACCTCAACGCTCATCCAAGGATTTTTCCTGTCCCCTACTCCCACATGAACAAAATCGATTCCCTAGTTAAATTCTATAGGGAAAATGTGAAAAATGCGAGGATAGTTGTTTCGGACTCCTTTGGACTTTCTGCAGCGAGAAATAAAGGCATAATGGAATCGAGCGGGGAAATTCTTGCCTTCATAGATGATGATGCATGGGCTGAGAAAGATTGGCTGGAAAAAATTGCCAGAAATTTTAGAGATGAGAGAGTTTTTGGAGTTGGGGGGAAAATAGTACCGGTTTTTGATTCCAGAAGGCCTAGATGGCTTAGTGAAGAACTTGATTGGATCGTCGGCTGCACTTACAAGGGAATGAAAGAGGGTGAAATAAGAAACCCGATAGGTGCAAACATGGCTTTCAGGAGGGAAGCATTTGAAGTTGCGGGTTATTTCAGAACAGAAATTGGAAGGTATGGCAAGAAACTTCTCGGAAGTGAGGAAGCAGAGTTCAGTCTTAGGCTGAAAAAGTTGAAACCGGATGCGAGGATAATCTTCGAGCCCTCTGCAGTGGTATACCATAGGGTTCCGAGGAGCAGGTGCAAATTCATATACGCGCTTAGAAGGGCTTACTACGAAGGTTTCTCTAAAGCAATTCTCGAGAGGGATTTCGAGTTAAGGGGGGAGAAGGAATATCTCAAGTTCCTCCTTAAGAGTTTACCGTTCTATATTTTGAAGGGTAAATTTATCAGAAGTTTCGGCATAGTTTTTGCAATATCTTTTACCATAGCTGGCTACCTTTTTGCCAAGATTTCCGGAAAATAGCTCATCTTTTCCTGAAACCCATGATGTATCTAAATAACCCTGTTTTCTTTATTCTGCGGGCAGAAACTAAGACAAAATTCTCAAAGTCAAAATGTATTTTTTGCATTGCTGTTTTTAGCTCTCCAACCAAATTCCCAATCATCATCAAGTATGGTCTCAGAATTGAACTGGACTTTACAGTAGAATTCTTTCCTGACCGCTATGAAATATCCTGTGGTTTCCCACGGTTTCCTCCAGTAATTGCATCGGCATTCGTTCTTATTATTATATCCCCTCTGGCATTGTTTTTAATACTATTACTCACCAACGGTTGAGCTACTTTAGTATTTCCTTTAATCGAGTTTTTTGCTAATTTCATTCTCTTTTTAACATTGTCATTGTTTTAACTCTCACTTTCTCGCAATTGGGTGCAATCTCTAGCGGCTTTATTTTATGCTCCAAATTTTGGCATGCTTTTTTAGTATTTCAAAAGTTAAAGGATTCGGTTCAAATGCGAAAATGATCTTATCCTTTTTGTAATGCAAAATAACTAAAGAAATCAAAATGCGCTCAATATCAAAAACTGTATCATCTTTTTTATATCACATTTCGGAATTGAGTACTCCAACCAGAGCTAGAACTGTGTGTCTCCAATGACTTCAACCCCTTTCCATTTTAATTAACTGATAAATTTAACTGATAAATTTGCGATAAAAAAGTCGTAAGTAATTTAAAACATATGCTATAGGATTTGGAAGGGTTATGGCATTTGAGCCTTCAATCCAATACGGACATTTTTTATCCTTCCAAAACAATTTTCTTATTTTTTGGGGTAGGTTAAAAACAAGGATCTCTTTATAACTTAGCCTTTCTGCTAATTTAACGTAATTTGTATGTGAAATATCGCTTGCATGTTCTAGATTCTCAAAAGCGGTAACTTCTTTCTTGTGGGGAGAATATATAAATTTGGACATCAGAACATCGATTATCTTTCTTCCGTAGTCATTGACAAGTTCAGGGCTTATTTTATAAAGAAAAAGAGCATTTGAAAATTTGTTTGAAAAAGTTTTGATTGATTTATGTTGGATTTTTGTAAAAATTATTTCCATATTATTTAAATTGTCCTCAAATATTGGAACTACTGTACCATTCATCTCCTTATATCCAATGCAGCTTCCGTGGTCTGCAGCTGTAAATCTTTCGATTAGCTCAGCATGATAAAGATGGCGATATTTTTCGAAGTTTAAAAATACGATTTTTTCATCGGAGTAAAGGTTTTCTACAGGATTAACTAAACCAATATAAAATCCTTTTATCCCATCTATATCGTTGTAAATACCTTCAATTTTAAGAACTTTACTGATAGCTGCTTGGAGTCGCCCCCTCCAACCAACGTCAACAACACCACTTTTCGAATTTTTGCTAAAGCCCTCCTGTTTTAGAAATTTTACCAGAATTCTTCTTTTCTTTTCAGCTGTCTCTAAGCAAATATTCAAAAGTTTTTGGTTTTCAAGAACATCATTGAAGCTCAAAAATTCTGAATTAATTTTTCCTGAACTTATTTCAAATATTTTGCAGAAGTATTCTTTGTTTATCCTTTTATTCTCGAAAATCCATTTTAAAGGCTCGAGGTAATCTTCCGAAATCGCTGGAATAAATAAGGATCTTCTTGAACACGGCAGATATCGCAATTCTATATCAAAGTTTGGAAAGACTTTTTTCAAGATTGTGGAGATTTCGTAAAGAATTTTACCATCTCTTGATAAAAAGAAAAGTTTCTCAAGCCCAAATTTTTGAGCTCTCTCCAGAACCCATAGACAGTACAGATTTAAAAATGGTGCCATAACGTTGGATGAGATTTCGTGCCATCTTCTCTCTATGTTGTTCTCATAATAGATTGCCAACCTAGTTGCCCTCATCGCTCCAGCTATTAAAGCCCTTACCTCGAAGGGTATGCTTTTCTCGTGATAGATTGATTTTTCGTACCTTGTTGGCTTCGAAGAAGTGTAAAGCTCACACATTATGCCCAATCTTTTGGGAACTCTGAAGTCCGAGTGCGGGTTGTCTCCGACATGCTTACGAATTTTAAACTTTTTTGCTATGAGCTCGTACATTTTTCCTGACGCTTTAGTAAACTTCGTCTCGGAAGAAGCGAAGATTTCTCGGTATGTGTTAATTTGACTTTTATTTAGCAGAGTTTCAAGAAAGAATTTTGGAAGATAAGTATCGGAAACTAAGATAGAATTAGCGTTGATTTTTCTAACGTTTTCAGCGATTGGTGTGGATTCTAAGAGTTCGAATTCAAGTTCTTTCTTTTTTATTTCTTGTATAATTTTGTCATCAAGCCCGGTCATAGCTTTTAAAACATCGTATATTTCGTTTATTGTCACTTCTTCAAACTTACTTATTTTTCTTGCAACTTTTTCTGCCTCCATTCGCGCTTTCTGAAAGTCATTCGGTTTTAGGGCTATTATCCCATCCGCATAAAGACTTAAACCCAAGAAGTAGAAGAGGTCTTCAGGTCGTACAAAATTCCGAGTTAAAATTGTGTCGAAGAAATCAAAGCTCTCTACTTCTTCCATGCAACCACCCTTATGTTTAGAGAGAGAGGCATTTTAAAACCGTAGGAGCCAAACTCTGCTACTGCTTCTAGTCTTCGCAAAAATCTAAAAAATTTCAACAATATAAAAGCTAGAAAAGGCCTCGGTCTAAGTCTGAGCTCCGGTTTTATTTCTTCAACCTCAATCTCCTCAAAACCGGCATTTTTAAGTAGAAAGTAGATACTATGTTCTGTAAAACTGTTGCAATGCGTAAAATCATTATAACGAAATCTGCAAGCGAAAGATGCATTAGCATTTGGAACTTGGGCTATCAAAACTCCAGGTTTCTTTAGAGAGTGATATATAGCTCTGCAGAATTCGTATTCGTCTATAACTGGCACGTGCTCGAGCACGTCGAATGCAATAATCACATCGAATTTTTCCGGATTATTAAAAAGCCAAGAAATAGTATCCTCAATAAGTTCAACTTTAATTCCCAACTTTTTTGCAACGTCAACCATTTGCGGATTTATATCAATTCCAAGGGCATCGTAACCCATTTTATTCAAAGCATAAACACAAAATCCAAATCCAGCTCCCACATCTAGGATTTTTAAATTCTTGTTGCTGATTTTAAATTTTTTGAATAATCTTGAAAAATCTTTTATGTAAATTTTCGCCAATTTTTCGACGTACTCTTCTGTTGTTTTATGCCAAATTGAATAATAGATGGTGTAGTCTAATTTTTTAGTATATTCGTAATTACGCTCTCTACGATCTCTATTCTGTAAATTCATTATCTTCAAAAAAGCACAGGTTATAATTAAATTTTTCTTTTAGATACTGGTGCAAGCTCCATGAGCTAATCGGATTTCTGAAAGAGGGACCGAAGAGCTGGCTCTAGAACCCAGTATATGCAAATTCAAAAAAAGAAGTTACTGAAAAACTTTTTTCTCTAGATTGCTCCAACTATTCCAGAATTCTTTTTTAAAATCTTTCACACATCTCACTTTTGTTGAATGGCTCCGGAAGTTGCCTAGCTTTTTTCTGAAAGCTTGAATTTCTCCATTTTCCACATCTTCCATCAACTTTCTTGGTGAAATCTTTTCCCAATTTCTTACTACTTCTTTTGCTCTAGTTGTTTCTGTAACAATTGTAGGGAGACCTGTTTTGAGAGCCTCGAGAGTTGACCGAAAAAGAATCGAATTTTGAGGATTGGACAAGAGGAGCATTCTGAACGAATTCCGAGCTATTTTAAGGAACATAATCAAAAATTTTTAAATTCTTGATAAGATAAGAAGCTTAGATGAAGGTTATTCAGCTTGGAGATAGACAGGATACAGAGAAGTAGGAGTTAAAATTCTGGCTTCATCGTGTCGGCTTAGTTGCTCACATACAACTCTTTTCCCGAATTTACTTTCCAAAAAATTTAGGTATTTTCTGAATGCGTGGCAAACAACGTCTACAGTAACGATTTCTTTAGAGTTTACTAAGCTTCTCAAAGCAGAGTTTAGCAGGGAGTTCCGAAAAACAGAACTTTTTTGTTCTCTGCTTCCTTTAAGGCCTCTCTATAAGCCCGCGTAGCTCTGAACGTATTTTGAGCCTGCCAATTTACTTAGATCTCCGATTTTATTCAACCTTTAAATGTCTCGCATTTAATTTTTCATCCCATCCAACGCCAAAGACTGCGTCGCCATTTTCCAGGATATACTTAGCAATCTCCGGGAAGATGCCCCCTGAAGAAGATCTAATCCTAGTCTCCTCATCCCTACTCCATCCAGCATAAAATTGGCTCACCTGCGCTTGATCTGGGATTTAAAACTGGACAAAAATTCTGGCATATTCCACATCTCTCGCAGTTTTATTTATTCTCGGATAGTAAAACCCAGATCGTTTTCAGCGATTTCAATCGCCGCTTTTTAGAACATGCGTTCTGGCATGCAAAACATCCATGCATTTCTCGTATCCGATTATCTCTATTGCCGGAGCTTTCCTTTTCAACACGCAACAGAATTGTAGTTTCTTTATCAGCAATTTTTTCTGCGATATAATTTTCAAACCCATATACTGCTAAGCAATCTTCAGATAGCAAGAATAATGACATCGAGAAATAAAATAAGATTTCTGTTCGAATGCTTCTCTTTATTAATTGCATGACCTCTAAAAAGGACTTCGCAATTTTAACCGTATTATTTAAAATCGAATCTATTATCGTAAGTAACCACAACAGCGCAGACTTTATATCCCGTGCTTTTTATTCCATCACAAAAGGTTATACCCTTTTTTCTATTGTATCTAAAGTCTCTAAAAAAACTCTCGTAGCTTCAAATGCCTCCTCAGGAGTATATGGGACTTCAGCATTGTTTATAATAGAGTCAATAAAGATACTAAAGAGTACTTCATGACCGCACTTCCATCTTTTTGCCAAAATTTTGCTAAAAATGTTGAACGGTGCCTTTATGCTCTGAAGTCCAAAATTCAAGCAGTCTAGAGCAACTTTCAACTTCGGTATTTTTCCGTGGTAAATAAACCCTTTCATAAGCGGGCCTTGCCGGACTAATGTAAAATTCGAGCCGTCGTATTTAATTATGCTCTTCATTCCATAAATGTTTAATGAAAAATCGGCCGTCCATCTTGGACTGTTGAAAGATACATGTATTAGCCCATATTTTCCGTCATTAGATGCAAATGTTGCCCAAAGCTCGTCGAATTTAACCCAGTCATACGCCCCCCTCTTGCTTACGTAAACATCTCTAAGCTCCAGCGAGCCAAAGAGATTTCTCATCGTATATATCGGGTGGATCAGATTTTCTCCAAATCGACCAGCAGGTAGTGAGTGAGTCCAATGACTCGGGTTACTTAGCATCTCATCCTCGGGAGTGTGGAGCATATGAATTTCCATACCCAGAATCTCATCCTCTCTTGCAAGTTTTCTGACTTCGATTATCGGCGGATCAAAAAGAAAGTTGTGGATTACGCAGAATTTCACTTCATCTTTGCGCCGCTGATATTCTTTAAATATACGCTCACAATCCTCCACGCTCATAGCCATCGGCTTCTCGAGGAGTACATGGCAACCATTTTTCATCGCTTCAATGCCTAAATGGGCATGGGTAGATGGTGGTGTGCAAATGTCTATCACAAGAGGGAGCTCCTCGTTTTCCAGCAATTCTTCAAAACTTCCATAAGTTCTAGGTACATTGTAGTCTTTAGCCAATTTTTCGGCCAAATTTTTGTTTAAATCGCATACAGCTACGACTTTAACATGCTTCATTTTCTGCCATATAGGCATATGAGTCGTTCGGGCTACACTTCCTGCCCCTACAATAGCCACAGATACCGGCTTCATCATTTAACCCCCAATCCAATTTCTGATCCAAAGTCGCTATTTTCGTGAAAGATTATACATAAACCCCTTTTGTATTCGCAGGTCTAAGATATATATAACCATTTCTATTAAACTTTAATTCAAATGCGAATGTCGAGGTCAACCCAACAACTCGAGGTAAATGGTTTCTAGTAACTCGATGTGCTTCTCGATGTAGTATTGACGAGCGCTTTCAGCCGCTCCTTCTGAAAGCCTTCTAAGATTTTCCTCATTCTCCGACAACTCTGTTAGGATCGTGCTTAACTTTTCCGAGTCTCCGGGCTCAAATAACATGCCATTAACGCCATCTCTAACAATTTCTTGTATGCCTCCGACCTTGCTTGCAACGACTGGGGTTCCGCTTCCAAAGCTTTCCAATATAGTCATGGGAAAAGGTTCAGGCCATAGTGATGGAACAACCACAAGACTCGCATCGATTAAGAGCTTACTCTTTTCTTCTTCCGATACGAAGCCAAGCGGGATTATTCGACCATCAGTTCTCGAAAGCCTCTTCACGGTCTCAAGTTCAGGTCCGCTTCCTGCTATGATCAGCTTCGCGCTCTTCCTCTTAAGTTTTTTAAATGCCTCAAGTAAGACGTGGGTCCCCTTATACCAGACCAGCCTGCCAACATACAAAACCTGAAATGGCTCAAGGAATTCTTTCGGCTTGGCCTCTATTCTCTGAAGTGGGTTCGGAACGACAACCACATCAGCTTCCCCGAGCTTCTCTTTAAGCCTATCGGCTAGAAACCTTGAAGGTGATATGAACTTGGTCACACAGTTCTTCAATAACGTCCTTTGTAATTTCACGAGGATATCGCAACCGAACTTCGGAACCCTACATGGGATCTTCGCATGGCAGAAAAGGGTGGCCCTTGGGCATATCAAGCGATAGTCGTGCAACGTCATAACAACTGGAACTCTCAACCGACGCAGAGCGCGTAGAGTAAGCAATGGAATCTTGCCTCCAACGTTGTGGACGTGGACTACGTCTGGCCTTAAACTTTCTACAACCCGTTTGACCGCTTGAGCATTAAGTGGATTGTTACTCAGCATGCTATTCACTAAACCAATGGCGAGCCAAGCGAGTTTCGAAGAAGCTTCACGTTTGAGACTGATGTCCCGTAACCTCACTCGAAGAACCTTGACCCCGCGCATATCTTCGCGCTCTCTTGAACCTGGCATTGAGGACGTCACGACAAAGACCTCGTAGCCTCTTTTACAAAGCTCCTCAGCCTCCATTCTGCATACTTCCTCGGCCCCTCCAATGAAGGGGAAGTAAAAGTCAGAAAGGAAAACTATTCTCGTCAAGGGCTTCTCACCTTCTTCGCATACAGCATATTCCCCACGAGCTTCACATCGAAACCTCTCTCAAGGAGGTAGTTCCTCACTCGCTCGCTTTCGAAGTGCAACTCCATGGCAATGTTCCTAGTAACCTTCAAGCTCTCTTCAGCCCCTCTCAAGACCTTAAGCTCAGCTCCTTCAACATCCACTTTAAGTAAGTCTATCCTTTGGACTTTGAGCCGCGAGAGTATGTTGTCAAGAGTCTCGACTTCAACTATTTCTTCGTGATCGATGGGCTCCGGTGGTTTAGAAATAGAGGCAAGCTGACTTGTCCCACTGCGCTTGCCAACCCAAAAACGTTCAGACCCAGCCCTATCGCTCAAGGCCTTACCAACTACTATTACATTCTTCAGCTTGTGTCGTCTTACGTTCTCTAGAAGGCAGGACAAGTTCTCCTTAGCGGGCTCGATGGAGATAACCAAAGAAGCCCTTTTCGCAGCCTTGATGGTGAACATACCGACGTGCGCGCCGCAGTCTACGACTATGTCCCCATCTCGAACAACGTATTCGCGCTCATACACTTGAGCTTGAAATATTTCGTGGAAGAAGGCGGGAGTATCGAAAGAAAGGGTCGAGCGAATTTTCATTAAACGCTTCGTTCTTGGGTCGAGGGCAATAAGGAGCGCCCTTCCATCGAAGGTGGGTATCATTAGAACTCCGTACAATAAACCCATGATCCAAGATAGCCCAACGTTTTCCTTAGCTAGGTCTACAAGACACCTACGCAATGCAGAAGGAATAACCTTCCTAAGGGGCATAGCTAACCGCCTTGCATAATCTCTTAAAAAGTTTACAATTCTTCTGCCATTACCTTATATGGATTTCTATTTCGCCGTTCGTATAAATTAGGTCACAAAGATGTACCAAGTCTTTATAATTTTGGTACTCATAACCATGATTTAAAATGAGGTATGCTCGCTCATTAAGTGCTACGCTCTTTGTCATATAGCCAATGGGATCTACTGTACCAGATACTTTTTCCATTGACTTTTCACCCCAGAAGAAGACTATTATCCCCGTGAAACCATATCTGCCGTAATAGTCTGTCACATATCTTGCGTCCCCAGATACGTGTGCATTTATCCATATACCTGCTGGAGGATATAAATCCATGTCTGGAAGCCTGTTTGAGCAAAAATAACAGTCATTCACTCCAAAGCTCTTAAAGTAATAGGCAGGAACATAAGTACCTCCAAAGAAAGAGCATGTAATGATAGTTGAGGCTATTAAAGTTGCTACGATTGTTCGCTTGCTCTTGCTTATGCGTTTAGCCCACTCGTCTTTAAATCTAAAGAGGGTGATAGAGGCAAAAACTCCTGTTAAAGCCTCATAGAACGCTGTTATACGACCAACCTCTAACCAGATAAAGTAATTGCCTATCAAGCCAAAAATTATGAACGATAACCAAAACTGTGCTAGATAAAACTCTTTTTTGTCTTTAGTTTTCAATATGTACACAACGCTTATCAACGATAAGATAAAAACCAAAACCCTCACGTTTTTTATTACGTTTGATGGAAAAGGAGCACTAATGGCGACAACTTCTGCTTGATATGCATATGGTATGCCAAATGTCATCTTGATGTATTTTTCCAAGTGTTGTGGATACGAGTAGAGGTGGTATGCTAAGGCAGAGATGACTATTATCAAGAAAAGAGCGTTGTGTGCAGGGTTTTTAACGATTTCAAAAGGCCACCCCTCAACTTTGCGCTCCAATATCGCTAAGGCATTCGTGCAGAGAAAAATCGTAGCAAATACCACGGCTAACAGCAAGGAAGAAAAGTAGTGAGTCAAGACAATAGCGGCCACAAACGACAGAGCTATTAAGCTGTAAGACATGATACTCTTGCCATCTAGCAATTTAATTATGGAATATGCTAAAAAAGCGAAAAACGTGAAAATTAATCCTTGAGGATGATACTCGGATTGAAAGAAGATAATATGCGATGCCAAAGATGAGAACAGACCAGCCAATAATGCGACTCCGTCGTTTTTTGTTATTTCCTTGGCTAAAACGAATATAGCTAAGAAGAAAAAGATGCCCAAAATAGGTTCTTGGAATTTAAAAAAGTATATGGGATCTAAGCCCGTAGCTAAAACTAAGTCATAAGTGATTAAAAGCATTAAAGGCCAATGGAGAACTCCCTCCAAATATAGATTTTGCACAGGGTTCAAAGTGTGGTAATTATATATGTTTAGGAAGGCTATGAAAAAGCAATAAGGATCATGTAGAGGCGGATAAGATAATCGCAGGTATATTATCGTACGTGCTACAAAGGTAAACAGAAGACAATTCAGTAAAATGAAGTAGGTCTCTTTAAGAGTCTTAACGGCAAACGAAGCGATCACCAATAATAGAGAGAGAATAAATACGAGACTCGTGATTAATATATCGCTAATTAATGGGCTCCCTATCGTTGGGAAGGACTTAAAATAAAATGCAATAACAACTACCAATACCCCAGAAGTGGCGGCGATAAAAGCTACTTTTCTATCAATAGTCTCTTTGTCTATTATTTTGTCCGATTTGGAGCTAACCTCAGTCCTTTCGCTCTTCAGTCTTTTATAGAAAGCAAATAATGAAATACAACTTATGAAAACTGCCAGACAAACGAGAATGAAAGAATGACCAACGAATTCGAACACTAAGAAACTTAGCAAAGGAGAAAGTGCCAAGCTTAGGCCACATGAAATGATAAGTCTTTCTATGTCATTATAGCCGTGAGAGGAGAGTATGAGAGACGTAAGAGAGTATCCTGGCAAGAAAAGGACGAATAGAAAACCTAAGATAACACGAATTACACTAATAGTATCAACTAAGTAACTTACGAAGAATGCGAATAGCAGGATAAAGACTATGAACAGATCCTTGTTCTTCATAATTGTTGCACACTCGTTTTACCGTGTTCCAAGGATGGTGCTCTTAAAAGTTCAATAACTTTTTCTTTAAAGTCCACCATATCATAGGGTTTAACGAGATAGCCCCTCTTTACAATCTCTCTATGCGGACCGATGTCAAATGCTACAACCGGTTTACCGCATGCTTGTGCCTCTGCCAGAGGTAAATTGAACCCCTCAAGCGTAGAACACGTTACATAAACGTCGCATGCTGCATAATAGAGAGGTATCTCGTCGTCTGGGACGTTTTCTTCGAAAATAACCGAGTTGTCAGCCATCTTCAGCAACCTTCTATAATACTCTTCATCATCGCGTCTACCTACTATGAGGAGCTTAGCAGTTGGGACTTCCCTCTTTATGAGATTAAAGACTTCAATTAATAAGTGAACGTTCTTTCGCTGAACAATTCTACCAACA
>Ga0272449_1003136_pt1 | contig 14494 bp, 20 predicted proteins | sample YNPCB0241_FD_198679 | JGI IMG/M metagenome (GOLD analysis project Ga0272449, IMG submission 198679) | Hot spring sediment microbial communities from Yellowstone National Park, WY, United States - YNP-CB-024-1 | ecosystem: Environmental > Aquatic > Thermal springs > Hot (42-90C) > Sediment...
TTTTTCCTTTTTGAGTTAGGATTGGTACATATGTAGTTATAGTGTTTTTCTAAAGAATATTTTACAATATTCCACAATTTATTTTCTCGTTTATTCATGTTTATTTTTATCCTAATTCTTCTACCAATTTAAGCAAGTTTTTATTAATAGGGTTTTCGTTTGAAACAACTGTGTTTATATCAATATGTCCAATTTTGTTGTTTTTTATTACAATAACTTTGTTTTTTATATTTTTTAAGATAAGTTCAACTGCATGTTCACCAAAAAGTGATGCAAGAATTCTTGACCTTGCAGATGGTGAACCACCTCGTTGTATATATCCTAATGAAGAAACTCTTACTGGGATGTTAATCTTTGCTTCAAGTTTTATTGCAAAAGTTTTTACATCGCCAGCACCTTCAGCAAAGATTAATATTTCTGATGTTTTTCCTTTCTGTTTATCTTTAAGAAGTTTTTTTGCAATTTTGTCTAAATCATACTTTACTTCAGGAATAACAACAACCTCAGCACCTGATGCAACTGCTACTGCCAATGCTAAATGTCCGTGTTCCCGTCCCATAACTTCTACAACAAAAACACGTTCAAAACTTGTCGCTGTATCTCTTATTTTGTCTATCGCAGAGACAGCTGTATCAATTGCTGTATCAAAACCTATGGTTTCATCAGTACCATAAACATCGTTGTCAATAGATGCTGGGATACACACAACAGGAATGTGTTTAGAGATTTTACTTGCTGCTTTTATAGAACCATCTCCACCTATAACTACGAGATAATCAAACTTGTATTCTTTAAGAATCCCAATTGCTTGTTTTAAACCTTGTTCAGTTTTTATCTTTTCACATCTTGAACTTTTAAGTATGGTCCCACCTTGATAAATTATACCACTTACAGACCTTGAATTAAGTTGTTTCATATCTTTTTCTAAAAGTCCTTGGTATCCCCTGTAGATACCAAAAATTTCAAAGTTATATTTTAACCCAGCACGAACTACTGCTCGTATAGCAGCGTTCATCCCAGGTGCATCACCACCAGGTGTTATTACAGCAATTTTTTTCATTTTTTCTTTTTTACTCCTACTTTTTCACAATATTTATTTATCACACACTCTTCACATAATGGTTTTCTTGCTGAACAAATTTTTCTTCCATGATCAATAAGTAAATATGGGAAGATAAACCATTTATCTTTTGGCACAATCTTCATTAAGTCCTGTTCAATTTTGTTTGGCTCAGTATTTTTTGTTAAACCAATTCTATAAGATAACCTTCTTACATGTGTATCCACAACAATACCTTCAACTTTACCATATGCGTTTGATAACACAACATTAGCTGTTTTTCTTGCAACACCTGGTAAAGACATTAAATCTTCCATTGTGTCAGGTACTTTCCCATTAAACTTTTCTTTAATAATTTTTGCTGCATTTATTATATTTTTTGCTTTCATTCTATAAAACCCAGTTGGTTTTATCTCTTGTTCAAACTTTTTTATATCAGCATTAGCATAATCATCTACAGTTTTGTATTTTTTAAACAACTCTTTTGTAACTTTGTTCACACGTTCGTCAGTACATTGTGCTGAAAGTATAGTTGCAACAAGTATCTCAAGCGGGTTTGAAAAATTTAGTGCTATTTTTGCTTGAGGATATTCTTTTTGTAAAATTTTTATTATTTCGTTTATGTTTTTCATAATTAACATCCTCTTTTTATGAATTCATAAGTTTTTTCAATATTTTTTATATTTTCATAAATTTTTTTAATTGGTTTAACTTCTGATAGAATATCAGGATAGTTTTTAGAATAATAAAAAATCATATCTTGAATTAAATCTTCCAAAATATTGATTGAAAATAAGGCGTGTCTTGTTTCTTCTAATGGACTTATAGTTACTGATGATCTATAAGAACCATCTTTTTGATAATAAGCGTTTATTGTTTCCATTAATTCTTTAGATTTGCTAAGCAACTGAATAAGTTCGTTATATTTAAGTTCAATTTTAGAATAAAGAAAATCAATGCAGTAAACAATTTTAGAGATATTTTCTAACGAGATGTTTTTATTTATATAACTCAGAAGATAAACAAGCCAAAGGTTAGCATTTTTAGGAATTTTGTTTAAATTATCTAATATAAAACAAATTTTAAAAAAACTGTCTAAATCCTTAGGAATGATTTTTACAATTTTATTTTCATCAACTACACTTTGAAGTAAATATGAAAGTTTTTCTTTGTTTATATCAATTAGCAAATGTTGAAAATTAAGTATGAAGTTTTTAACATCTATATTTTTGCAAAGATTTTTTAAAGTAGGATCTGGCTTAAGTAGTTTTTCAAATTTTTCTTTAGGAACTCTATAAGCATAACTGCGCCATGCCTCAACCATACCATATTTAGCATTTTTTAAAATCCAATTTGGTCTAAAAATTGCATATTTTAAAGAAGGTTTGTGTATATATACGAACAACTTATTTTTCTTTTTTACAACCTTAGACACTTTAAAATCGTAAAAATCCAAGTTTTCTTTTTCAGCGTATTGGAATTCAAATTCTATTTTTTCATCATCTATTTCAGCAATAAAATCTGGTTCTCTTGTAATCCCGCCTTTTCTTAAAAACCACAGAAATTTATCACCCCCAGATTTATAAACTTTTATATGTTTGTTTGGATATAACTCTTTTATTTTATCCCTAAGCCAATCAATAACTTCTAATTCAGCTATTGCTTTTTTCTTCATATCCTTTCTATATTCAAGATATGTTCGTGATTTTATATCACTTGATTGAGCATATATTGTTTTTCCATCTAACTTCATAATTTTATAACAATTTTGGTTGATAATTTTTTAAATTTTTTAATGCATCAAGTGCAATCTCAGGATTGATTTCATAACCTATCCCATTGCGTTTTAAATCTGCTGCTGCAATAAGAGTGGTCCCAGAACCAACAAATGGATCAAGGATAGTTTCACCAACATAACTAAAAGCTTTAATTAATCTATAAGGAAGTTCGTATGGAAATGGAGCAACATGAGATCTTCTATCACCGCTTCCTTGGGGTTTCATTGTCCATACATCACTTTTTTTAATAGATATCCAAAATTCTTTATCCAATTTTGATTGTTCTTTTTGTTGTTTTGTTAAATGTGCATATTTGTTGTATCCTTTTAGCTCTGGCTTTTCAAATTCTAAGATAAACTCATGTGTGTTATTTATCAAAATACCACCAGGGTAAGGGTATGTTCCAAAATGTGCTCTTACAGCATTTGTTTTATGCCATATAATGTCTCTTTTAAAAATAAAACCTATTTTTTCACATATATCTATTGTTCTACCAACTAAGTTTAATGTTCTAAATCCTCCATTTTCAAGTTTAATGGGAAGATTCATTATATTTATAAATGCTTTTCTTCCAGGTTGTAATACTCTATACACTTCTCTCCATACTTCACTTATTTTTTCAAACCATTCCTCTATATCATGAATATTCCCAAGATCGCCATCTATTGGTTGTTTTGAATACATTTTAGTGTCAAAATATGGAGGAGAAGTAACCATTAAATGGACACTATCGTTTTGTAGTTCGTCCATTTTCATAGAATTTTTTACAAAAATTTTCTGTATTGTTCCATTTATTTCAATTATATTTATCTTGTTAATTTCTAATTTACCTGTTTGTTTTTTACTTTTAATTTTTTCTTCAAGTTTTTTCAAATCTTCTAAGTCAAATCGGAGTTGCCCACTAGCAGCAATGTTGGGATTTATAAGACCGACTTTAACTAATTTAAGTAATTCTTTAACTTTTATTCCTAAAAATTTTGCACTTTCAGTAGAAGAAAGATATTTTCGTTCAGCATAATATTTAGCAATAGTTTCTTTTACATACTTGTTTTTTTTCATTTTTTACTCCAAACTTTTGCTAAGATTGAAGCAGTTATTACACACAATGTTGCAAAGATTGCGGATGGTATTGCTGTTTGGTTTGAGAAATGTTTTAATGAAAGTACAGCACCGAGTCCTGCGTTTTGCATACCAACTTCTATTGCTAATGTTCTTCTTCTTGATTCATCAAGTTTGTAAATATACCCTGCTAAGTATCCTAAAACTAATCCCCAGATGTTTAATACTATCGCTGCTAACAAAATTAAAAAACTCATCTGTTTTATAAAATCTTTGTTTAATGCTACAACAAGCCCACAGATAAATGCAATAAATATTGTAGAAAATGCTGGGAAAATGTTTATTATATTTTTAATTTTTTCTTTTAGCAAATTTTTTATTATTAAACCTAAAATTACAGGTATCACAACCATCCTTAATATACTAAAAAACATCTGCCAAAAATTTATTTTTATAAAACTTGATGCAAAGATGTAAGTAAAAAATGGTGTTAAAATTGGAGATAAAAATGTGGATGATGTAGTAAGTGAGATTGAATAAGCAACATCTGCTTTTGCTAAATAGGATATAATGTTTGACGCCATCGCACCAGGTACCGCACCTGTTATTATAAACCCAAGTTTTACATCTTGTGGGAAAGAAAAAATTTGGCCTACTAAATATCCACCAAGTGGCATTATTAAAAATTGTGCTAATGTTCCTAACAAAACAATATAAAATTTTTTAAATACATAAACAAAATCTTCAAAGTTCAAAACAAAGCCAATACCAAACATTGTGAGAGTGAAAAACCATTCATTGTAAGGTTTTAATTTTGTCAAAATTGAGGAATGTATATAGCCAAAAACAACAAATATTATAACTAAAAAAACAAGATTTTTTGTTATAATGGAAGAAATTTTGTTTATCATTAATTTTTTATTTCATAATATATTTTTTTCAACTTTTGTGTTTCTATCAGTTTTTCAAAAAAATAAAAGATGATTGGTTCAATTGTGAAATAAAAAAATTTTGATTGTGATATCAATTCTTCCAAGTAATAGTTAAATTTGAAATAAAGATTTTCATTTTGAAGATCAGGCTCAATTTTTATCTTAGGGTAAAATGTAAGTTGTAAATATTTATTTAACTCTTCAACAGATGGGAACAACTCATTAAACTTTGATTTTTGTATATTTCCGTTAGATATAAATTCTATTGGTGTTCTTTCAATTTTTAGAAAAGATAAAAAAATTTTTATGTTTTCAAAATCTATTATTGTTTTTATAAATTTTTCGCAGAGCAAAGAGCTTAACTTTTTGAATAGATTGTATTGATTTTCAAAAAATAAAACTACAGAGTTTATATCTTTAAAATCTAAAGGAGTGCAAAAATATTCCATTATTTGCGTTAGCCATTTATGTTTTTCGTATAATAGTGTGTTAATAAAATCTATAGTTTCTTTTAATTCTGCATACAGCACAGATTCAAAATTTGTAGCATCTTGGATTTCTAACTCTGGGTTAGATAAAGAAAAGATTTTGTTATATTTATATTCTTTTAATACAGATATTAAAGAAGATAGATTTTTGTTTGTTTCAATCTCTTGTAGTATATTTTTAGGAATGATCTTTTTATTTCTTATAGTATTAAGATAAGCAACTTGAAATGTGTAATTCATTTTTGTTGTTTTGAAATAAGATTGTTAATTTCTTCTTCAGCATAGGGTTTTATTATTTCAACTATATTTTCTAAAGTAAATTCTTTTAATTTTTCTTTAGAAACAATTTTAACACCAAATTCAAAATCTCCGTTTTCTTCAGAGAGAACAATTTTTGTAGAATTATTATTTTTACTAATTTCGTTTAAGACATCATTTACTAATTCTTGTTTTTCATTTTTTGTTAATTTGTTTGTTTTATCAAAAATTATAACATTTTGCTCGTTTAGAAAAATGTTTTTCAATATAAGGTTTTTTATCATCTTATAATATTCGTCTTTCCCAATATTTATTAAGTTAAGTTTTATTTTTTCCAAAAGGTTTTTTAAAAGTTGATTTTTAAGCCCTTCAACTTTTTTGTTGTGTTCAATGAATTTCTCAGTATAAACTCTTTTCTTTGTTAACTCCAATTTCTGTTTATATTCAAAATCTAATTCTCTCTTTTTTTCCTCAATTAACTTTTTATACTTTTCTTCAAGTTCAAATTTCTTTTGTTCTTTCTCTTTATTTAACTCTTCAACTTTTTTGTAAACTTCTTCTTCAATTTTTTTTAATAAATTTTCTAATTCTTTCATTTTGTTTATCCCGCATCCCGCAAATTGCAGGGCAAACACAAATAAATGTAGTTGCAGCGTCTTACGCTGCTTATAATTTTCTATTCAATAGCAGACCAAGGGTCTGCAACTACAATTTTAAATACGCAAGGATAAATCCTTGCCCTACAAATACCTAACACCTTCATACTTTCTACTTCCTACTAATAATTCTTTATAAAGCCATTTATCTCGTGTTAATCTGGTGAAATCTTGTGGTTTCATTTTTTGCATTACAGAACCTCAGTTTTTAGGATTAGCCTAATTTTATATTTTGTAATAACAAAATTGTTGAGATTAGCCCTAAAATAGCATATGTCTCTACAACAGCACCATATACCATTGCTTTTGCAACTTCTTGTGGTCTTTTTGCAACAAGGTTTACACCACCAACACAAACTTTTGCTTGGTATATTGCTGAGACGAGTCCTACTAATCCTATCGGCAGTGCTGCAAAAATTGTTGACAAACCTTGTGATACAGAGATTTTTGTAATTTCAACACTTGTGAGTTTTCCTAAAATTAAAAACATTCCTACAAAACCATAAAACCCCTGAGTTCCCGGCAATGCTTGTAATACAAGAAGTAGACCAAACTTATTCGGATCTTCTGCTGTGACCCCAGATGCTGCTTGTCCAACCATACCACAACCAATTGCAGAACCAGCTCCTGCAAAACCCGCTGCTATTGCTCCACCTAATATTACTAACATAAACCCTAAATATTGTTCCATAGCATACCTCCTTTTAATAAAATGTTGATGCGTTAATGTGTTGATGCGTGAATGAGTTAATGTGTTAATTAGTTTATAGTTGATTGTTATTAACCCTATAACTCATTGACCTATTTTACTCATCAACCCATCAACTCATCTACTCATTCACCCATTCACCCATTTACCCATCCACCCATTTACTCATTCACCCATCAGCCCATCCACTCACATTTACTTTCTTATTGGTTGAAAAAGTTTAATTGGTCTTCCGCCTGAAACAAAAAATTTTGAGAAAAACTCTAAGTATTGTAATCTTGCAGAATGTACTAATCCTCCTAAAATCCCCATAACAAAATTAAAAATATGTCCTCCGACAAAAACTATCGGTGCTAAAGCAGGCTCTACATATTTTATTCCCAATAGTTCTGCTTTAAATAATTTAAAGACAAAAAGATTTATTGTCTGAGCAATAGCAGACGATGCTAATGCTAATGCTAAAATTCGTGAGTATGAAAGTATATCAGCATAGTATCCAATTGTATTGTACGCTTTTACAAAAAAGTTTACAGGTTTTAAAAAAATTGGTTTTATATCTCTTGATTGAAAAACTACAATAAATAAAAATACAAGTAAACTGATTTTGCTAAATATATTGACTAAATTTTGTGGCACATCCTGTGGGAAAAATAATTTATAAACTATAGGAGCAAATACAACTATAAATAATGTCCAACTTAAACTATCAATCCCTGATAGAAATTCTTTATCTTTAAAACTTTTCACTGTATTTATCATTAATCCAAAAGTTATTTGTATAATTCCTAAAAGAAATGTAAACTTCAACATATCAATGGGTTTGTTTAAAGGGTCAAGCAAAGCAGTTTTTATTGGCAATTTAAAATCTTTAAACAAACTAAAACCTAAAAAACTATCCAAAAAAATTCCAACTATTATAGAAGTAATTCCCAAGTATTTGAATAATGTGACTAATTTATAATACTCAGATGTTTTTGGAACTTTTTTTCTTAACAAAACCCAACTTAATACCATTAAAAATCCATAAAATATATCACTCAAACATAAAGCAAAAAATATTGTAAAAAATGGTGCTAAAAATTCTGTTGGGTCAATACTGCCGACTTTTGGATATCCATATAGTGATGTTATAAATTCGTATGGTTCTGAAACAGGTCTGTTATGAAGCACCGTTGGAATATCTTCGTTCTTTTGTGGTTCAAAAAATAAAACACTTACTTCAGGAAATTTTGATACTAAATTTTTTACTTTATGTATAAATTTTTGTGGCACCCAACACTGTATGATTTTTATATATTTTGTGGTTCCAATATTCTGCTGAACAGATATAAAATCTTGAATTTCTAACAGTTGGTAGTACACACCTATAAGTTTTTCAATATTTTCTTTTAATATATTCTGAAGTTCTATAGTATATTTGTCAATTAAATTCTTTTTTTCTCCAATTTCTAATTTTTTAATTTTAATATCTTCTTCAATACTATCAGAAGAAATATCTTTTTGCAAATTTAAAAACTTGCTCTCTAATTTTTTTGAGATTTCCAAAAATTTCTCTTCAACTTCTTTATGAACTAAAACAAATAAAAAAGCATTTTCTCTTATTACTTTGTGAACCCAAATGAATAAGTTTTGTAGATTTTTAGTTTCATCTAATAAATTTTTTAATTTTTTTACATCAATTTTTATGAAATAATAGCTAAAATTTTTAAGTTTGCTTAATTTTGAAAAACTTAAGTTAATCCCTTCAAAATTAGATATTTCTAACTTCTTTGACTCAAGAAGATTTAATGTGGTTTGTAAAGATTTAATTTTATTGTAGAGATTCTCTATTTTTAAACAGATCTCTTCCGCTTCAGTGAGACTTTCAGATTTAATATTTAGAATCTCATTGTTAAATTTTAACTCTAAATTTTTTATGTAGTTTTTAGATAGATTAATAATTGCCTCAATTTTTGAAGACAGGGTTTTTATGTAATCATATTTTAATCCTAAAAATTCAAATTTTGTTTCTTCTTGCGATTTTATATCTTGTTGTGAGATTATTTCAACAGATGATATGTTTTTTAACTCAATAAGAAACTTTTCGTAGACATCTTGTGGAACTAAAAAGATAGATTTTTTGATTTTGTCTATCGCCATAGATTTAAAATTTTGTTTTTTAGATTTTCAACTGATTTATCCAATGAATTTTCTAAGTTTTTTATTAAAGAGTTTAAATTGTTTAACTTTTTTTCAAATTCTGTCTCTAACTTTATTTCATAATCTTTAATTTCTTCTTTTAATTTTTTTTCAAGTTGTTCTTGATACTCTTTTATCTCTCTTTCAGATTCTTTTTGAAGTTTCAATTCATATTCTTCTAAAAATTTATTTACTTTTTCCTTAAAGCTTAGTATCTCTTTTTCTTTCTGTTGTTCAAAATCAACAATTTTATCAACAAATTCTTTTGGTGTAGAATTCATAGTTTTTATTTAATAATGCCTATATTTTTTGATTACAACACGCCTAATTTCTACTCTTAGCCACCTGTGAAACTCTTGTTTTTTCTTTCTTTCTAATTTTACTGGTTTTTCAATTGAATGGAATAACTCTAAAGCCTTCTCAAAAGTATTAAATAAAGCAAGGCACCTTTGACACTCATAAATATGTTCTAAAAACATCTCCTCTAATTCTTCTTCTAATTCGTGATCATAAAAACTTGATAATAGATTTATTATATCCTTACATCTTATTATCATTTTATTCACCCCTTAAATATGTTGTGTCACATATTTATCTAAAAGTTCTCTCAAATATAATCTTCCACGATGAAGTCTTGTTTTTGTAGCAGAGGTTGAAATACCTAAAATTTTTGCTACTTCTTCAACAGACCTTCCTTCTAACTCTTTTAAGATTAAAACATTTCTGTATTTTTCAGGAAGTTTGTTTAAAGATTCCATCAATAAATCTTTTAATTCTTGGTTTTCTAAATTCAAAATAGGATTTTCAGACCAATCTGTAATATTTTGTTTTTCAGAAATATCTACAAACTGTGAAATTTCGTCATCATCTTCTGGTTGTAAAATTTGAGCTTTTTTAAGTAAACTTTTTTGTTTTCTTTTTCTCATTAAAGCAAAGTTTAATGCTATCTTATAAATCCAGGTAGAGAATGATGATTTTCCTTTAAACCTATTTATATTTTTAAAAGCACTTATTGCTGTTTCTTGTAATACATCATATGCCTCTTCTTTGTCATGGAGAATTCTATATGCTAAAGAATAGATTCTATCTTCATATCGTCTTATTAATTCTTCAAATGCATAAGTATCTCCTTTTTGTGCTGCCTCAACTAATTGTTGTTCGTCAAGTGTCTTAATTTTTGGTTGAATCATATTCTTTCCTTAAAAATAAAATAAATTTTCAAACTAAATTATAAAAATTTTATTAAATAAATCAATAGTTGAAAAATAAACGATATAATTTATATTTTTAAACTTATGGGAGAAATAAAAACAGATTATAAAGTAAAATATATCTGTGGTATATTGTTTAATCCTTATTGGTTTAAAGAAAATTTTACGCAAAGCGATTTATTAGATATAGCAAAAAGAATTAATTCTGTAGTTGAAAAAGAATTTTCTCAGAAGTTATCTTTAGAAATCAAGATTGACCTACAAAGCGAAATTATAAGATTTGATTGTACTGATTATTACAATGAGGAGATGGGAGTAAACTTGTTTCGTTATTGGATAAGTTTCACTCCTGTTGTTTTAGCAAAAGAATTATATAAGATAAAAATTTTAACAAATGAAATTGAAAAAAAATTTTTTTCTGACGATGATAAAAATCGCAAGGTTAACCTTGACCCGGGTTATGTTGATGGTTCAAAACTTGTTTTATTTTCTACAAAAAATTATTCACATAGGATTTATCTTGATTGCGGGATTTTTGCAGAGGTTACACTTTTGTATAAACATAAACAGTTTCATATATTAGAATGGACTTATCCTGATTACAAAACCTCTACTGCAATAGAATTTTTTTCAAAAGTTAGAGAAGTTTATAATAAAGAATATACCAAATAAGATAAGTAAGACACCACAAATAGTTGTTATGATTTTATAAACTTTCTGATGGAAAAAACTTTTTGTTTTGTATACAAAAAATGATAAAAATGTATACCATATAAAATCACATAGTAAATGTACAATAGAAAAGATTATTATCGCTAACTTACCAAAATTTATTGATGTTAAAATCAAACTATTACCTATTGTTAACCACCAAATAAAAAAATACGGGTTTGAAATTGTAGCAATAACACCAGAAAACATTGCTCTGTAGGACAGGTCTGTCTGTGAAACTTTTTTAGTTTTAAAAATTGTTATACCTAAAAAGATAAGAATAATTCCACCTATTAATCCTATTAATGTTTTTAACAAAGGTAAATAAAAAATTTTTGTGAAACCAAAATAAATAAGAAAGATCAATGGTAACTCAACAATACCATGACCTATAGATACTAAAACACCACTGTATTTGTTTTGTAATCCTTTTGCAACAGTTACCGCAGTTAAAGTACCAGGTGAAGCAACGCCTGAGAAAGAAATTAGGACTACTGTTGATAAAAAAATAAAAAAATTTTGCATTTAATCTACCATATGTTGTAATAATTTTATTGCTTGTGTTGTAGGTTTTACATCGTGTACACGAAGAATATCTACTTGTTTTAATATACAATATGTATGTAAAACAATTGTTCCTTCGTATCGTTCTTGTGGTGGGATAGGATTTTCTTCGGTTCCTAAAATTCTTCCTATGAACGATTTACGAGATAGACCAATTAAAATCTCAAAGTTGTAATCTTTCCCATCAATGTTTAATGTTTTAAACTTATCAATATTTTTTAAAATCTCAATATTATGTTTTGTTGTTTTCCCAAAACCAATTCCTGGGTCTAATATTATTCTTTGTGGTTCAATGCTGTGTTCAAAAAGAAATTTTACTCTTTCAACAAAAAAATCTTTTATTTCGTTTATAACACCGTATGGATATTGTGGATTATCCTGCATTGTCTTTGGTGTTCCTTTCATATGCATAAGAACAACTTTTGTGTTTGGGTAGAATTTTAACAACTCAACAATTTGTGGTGATGCACGAAGTGCATAGATATCGTTTATAATCTCTGCACCTAACTCCAAAGCTTGTTTCACAACTTCGTATTTATAACTATCAACAGAAACTGGGATATTTGGGAAATTTTTTTTAATCTCTTTTATTACTGGTATAACACGTTTGAGTTCGTCCTCTACAGATATAGGTTCAGAATTAGGTCTAGTAGATTCGCCCCCAACATCTATTATATCTGCGCCTTCAGAGATAAGTGTTTCAGCATGTTTAACAGCACTCTCTAAAGAAAAATATTTACCGCCATCATAAAAAGAATCTGGTGTTATGTTTAAAATTCCCATCACTTCAATTTTTTTCATAGTAAGTTTGATATACAAAAAATTTTTTAAAAAGTAAACAATAGAGCTTGTGAGTTAATTGAGTTCATTGGGTTTTTGAGTTTATTGAGTTTTTCCCGCAAATTGCGGGATCAACTATTAACTATGAACTATTAACTATGAACTAATTAACCCATCAACGTATTCACACATTCACAATTTTTTTGCCCCTTGACAACACAAAAATTTTTTGATAAAAAGATAAAAAATTTAAAAAGAACATTTGTAGAGAAAAATAATATGGAAGAAGCAATAAAGATAATAAAGGAAGAGATTGAAAACAGAGGATTAAAAATTTTAAAGATAATCCTTTTTGGTTCAAGGGCAAGGGGAGATTTCAAAGAAGATAGTGATTGGGATTTTTTAATTGTAATTGATAAAGATTTGGATAGGAGAACAAAGTGGGATATAATTATCAAAATCAAAAGGAAGTTAGCAATGTTGAAAATACCTAATGATATTATCATCAATTCTATCAGAGAGTTTGAAGAGAGAAGAGATAATGTTGGATATATTATTTACTACGCTGTAAGAGAAGGAATAGTATTATGAATGAACAAAGAGTAAAAGAATGGATTCGTAAAGCTGAGAATGACCTAAAAATTGGTAAGGATGAAATGTTAACAAAAGAGCCAGCAACAGATGCGGTTGCTTTTCATATGCAACAATGTATAGAAAAATACTTGAAAGCTTTCCTCACTTATTTTGGAAAACCATTTAGGAAGACACACGAACTTACAGAATTAATAACTCAATGTATTGAAATTGACCCTGAATTTGAAATACTCTTTAAAATGGATGTAGATAAATTGACAGAATATGCGATAGATGTAAGATATCCTGAAGAGTTTTATTTCCCAGATATTCAGGAAGCAAAAGAAACCATAGAGATTGCTGAGAAAGTTAAGTCATTTATTGTTGAAAAATTAAAGAAGGCAGGATTTTGTCAGTAGGAAGCAGAAAGTAGGAAAAGTAGGAAGGTGGTGCGGGATGATAGATTGGTTAATGAGTTAATTGAGTTTGTGGGTTTATTGGGTTTGTTGAATTTTTAACTATCAACTATGAACTAATTAACCCATCAACTCATTCACGCATTCACATTTTTTTGTCCTGTTGACAACATAAAAATTTTTTGATAATCAAAAAAACAGAAAAGATTAATAAAACACTGAAGATGAAAAATCTTAAAGAAATAAAAAAAAGGTTAGGTATTCTAAATGAAGAGGTAAAAAGACAATATAAAGCAGAGGTGATAGGGATATTTGGTTCTTATGTTTGGAATAGACAAAGGAAAAGAAGTGACCTTGATGTTCTTGTGAAATTTTATGAAGGAGCAACACTTTTTGATCTTGTTGGTCTTGCTATTTTTCTTGAAGAAAAACTTGGTATTGAAAAAGTTGATGTAGTTCCTTATGACAGTGTAAGGGAAGAAATCAGGGATAGAGTTTTTAAGGAAACAGTTTATCTATGACTAATAGGGATATAAAACTTTATCTAAAAGATATTTTGGAAGCAATGGAAACAGTTGAAAAGTTTGTTGAAGATATGAATTTTGAACAATTTAAAAATAATGACCTTGTTTCAAGTGCAGTTATTAGAAAATTTGAAATAATTGGAGAAGCCACACGAAATATCCCGCAGGAGATAAAAAAGAAATATCCTGATATACCTTGGAAAACAATGGTAGGTTTTAGAGATAAACTGATACATTTCTACTTTGGTATTAAATATGATATTGTCTGGGAGACAATAAAATCAAAACTTCCTGAATTAAAAGAAAAAATAAAGAAAATACTTGAACAACTAGAAGAAGTAGGTGAGTAGATGAGTTGATGAGTTTGTAGAGTTAATTGGTTCATTGGGTTTTTGAGTTTTTAACTATCAACTATGAACTAATTAACCCATCAACTCATTCACGCATTCACATTTTTTTTGTCCTCTTGACAACACAAAAATTTTTGATAAAATTTTAATAATGAAAATAAAAAATCTTCCGATGATAAATTTTTATTTACCTATTTTTTTACCTATAAATATTCCAATCAAGGAGGAAAATAACTTATGAATAAAA
>Ga0272449_1003137_pt1 | contig 14492 bp, 13 predicted proteins | sample YNPCB0241_FD_198679 | JGI IMG/M metagenome (GOLD analysis project Ga0272449, IMG submission 198679) | Hot spring sediment microbial communities from Yellowstone National Park, WY, United States - YNP-CB-024-1 | ecosystem: Environmental > Aquatic > Thermal springs > Hot (42-90C) > Sediment...
CCTCGCCTAAGAGGGCGTTGACGAAGGTGGACTTACCCCGCTTGAACTCGCCCAGGATGACCAGGGTGAAGGTTTCCCGTTCCAGGCGCTGTTTGGTTTCCCGCAGCAGGTCCACGGCGAACCGGTTTTCCCGGTCCGCGGCCACTTGCATGAGTTCTTCCAGCGCTCCGGCCAGCACTCCTTTTTCGGCCGCGTGTTGCGCCAGCATTCTTTCCCCTCCGTATCAGAACCGAAAACCCCTACCGGTATGCCGGTAGGGGTCATCAACCACGCCTCGTGCGCGGTGATTGGGGCGAACCCCATCGCCCTTCACTTGCCTTTATAATTTTACGATAAGTCCCCCTTTCGTGCAAGTGGTTGATTTCACGAAAAAGTTTCCCGGGCCCTTCCGACGGCGAGCAACAAGGGTAGGGCGGCCAGTTGCGCCGCCACCGAGAACCCGATTACGGCGGGAACCGAGTGGTCGTACAGCAAGCCCGCCAGGGCGCTGCCCAGGAACCAGAACACCCCGTAACCGGTGTTGAAGATGCCGTAAGCGGTACCGCGCCGGTGGGGCGGCACCATCCCGGCCAGGGCGGCCCTCATAACGGATTCCTGGGCTCCCATGCCGATGCCCCACAGGGCCATGCCCAGCAGGGCCCAGGCTGGGCCCCCCAGGAAGACGAAGGGCGCAAACAGGGAAGAGATCAGGGTGGCACCGACCAGGGTGGGAAGGCCCAGCCGGTCGAACAGGCGTCCGAAGAAAAGGGCCGCCGCGGCGTCCACGCCCATGGCCACGGCGTAGAATACAGGAACGTAACCCGCCGGGATCACGGCCGCCTTGGCGAAGTGGTAGGCGATGAGGGGAAAATCCACGTAACCGGCGGCAATCAGGCCCGCGGCCGCCAGGTACAGCCAGAATTCCCGGGAAAATCCTCCAGTCTGGAGTTTCGGCGTGCAGGGCTCGAACTCGCGCGGGCTGGGATAAACCAGACGTGCCGCCACCAGGAGGCCCAGCGCGGTGAAGGCCGGCACCGCCAGGACCACGAAGCCCGTGCGGTACCCCTCGTGGAAGAAGAGTACCACCGCCACCACCAGCGGGCCGAGGGTGGCGCCTATCTGATCCATGGCCTCGTGCAATCCGAAGCCCCAGCCCCTTCCGGTCTGCGCGGTGGCGTGGGAGAGCATGGCGTCCCGCGCCGGGGTGCGAATGGCCTTTCCCAGGCGCTCGGCCACGATGAGGAGGGCCGCCACCTCCCAGCGGCCGGCCAGGGCCAGCAGGGGTACTGCCACCAGATTCAGCGCGTAACCGCCCAGGGTTATGGGCCAGTAGCGGCCGGTGCAGTCCGCGAGGTACCCGGAGGCCAGGCGCAGTCCGTATCCGATTAATTCCCCGAGGCCCGCCACCGCGCCCACCGCGGCGCCGCCGGCCCCGAGCAGCGCCAGATAAGGACCTGTGATGCTGCGCGCCCCTTCGTAGGTCATGTCCGCAAACAGACTGACCGCGCCCAGCAGGAGGACGAATTTTAGCGCGGCCCGTGAAGGGTCGCCGGTGACCCCGGACCGCGGCTCGCCGGTGTACAATTCCTTTCACCTCCGGGAATGGCCGCAACCGGGCGGTCCTTGCGGGGCGGGCAGGCCCGCGGGCCAGCAAATAACCCCCACCGGTATGCCGGTAGGGGTCATCAGCCGCCGGTCGTGACGGTCGGTTTAGGGCGAACCCCATCGCCCGTGAGCTAGGGTTACGTGTCGATTTTAGCGCGGGTACCACCGCCTGTCAAGTACCTCTGACCGGCCGCGCCCGGGTTATCCCGCCTGGGCCGCAGCCCTCCCGGCCCAGTAGAAGAAATCCCGGAAGGCCTCCAGCATGATCAGGTACAGGGTCGAGGAGCGCGGCAGGCAGATCCCCTGCACCAGCCGCTCCTCGTGTTCGGTGGCAAACTCCTGGCACCGGCCCTGGCAGGCCTGGCTGCGCTCCCCTACCCAGGCGGCCAGCACGGCGTTGCCCGTCTTGAGCAGGTCGCGCAGGTTGACCAGCAGCCCGGCCGCTTCCTCGAAACAGGTCCTCATTTCCGCCACGGCCCGGTCGCTGAACAACACGCGCTCCGTGGCCTTGGTCTTCACGGCCTGCGCCGCCTTCACCAGGGCCACGGCCATGTGTTCCAGGCTGCGGTAGACTTCCAGGACCGCCAGCGTAAAAGGAGATTTTTCCTCGGCCCGGCGAATGGTCATGTACATGGCATCGACTATGGCCTGGCGGACCTTTTCCGCCAGGTGCTCCACCTCGTGGGCGTACGCGGGACGGTGTTTCTCGAAGTCCTGGCGTACCCTCCCCAGCACGTCTTCCAGCAACGTCACCACCTCGACGGTGTCCGCAAGGGCCGCGAGTTTTTCGGACATGCCAACCCGTCGCCTCCCCGTTACTTTCCTTTCCGGAAGGCAATGCTTCCGGCCTCCCACCCGGGTTCCGCTTGCCAAACTATAATATTTTTTTCCGCGCCGGGTCGTCGTTTTCCTGCCGAAAACCCGCGGTTAACCGGAGAATGGTTCGGCTCGCGTCCCGAAGCGGTGATACCCCGGTGCCGGCGTGGGACTGCCGTGGCCTGCTTGACAACGCGGCACCACCGGGTTATGCTAAATTTAAACATCTGCTTAATTGTTCAGAGGTGATGCTGTTGTCCAGAGACAGGGTGGACTCCGGAATACCCAACCGGGACCTCTGCGACGCCTTTTGCCCCTCCGGCAGCGTCGAGGACCTGCGGCACAGGGTGCTGGAGGTGGCGGGTCTATCCGAAATTTTCAGGCTGCTGGGCGACGAGACCCGTATTAAGATTCTTTATCTGCTGGCCCACCGGGAACTCTGCGTGTGCGATCTGGCCTCGCTGCTGGACATGAGCCTGCCGGCCGTCTCCCATCACCTGCGGCTGTTGAAGGCCTTGCGCCTGGTCAAATACCGCCGGGACGGCAAGATGGTCTATTATTCTCTGGACGACCGGCACGTCTTAAACCTGATTCGCGAGGCGCAAGCCCACTTCGCCGAAGGGAGATGAGTTGTGCCGGGATGAATGCGCGCGATATCGGCGCCCCCTGCGGTTGTGCGGGTTGTCTGACCGGGGCGGCGCGGAAACCGGGCGGAAAAGACACCGACCCGGCGGCTTCGGAAAAGGCGGCGGAGATGGGTCGCCTGTTTCCCATTGCGGCCGCCGGCCTGCTCCTGGCGGTGGGTCTCATCTTCAACCGGGTCCTGCATGCCACGCCCTACTCGTGGGCCGAATACGCGGTCTTGATGGCCGCCTACCTCCTGGTAGGTGGGCGGGTCATCCGGTTGGCCTTCCGCAACCTGACCCGCGGCCGGGTTTTCAGCGAGCACTTTTTGATGACCGTCGCCACCGGCGGGGCCATCGCCGTACACCGGCTAACTGAGGCGGTGGCGGTAATGCTATTTTACTCGGTGGGTGAGTACCTCCAGGAACGTGCGGTACGGCGTTCCCGTCGCTCCATCGCCGCCCTGCTGGACATCAGGCCGGATTACGCCCACCTGAAACTCGACGGCGAAATAAGGCGGGTGCGGCCGGAGGAAGTGGCAGTCGGCCAGACCATCGTGGTCCAACCCGGGGAGAAGGTGCCGCTGGACGGCGAGGTGCTGGAGGGCGTTTCCTCAGTAGACACCTCGGCCCTGACCGGGGAGGCGGTGCCCCGCAGAGTACAAAGGGGCGATAAAGTTTTGGCCGGGATGATCAACGGTGAGGGTCTCCTTACCGTTAAGGTGGTCAAGCCATACCGCACCTCCTCGGTGGCCCGCATCCTGGAACTGGTGCAGAACGCCGCGGCCCGCAAGGCCCCCACCGAGCAGTTTATCACCACCTTTTCCCGTTACTACACCCCCGCGGTGGTGCTGGGCGCGGCACTGCTGGCGCTGCTGCCGCCCCTGCTCCTTCCCGGGGCCGCCTTTTCCGAGTGGGGCTACCGGGCCCTCGTGCTGCTGGTAATTTCCTGCCCCTGTGCTCTGGTGCTTTCCGTGCCCCTGGCTTACTTCGCCGGTATCGGCGGGGCCTCGCGCCGGGGCGTCCTCGTTAAGGGCGCCAACTTTCTGGACGCCCTGAAGGACCTCCACACGGTGGTCTTTGACAAGACCGGCACGCTGACCAGGGGCGTTTTCCGGGTGACGCGGATCGTACCGTACAACGGTTTTTCCGAAGGGGAACTTCTGTCCCTGGCCGCCCACGCCGAGGCCTTCTCTACCCACCCCATTGCCCGGTCCATCCGGGAAGCCTACGGCCGGGAGATTTCGCCGGAGGCGGTGGGCGAGTACCGGGAGATCGCCGGCCACGGCATCAGCGCCACGGTGGGCGGGAAAAGGGTGCTGGCGGGCAACGACCGCCTGCTACACCGCGAGGGTATCGCCCACGAGGTCTGTGATCTTGAGGGAACCGGCCTGCACGTAGCCGTGGACGGTACCTTTGCCGGCTACATTGTCATCTCCGACGAACTCAAGCCCGACGCCAGAGAAGCCATCTCCCGCCTGAAGGAGCTGGGGGTCAAGAAGACGGTCATGCTCACCGGGGACGAGGAGTCGGTGGCCGGGCGGGTGGCCGAATCCCTGGGGCTGGACGCCTGTTACGCCGAGCTGCTGCCGGAGGACAAGGTGGCAAAGGTGGAGGAGTTGCGGGCGGCCCTGCCCGACCGGCGCAGGCACAAGCTGGCCTTCGTGGGCGACGGGCTCAACGACGCGCCGGTCATCGCGGGGGCGGACGTGGGGATAGCCCTGGGAGGCCTGGGCCGGGACGCCGCCGTGGAGGCGGCTGACGTGGTGCTCCTGGACGACGCCCCTTCCAAACTGGCGGTGGCGGTGCAAATCGCCCGGCGTACGGCCCGCATTGTCAGGCAAAACGTGGCCCTTTCCCTGGGGGTCAAGGCCTTCTTCGTGGCCCTGGGCGCCTTCGGTCTGGCCGGTATCTGGGAGGCGGTTTTCGCCGACGTGGGCGTGGCCCTGCTGGCCGTCTTGAACGCCACCAGGGTCCTGGGTTTGGGCCGAGGAAATCCTTCTTGACAGGGGTCCGCACGGGGACTAAACTGGTAGTAGGGAGAAAACCAGACGAAGCCGGGTGATGAGGCCCACCCTTCCGGCGTGACGGCCGGAAAAGCACCCCGTTGCGGGTTGATGGCTTCTACCACGCGTAGGGGCCTTTTCTATTTTGGTGGGGAACCGTCGACGGGCCGGCGTGTGTGGAAGGCCGGCGATTTGCGTGGCGCCGGGGCGAGCGGACAGGGAATCTGGTCTCCGAAAGACACTCGGTTGCAGGTGCCCGAGGGTTCGTGGCTTCGTTTGGTATGACATGGCAAACGGGAGCAGTAATGGCGCACTCCTCCTTTTCCCCGTGGGCCGGGCGCGTGGTTCAGGTCGCCCGGTTTTTTTGCCCGTAGCATGGATTACGTGGAGAAGCTCGTGGCGGCCTTGAACCACGAAATTCCTTACCTGCGCACCCGCGCCGCGTGGCTCCTGGGGCGCTGCGGGGACCGCCGGGCCGTGGCGCCGCTGATCGCGGCCCTGGAGGCCAACGCCTCGGACCCCTACATCCTGCAGGCGGTGGTGCTCTCTCTGGGCCAGCTGGGGGACCGGCGGGCGGTGGCGCCTCTGGTGCGGTTGCTGGGCAGTTCCTTTCTGCCGGTGCGGGTGGCCACGGCCCGGGCCCTCGGCATGCTGGGCGACCCGGCCGCGGTCCCGGCCCTGGAGGCAGCCCTCGGCGACGAGAACTCCCTCGTGCGGGAGGCGGCCGCCGCGGCCCTGGTGCAACTAAAGGCCTCCCCGGTGACCCCGCCCGGACCGTAGGATGTTTTTCCGGGGCAACCGGAACGCCTTGGCCCGCCAGTTTTGGGTCTTGCGGGGCAGCGTGTTGCGTTCCGAGCAAAACGACCGGGAATTTTGCCCTCGGAAAGGTTTGCAGGCAGCGCCAGTTTACCTGGGCAAATTTCCCGGTCGAAGGAGACCGGGTGCGCCGCCCACTCCGGCGAGAGGGCCGGCGATCCCGGTCCGAACGTTACCTCCATGCCTGGTCCGGTCCCTCGGGGCCCCTACCCCGAGCATCACCTGACGCCCAGGAGGCGGGAACCTACGGTATACAGGGTGAAGGACACCAGGGCGCCCACCTAAGGATTGTGTTACCTTGATGCGATTCGCCAACGGCCCGGTTTTGCTGGTCCGAGTCCGGGTGGCCCATCCCTGGAGCAAAGGGATTAGTAGACCCGGCCCTCCTCAGGGAGGGGGGCATGCCTCCCTCACCCTGAAAAAGGGCCGGGAAACAGTTGACTGCCAGGGGCCGGGCTATATCGTACGCCTACCTCACTCCGAGAAGCCATGCCAGTACCGAATACAGGCAGAAGGCCACGGTAGCCGCGACGACGGGCGTGAGTACCCAGGAAACAACGATTTCGGCGATGGCCTTTCCCCGCACGTATTGGATGCCGCGGGCCAGGCCTGCTCCCGCAATGCCCCCCACTATGGCCTGGTTCATGGAGGTCGGATAGCCAAGGTAGGCGGCGATGTGGGCGGTGATGGCCTGTGCCAGCTGTGCGCCTATGGCGCTGTTGAGATCCAGCTGTACTATGTGGAGGCCCACCTTCTCCAGAAGGGGGCGCCCCCATGTCAAAGCGCCAATACCCACCACAATGCCACCTATGAAACCTGCCAGCATTTGAGACTTAATGGCCCCTGTCCCGTAGAAGACGCCCACGGCATTTCCCGTATTGTTCGCTCCCAGGGTGAAGGCGGCGTAGCAGCAGACCAAAATGAGGAGATAGCCGGCGGCCTTCCTAACACGGTCGGTTCCTTTCTCCAGGAACTTTCTTGTAATTTTGGTGAGGACGAATCCCCAGATTAAACCCGAGATCGGGGTTGCAACCCAGGTAATGGCCAGGGCCACAATGGTCGGATACCATATAATTTGAACCTTCATGGCCAGGGCCGCGCCCACGACGGAGAATATTGCTAACTGAGAGGTAGAAACCGGAAGTCTGAGCCAGGTATTGGCGGCCGTGACCAGGGCGGCCGTAAGCATCATGATCATGGCGCCAAAGGCTGTCATGTCCTTTGCCGCAATGACCCCGGTTCCCACCGTCTTGACGACGTTGTGGCTGGCAAAGGTGGCCCCCAGGAGGGCGCAGGCGGCGATGAGCATGGTGGCCCGCCCGGGCGTGATGAGTTTCGCCCCGAAGGCCGTCCCCATGACGGCCCCGGTATAGTGGGACCCGATGGTCCAGCCGAAGAACAGACCGGCCAGAAACATACCAGCAATGTAAAACGTTTCCATGGCATCTCCTCTCCCTTCGGTACCGATCGAGACTCGTGGACCACGGCTTTCTTTTGGCAGCACGGATTTACATGAAAATGCCCCCCTCTTGGTCTAAGTATCATCTGAGACGTTGTAGATGTGTCTACTGTTACATATCATAGGATATAACCGTTTCAAAGTCAACCCTATCCACGTTCGGACTGGACCTTGCTCCCATACCTGAATCTGCGCCGCAGGGGCGGCCCCGGGGCGCAACCGGTGCCGTGCGAAGATAGGCATGCTTGACGCTGCCCCGGCTATGTGGCATTTTCTATTTGATACCCACGGCGGCGGAGGCGAGGAAGTGCAAAACGGATGGCTGTTGCTCGTGTACAAAATACCGAGTGAGCCTTCACGCTACCGGGTCCAGGTCTGGCGGAAGGTAAAGGCCACCGGCGCCCTTTACCTGCAGAATTCCATTTGCGTGCTGCCCGCGGGACGGGGGCACGAGCAGGAACTGCGCCGGCTGCGGTACGAGATTGAAAAGGAATACGGGGGCGAGGCTTACCTTTTCCACGCCGAACTTCTGGGGCCGCCCGGGACCCTGGAGGAACTCTTCAACCGGAGCCGGGACGAGGAGTACGCGGAAGTCGCCCACCGTTGCCGCGAATTCTTCGCCGAACTGGAAGAAGAAACCGCCAACCAGCACTTCACCTTCGCCGAACTGGAGGAAAACGAGGAGGACCTGCTGAAGCTGGAGCAATGGTACGCCAAAATCAAGCGGCGGGACTTTTTCGGTAGCCCCCGGAGCGCGGAGGTGGCCAAAATGCTTGCGGAGTGCCGGGCCCGCCTGGAGGCCTTCGCGGAACGAGTCTTTGCGGCCAGTGACCGGCCGGAGACGAAGGAGGGGGTGCGGGAAGGCCCTTGACAGAGGACCGGGCCGTGCTTTAAACTTTTTTGCCAGAGTAAGGCGTTTGGTCCGGGCGATGAGGCTCGCCCTCCCGGCGTCGGCCGGGGAAGCACCCTTACCAGGGGTTGATGGCTTCTACCGCGCTTGTCCGCGTGGGGAAGCCTTTTTGTTGGACCACAAGTACGCGTTAACGATAAATCGCTCCCGAGGGGGTACGTGTGATGGTGGTCGAGCCTGTGGAGGTGGAACTGGGTCTCTCTGCAGCGGAACGCGAGGGCATCGCAACCTACGTGGAAAGTTGCCGGTTGCCCGACGGAGGCTACTTTTTCGCCCGGATCCCGCCTGCGGGTCTGGCTGACACCTACTACGCGGTCCGGGCCCTCGGGCTCCTGGGCGTGGCGCCCGTGCGGCCGGAAGGGGTGGAGGAGTTCGTGCTGGCCCTCCACCGCGCCGGTGCGGTTCACAGCCTGGGCAACATCCACTACTTCGTCGAGGTTCTGTCGGCCCTGGGACGGCCGGTGCCCGAGGCGGGGGAGTATGTGGCCTGCATCCTGGCGCGGCGCAACCGCCTGGGAGGGTTCGGCGCGGTCGGTCACCTGCCGGTGGAGGTGCCCTCCGAACTGGAGTCCACTTTTCACGCGGTAACCGCCCTGGTGCGCCTGGGTCACCCCCCGGCGCCGGACGAGGTCTGCCGCTTCGTGCTGGGCTTTCAAAGGCCGGAGGGAGGGTTCGGGGGGGTGCGCTCCTCCCTGGCCTCCACCTACTATGCGGTGCGCATTCTCGACATGGTGGGGTGCCCGGAACGGATACCGCCGCGCACCGAGGAGTACCTGCGTTTCCGGGAGCGGCTGTGGGACCTTTATTATCTGGACCGGGTTTACTGGCTGGTGGGCGCCCTGCACACCCTGGGAAGACGCCCCCTCAATGCGGAGCGCATCAGACGGTTCGTCAGGGCCTGCCGGGTGCCCGGTCGGGGCTTCGGTCGCACCGGCACTACGGCCATCAGCACCCTGGAGGACACCTGCTACGCGCTGGAGGTGTTGAGCTGGCTGGCGTAGCCCACCGGCCGGTATCCGGTTCCTGCAGTGGGGGCCACGGTGCCCCGGATGCGCTCCCGCTACCCGCGGCCGGGGCGACTAGTCGCGCGCCGCCGGCGGTCTGGTGAGCGCGGTCAGGGCAACGGCCAGCAGGAGCAGGAGGGCCGCAATGAGGTAGGCCGGTTGATAGCTCCCGCTGAGGTCGAAGACCCGGCCGGCGACAATGGGTCCGACCAGGGCGCCGAACCCCCAGCCCGGGGTCACCAGGCCGTAGTTGCTACCGGCGTATTTGAGGCCGAAGAAGTCCCAGGTGGTCAGGGGAAAGAGGGTCAGTACCGCCCCGTAGCCCAGGCCGCAAACAAGGGAGCCGGCCAGCAGGGTGACAGGGGTGGTGTAGTGCCCGAATAGAAACATATTGGCGGCCTGGAGGCCGAAGACCAGCAGCATGGTGTTGGTGCGGCCCAAGCGGTCCGATAGCCACCCGGTCAGGACGCGGCCTCCGCCGTTGGCCACGGCCAGGAGGGCCACGGGCACATAGCCCCAACCGATGCCGGCCTGAACCTGGGCGATTTTGGCCAGGTGCCCGATGATCATGAGGCCCGCCGAGGACGAGAGGGCAAAACAGACCAGCAGGGACCAGAACTGAGGGGTCCTGACCATTTCGCCCGGCGTGAAGTCCCTCCGGACCCCCGCGCGTCCCGAAGCCGCATCTTCGTGCCCTGGGCGGCCCAGGGGCACCGTGCCGGGGGGCGGGGGGCTCAAAACCAGGCCCAGCAGGGCGATGAGCGCGAAGAAGACGGCCCCCTCCAGCACGAAGGCCTTTCTGATGCCCACGGTTGCGACCAGCCCGGCGGTAATCGGCGCCCAGACAAGGGCCGCCAGACCGAAACCGGCCACCACCAGGCCGGTCACGAGGCCCCTCATGTGGGGCCGGAACCAGCGGACCGCCGTGGGACCGGGTGCCACGTACCCGAAGGCCATGGCAGTTCCCACGAGGAGCCCGAAGCCCAGCATCACCCCGGGGAAACTGGTCGTCAGGCCGGCGAGCACCATACCCGAGCCGGCGCAGGTGGCCGCGATAAACTCGACCAGGCGGGGTCCCTTCCTGTCGAAGATGCGGCCCGCGGGAATCATGAACAGGGAAAAACAAAGGGCGGCGATGCTGTAGGGTACCGAGGCCATGGTGGCGGTCCAGCCCCACTGTTGCTGGAGGGCCAGGGCGTAAACACTCCAGGCGTAGAGCACGCCCAGACACAGGTTTATGCCCGTCCCGGCCAGAACCACGGACCAGGCCCGGGCCGCGCTCGCAGGTGGTAACAAAGGCCTGCACCTCCGGGTGCCACCGGGACGGGACGGTACCAGGTGCGAAGACAGAGGGGTCCAACCGTACGGACGCCCCAGCGGCGCTTGCCAAAGGAACAAAGAGCGAGGGCACCCGAGGCGGAAAGGGTACCCTGCATCCGGACGCAGTGGGATGGTCGGCCCCCTTGGGAAGCGCACGCCCCTTGCGTGGGCTCCGCGGCCGCCCGGCCGACGGTGCACTCAGCGCAGGAGAAACTCCCGCGGGCCGATTTCAACCAGCCGTCCTTCCCTCAGCCATTTTTCTTTCCGTTCCAGGGCGAGGAGACACAAGACCAAGGTCTCGTCGGGATCGCGGGGACGCTCCCGCCGCCCCGGCCTTCCGGCCCTGAAGAGCATCCGGCGGAACCGGATACGATTGCGGGCGTAATCGTCGTAGTCCAGCTCTCGCTTCACCACCGCGGCCCCTCTTGCTTTCCGGCCGCGGCCAGAAGCGCAGGGCGCCATCTTTTCTTTTGGACATCTCCTCGCGCTTCTTCATGGCTTGTATCAGGAAATCGCTTACCCCTTCCCTTGCGGCGGCCTTCTCCAGGTATTCCGGGTCTATTCTGTCCTGGTGGAGAAGGAGTACGGCGGCGGCCCAATCCAGGTCGCTCCGCGCCTTCCGGAATTTTGCGGCGGCCAGCCTGTCGACGATCAGGTCTTCCGGTCCGATCACGCGGACCTTTTCTCCCTCCACGGAGACGGTAACCGTCTTTTCGAGGGCCCCTGCCAGCACGTTATCGGGTATCTCCACCGCGATGTCCAAATCGCCGCTGTACCAGTGCCTTCCTTCGCGCCGAAACCCCAGCATCGCAAGGGCCCGTGCCGCTTTTTCCCTTCCCGACAGCACAAGGTCTACGTCCGCGGTGGAGTACCTTCCCCCGCTGCATTTTCCGAGGGGGGATTTTGCCTCGCCTTTTGATGAAGGTGCTGCAGACCATCGATCACTTCGCTTGGAACATTTTTGCCCCTGCTAGGCGGGTGCCCCACTTTCTGCCGGAAGAGGGCTTCGGGTCCGGGCCGTCCCCCGTAGGCGGAGGAAGAGGGTGCTAACCTTCGGCCCCGTCCTCGCCGCCCGCCACCTCGACCCTGCGCGGCCGGGGCGTACGGGACTCCTCGAGCCGCGAGATTCCCGCGTCGATCAGCGCGCGCAAGGCCAGGAGCAGCTCGCGTCGTGCGTTCCGGATGTGGCCGAGGCTCTCCTGGGGCAAGGCCCGGAAACAAGGCAGGAGAATCGTAACCCCCTCGGCCGGGTCATAGCGAACCTCCAGTATCCGCTTGGCCACCATGCTCACCCCTTTGCGCCTTTTTCGGCACAAAAACGATCTTGAGATGTCCGCTTTCAAAGGCCGCTCCCTGCACCGTGTAGCCGGCCAGGGCGTCCGGGAGCAGAAAGTTGCGCCGCCACCTCCCCGCTTCCAGGACCAGTTCGCGCCCGTCTTCCAGCACCTTTAGCTCCTCGCGGCTGGCAAACGGGAGGCGCACCCTCAGGACGATGTGCTCCCCTTCTTTGCAGAACTCCTGCGGCCTGCCGGTATAGAAGAACCGGGTGGGGTCGTCGTCCCCGAACAGCGCTCCGGCGAACTCCTCCAGCATGCGCAGCCCCACGACCTCCCGCCGCATAAGCGGTACCTTAAGCACGGGAACGGGCGCGAAGGCTTCCTCAACCAGCCTGAGGTTCTGCGCCTGGGCTTCCCGCCAGCCGGCGAGGAAATCACCGCCGAAGCCTTCGGGGAAAAGGCGGTTGCAGACCACGAGATCGGTCTGGTACCCGTAGAGATTGAGGTAGGTGAAGCTCCGCTGGGCTTCTTTCACCACCATCTTTTCCGGGTTGACCACGAGCCTTACGGAAGAATGCGCGGCATCGAGAAGCACCTCCCGCATCTGCTCCAGTTGCCGGTAAAGGGCCTCGACGTTGCTGAAGACCTCCTCGCCGGGAAGAGGGACGCCAAAGGTCCGCCGCACAAGGGGGGCAACCGTGCCCACGATCTTCCTCTCGATGGGAAAGATGTGACGCATGTACCACCGCGCCACCTCGGGAAAGCTCAAAAGGCGAAAGGTCTCGCCGGTCGGCGCGCAGTCCACAACCAGAACGTCCACGTCGCCCCGGCAGGCATACCGGCCCACGTGAAGCAGGGAAACGAGCTCTTCCATCCCCGGAAGGACGGCCAGTTCCTCGGCTACCACGGCGTCCAGGCCGCGCCACTGAAAGAGGGCGGCCAGCCATTCCCGGACCGTCTTCCAGTGCACCTGCAGCTCGTGACGGACATCAATTTCCTGCGCCCACAGGTTCCGCGCCACTTCCGTCGGGACGGGCCCCAGCCGCGTGTCGAAAGCGTCGGCGAGGCTGTGGGCTATGTCGGTGCTCATCACGACCGTGCGGTATCCCAGTGCCGCGGACCTGAGGGCCGTCGCGGCGGCCACGGTCGTCTTGCCGACTCCGCCCTTGCCGGTGTACAGTATGGTGCGCATCTTGGTCATCACACCCGACGTGCCACGAAGTCTCCGGCACCGGTACGGCCGCCCAAAGGCGCGGGGGAACAGGGGTAGGTACGGCGCCGTTCCAGTATGCTCTGGAGCTGGGCCACGATCTGCGGCGTCAGGTCGATCAGCCGGTCCACAATGTGCCCCACCGTCCCACTGGCCTTCGGAAGGCGTCTGTTCAATGGTTCCACCAAGGCGGGTGTTTTTCCTTCCGGACTTCAGAGCCGCCGCGCGCCGGGGATGGTTCGTCCGGTGTCTTCTGGGGGGCCGGCCCAGCCGGTGCCGGCGGGTGTGTTAGACTTCCCCTTCTAAAGTACCTCTTCCCGTCTTTGTACGTTCCCTCGTGTCGAGACAAATACAGCCCGGCGGTCGCGGGTTTTCGGCCAACCTCTCCAGGAGCTGCCGGACTTTTTCACGCTCCCTTGCACTTGGCCAGGTACTTGCCGAGGGACCTGGAAAGGGCGGTGGCACTGACCAGGCTGTCGAGTTCGAACCAGACCACAAAAAGCACCTCCTTTTTCCTGGAGCTCGACCCTTCGAGTTCTTCGGCGGGGTGCCGCGAATCATCGTGCCGGATAACACCAAAACGGCCGTAAGCAGCCCGTGCCGCTACGAACCCGACCTCAACCCGACGTACCAGGACCCTGGCCAAGCCAGCGCTACTACCCCTGCCACCGGTCCGGTACGAGTTCGCGGTCTGGAAAAAGGCGCGCGTCCATACCGACTACCACATCGAGGTCGAGCACAACTACTACAGCGTGCCCTACCAGTTGGTGCGCCTGAGCACCCCGAAACGCTCCGCGAGCACTTCGATAATGGCGCTTTGCAGGGTGGCAATCTGGCCCTGGAGCCTGCCCTTCTCTATGGCCTGATTAAACCCTTACGTTGATCCAGTCCTGGACAATACTGCATCCCGCAACATGGCTAACTCCTCCCGGAAGAAGTTTAGCAGGAATTCCTAAAGGCCGTCGGCCGGCTCGAGCTCGTCCTGCTCCGGCCGCCAGTAAGCCGAGTCCAGGCTCGGGACCTCCACCGCGGTCACGAGGGCCCGAACGGTGTCTTCCGCCAGGAGGTCGCGGCCGCGCAGCTCTCCGGCGCAGAGCTTGTCGTTGCTGCCCACGTTGGGGTGCCGGTCGCAGTCCACGAAGCATTCCCAGTCGGTGAAGCCGCCGCGGGCCGGCGGCGCCACCGCCAGGACGATGGCGCGCACCGTGAGGGCCTTCCCAGGGCTCCGGTAGCGCCAGAGCCTTCCGGCCTTCCAAAAGGTGCGCACGCGGCGGGTTGACGAGTTGCGCAGCACCAGCCGGTTGCCTTCCACTCCCGCCGGCGCGAACCCCGCGGCACGGCCGACCTCCAGCAGCCTCAGCACCTGCTCCCACGAGACCGGTGACATCTCGGCGGCCCGGCGGGCGAGCCTCTCGGCCTCCCGGGCGTAGGCGCGCTGCAGGGCCCGGGCGTGGACTTCCAGGCAGC
>Ga0272449_1003138_pt1 | contig 14486 bp, 16 predicted proteins | sample YNPCB0241_FD_198679 | JGI IMG/M metagenome (GOLD analysis project Ga0272449, IMG submission 198679) | Hot spring sediment microbial communities from Yellowstone National Park, WY, United States - YNP-CB-024-1 | ecosystem: Environmental > Aquatic > Thermal springs > Hot (42-90C) > Sediment...
CAATAAAGACTCCAGTCACGATATCCTCCGGATCGGGCTACTGGCAGATCGACTTCTCAAGTTTCACAAGCGGTACAATATACGATATGATGATGCAGTACTACCGTTATGCTGTTAGTCAGATGTCAATCTGCGCTGATATAGGAGACGTAACAGCATAGTCTGGATGTAGTATGGTCACAGTACTGGATGCGTACCTGAGAAAAGAGCTTACTAGGGTTGAATATATACTGTATAACACGTTACAATACTACAACGTATGCATTAAGCCAAGTACAAGCATTTCAGAAGATGCTCCTATCAAAATATATGTCAATGGAAAGCTTATCTTTAGTGATTATGTAACAATCGAACCGTACACTCAGGAGGTCTCAGTAGGTCTGTACTGCAGAACTCCAGACGGGACATACCTGTTTACTGTGCAACAATTGCTCGACTACATAGGAAGTCCGAACGCCACGCAGATAACCATAACAGCGATGCTTGGAACATCATCAAAGAGCTTCACTGTATCCATAATTAGAGGAGTTCAACCACCCAGCATAACAGTAACAAAGGTAGCTATAATGGATGTAATAACAGGCAAAGAAACGACATCTGTGAATACAACAGACAGCTTGAGTAAATATACGCTAATGGTTTACTACTCATCCACAGGAACTGGTAAGTGTAGACTTACAGTTACAATTGGAGGAAAATGGGCATGGTCAAGTGATGTGGATATACAATCAGGTTCAAATTATTGGGCAGTAACTTTCATGTGGCTGGCAAGAGGAACAACAATATCCGATCTCATATCACAATATGGGATAACGGGAAATCAAATCACAATCTGTGCTGATATAAGTAATGTGACAGCATAGAAATATGCTTAGCCTTAAAGATGTGTTGTTGTTACTTGGGTGATGTAGGACGGCAGAGTATAGAGTTTCAGATGAGAAGGATGGAATAAAGGTCGAGATGGTTGTTAATGTTGACGGTGCAGTCAACATAGGTTTCCTTATCACAAACAACAGGGGAACAGATGGAAATGTGTATGTGAAATACTATGACGATCTCGGAAATATCAAGGAGTTCAAGATATCGTATGTGAGAGGAGATGTTAACAAGTCAACTGGAGTGTTGTATTCTTTCAGCAAACCAAATAAGAGCTTCAAAGCCTGCTTTGATATAACAAAGGTTGAGGATTTACCAACACAGTATCCACAGCCTGTGATAACAGAGATATGGATACACTCTCCTGAGACAGTATGCGATGAATGGTACATAACCTGCTGGGATGCAGGTCCAGACTACCCGCTGTGGAGGAATGGAAAGCAGGAATACGTGCCTGTGTTTCCATATAAGAGCGGGTTTGCAAAACTTTTGGGGTGGTCAAGAAGGACATGCTACATCTACAGCTGGCCAGCACTAAAAGTACACGTACCTCCATTCGGTGGAGGGTATCAATGGGCATCGGTAGATGTTGGATCGGTAGCTGGATACTGTCCAGATGAGTTCACATATCTAAAAGTTTACCCGGAGGGTGGGGACTACTGGGTAACTGATAGAAGGCATAGGAAGTATGTGGATGACTTCTGCTTACAGAACTGGAACAAGAATATTAGCATTAGTGTTAATACCGAGTACAGCGGATATCTACCATATACACCGTTTGAGGTAACTCTGAAGAATAGCGGTAAGATACTTGCATTCGATATGTGGATTGTCGGCTGGGGAGCAGGGGTAACTGTTTACCAGAATGGAGTTAAGATAGCACAGCTGGGAGGTGGTAACTACATGGCGACAATCAGAGGTAACTTCATGGCAGGAGATGTGATAAGAATTGAGGCATCAGGGAATGGGTGGATAAGTAATATCAGACTGATCAACTACTCCTTCAACGACTATCCCGATACAATGTCATTCAGAGTGATATTCAGTAAATGGACGCATAAAGTGGACATAAAAGCATATGGAATTCCAGAGGAGTTTGCAGATGAATATGTAAACTGGCTGAGGAGCAGAGGAGTAAATGCAGTTAAGATAAACCCGACCGGTACTGCATCAACATGATTGTAACCCTTGATGCAGATCAGCTTGCCTTCTTCATAATCACTTTACCGTACGCATGTTACTTTGTTACGCTATCCACATATTACATGTTAAGAGTGCTAGGTAAAGCCTTGTAAGTCTGCATATATAATCAAACCACATCTCCCATGCCAGCAACATGAAAGCTGGTGGAACTCCTATCCCTATCACATACATCCCTATTTACTATTACTAGACTTCACTTCTTATTTTTTATTACTAGTACTAGTAATAGTCTAGTAATAGAGAAGTAAGTAATAGTTAAATTAATTAAGAGGGGTACAACATATATGCACAATACATATACAACGCACATAACATACACATAACATACACATAATATACACAGCACACACTGTACACAACACATGTACACAACACATGTGATAAACACACATAACACATATAACACACATGTAACACACATTTGGTTACAAAACAAAAACTTTAAATAGAAGTTGAGCTTTTCTTTAAATGAAAGGAGGTGTGTGGAAATGGAAAATTGGGAAAATGCAAATGGGTTGGTAAAATGCGGTGTGTGTGGTAGGGTTTTTCCACATGAGAGAGCACTACGGATACACATAACGATGAAGCACAAGGAGAAAAAGAAACAGCTTTTACTCAGCCTTGACAACTTCGACAACAATGCAATTGTTGCAGAGGTTCCAAAAGATGTTAAGTACGAGGATTGGAATGGTGCAATTGATGTACTCAGGAAAGCGTATGAGGCGAAGTTATTTGTACTTATAATTGGACCAAAGGGAACTGGAAAAACCACATTGGTAAGGAAGTTTGCAGAGGTTATAAACAAACCGCTGTACAGCATTAACTTTTCACTAAGGACAAAGGAAAGCCATTTAGTAGGTACAACTGTTCTACAAGATGGATGTACAAGGTTTGTACCGGGGATAATACCAAGGTCAATGCAGGAAGGTGCAATTCTTTACCTCGACGAATTAAACGCCGCTGAAGCCGATGTTCTACTAAGGCTGGATGAGGCATTGGACGACAGACGGGAATTGGTGTTAAAGGAAGCAGGTGAAGTGTTCAGGGTAAAAGCACATCCCGATTGGTTCGTCATAGCAACAATTAACCCATTAAGCCATACAGGTACTAAAGAACTACCACCACAGTTACTAAGCAGGTTCCCAATAAGGATATACTTCGATTACCCACCAATTGACATTGAGAAGAAGATCATAAGATTGCATTTAGGTGGAGATGGTATAAGTGATACAGACCTGGATAGGGCTATCAAATTGGCTTCAAAACTCAGGGATGCCGCAAAGGTTGAAGATATCTACTACGCACCGAGTGTCCGTGAAACCATAGCCTTTGCAAAACTACTCAAGATGGGAATGAAGCCTAGGGAGGCCGCTGAACTAGTGTTTGCAAATGTGTACTACCAATGGAGTGAACTTGAAGTGCAGAAGGTCAGAGATCTTATAGGTTCACTATGGGGTTATCTACAAGGTGGTAGGCAATGAAGGTTGAATCCATACTTCCCATTGCAACTTTTTTAGCGAGAACATGGAGTGATGAGCCAAAGTTAGAAATCAAGTTGGAGAGGAATACAATTCCGAGATGTTACAAGGATAAGAGGCTTGTCATCGTAGGACTCCCAGAGGATTACAAGTGTTCATTGCCAATTCACAACTATAGACTTTGGAGGGTATCATTATGGCATGAATCAATGCATATGAAACATTCACCGTTGCTTCATGGATATAATACCGTGATTCATCAGGCAATTGAGGATTATAGGATTGAGCATATTGGTATAAGAGAATATCCAGGGATGAAAAATGAAAAAGAGTTTGCTAATGCGATGCACTATTATGTAATATCACCAGCTAAAACCAATGTGGATGCATTCATACAAAAACTCCTATTAGGTACGGTGAAACTAGACGATGAAATTAGCAAGGATGTGGATATGGCGAAAGTAGATGAAGCGGTTAACTACACGATAACCGAACTGGAGAAACATGGTTACTGCAATGATCCGGAAGTTGTAAGAAACATTGCGAAGGAGGTTGCAAAAATTTTAGGTGCAGATCTAAACGATTACACAACTAGAATACCAACCAAGAGTCAACCCCATAACATTAACTTCGGGTCTCAAAAAATAAAGCAGGAGGACGTTAAAGATGCTGTAAAGCAATATGTATCCAAGATAAACAACAAGATAAACAACAAGAGTAATGTATCTAAAAATGAACCTAAAAATGAAGAAGCTGAAAAAGGTAATGAGAAGGGGAGGGGTAATGAAGATGCAAAAACTTCCAATGATAAAATCCCCAATGGTAAGAGTTCCAATGAAGGTATTATGGTTAGTGATTCCATTGGAGATTCTAACATTGAGGCAAAGGTTCAGCAACTACTAAAACCCAGCGAGGATGTAGAGAAGGAATTTACTGTGTTAAAACAAATAGAAAAGCAGGAGGAAAAGAGGGATATGGAGGGTGTACATATCCCAAGGAGGTTGCATGTTGAGGAACATTACCTATATAATCAGCAATTGATCAAACACCTAATAGCGGTATTCTCAAAACTCAGGAAAGGATGGATGGAATACCCATCTACACATGGCGAATTTGATGTCGAGAACTACATCACAGGTAGCAAACCATTCATAGATGAAAAGAGGATGAAAAGGAAAGCAATCAAGGTTATCCTACTGTTGGATCTCAGCAAATCAATAGATAACCACAACCCATACAAGTACAAAACCGTATGTGTAAGTATAGCGGAGGCATTAAACAAGTTGGGTATAAAGTTTGCAGTTTATGCCTTCAATACTACTGCAAAATGCAGACCGACATGGGATGCAGAGATTATTCTATGGCAAATCAAAGGTGAAAGGGAACTATGGTCTAAGATGAATGTAAGAAGATTGGCACAAGTGCAAGCGCAGGGTGCTACGCCTATGAAAGAAATCTATGAAAGGTTGGAGAAGCTCATTACCATAGGGAACAATGAGAAGATCATAATGTTTACAATTACCGATGGCGAACCAACGGACGCATATGGTCACAGCACTCCGACCATTATGAGGGAGACAGCCAAGGTTATACAGAGACTAAAGAAACATTGTAAGATGTATGCTATAGCGATTGGTAAAACTATGTATGATGCTGTTAAACTCGCAAACAATCTTAAGGAGCTTGGTTATGACAAACATGTAGCTACCGATGATCTAAAGCAACTGCCCATGAAAGTACTCAAAATGATTCAAGAGGAGGTGATGGGTGAATGAGTTTTATTGTTGTAGTTCCTCACACACCTTTGCATGATATTAGGACACCATTGTATAGGCAGTTTGGAGATAAGATTTCCGACATAGTCATCATCTACCCGAAAACCATACTGGATACATTGGAGGATTATGAAAACCTGAAAACACAAGCTGAGCAAATGTTACCATTTTTGAATGGTAAGAAAGTGGCGTTATTGTTAACGGGTTCCTACGCCGCTGTATGTATAATCTACAAATTCCTACTTGACCATGGATTTGACGTTATCCTACTACAGTATGATGCACATAGGAAGAGGTATCTGGTGATAACATGAAAGTGCTTAAAATCCAAAAGCTGGAGGATGAAGTTATCTATCTAGTACAAGGTGAACATGGTCTATACACCGTAAAACAGTTAGGTGATACATGGACATGTACATGCCAATCGTTCATGTATAGGGGAACATGTAAACATGTGGAAGATTTGAAGAGGTGGTGGTATGAAGGTGGAATCGGACCTGAAAGCAATAAATGATCTCATAGGTGGTTGGTATAGTGGTCACATTGTTAACTTGTTTGGTGCATTCATGTCTGGTAAAACTCTTCTTACACTTCAAGAAGCATGTTACATTTCCAATAAACTCAATTGTGATATAGCTCTTTTTGATGTGGATGGTTCTGCTGATATGTTTGTTCAGGAATGGCTACCTATTTTCGAAATGCGTTATGGTAAGATTGGCAAAGTCCATATAGTTCCATCTTTCAACATCAAACATCCAGCCCATAAATATCTCAAGTTCAGTCTTAGATTGTTTGAGTATTTTGGTGTAAGGGCAAAGGTAGAGTTATCTGAAGGTGGCAAGGCGGCATTCATAGCTTACGGTATAACAGGAGATACACCTCTAATAGAGAAACTATACACACAGGGTTGTAGAGTCTTCATAATAGACTCATTCAGTCAGCTTCATAAGGATGCATTTCCAAGTACAGCATCATTTGGTGAAAGGGCAAGAATGGAGGATATGTTATACAGTCTAGTGAAGATGTTTTTAGCAGAACATCCTGATACCTTCTTCTTTCTCAACCATCACATTAGTGTTAATCCTCTCACAAGTAGCATAGAACCTAGTGGTGGTAGTGCTGTTATCCAGAATAGTAAACTAGCCCTTATGTTATCCAAGAAGCCAAAGGAGTCTGTAGGTAGGATATATATCTATCGACATCCTAGGAAACAACCTTGGAGTCAATTTGCTGAAGTTGTATTTACTGATGCGGGGGTATTTGACTATGAACATAAAGGGTGAATGGTTGAAGCATGTTAGGGCTCATCTTGTTATAGCATTCCCTCGAGATAGGGGTTTGTATAGGAGAAAGTTCATAAGTCAAGAACAATATCTTACTGCATGCGATTACGCCTATAGGAATAGGTTAGAGTTATTTACAAGTGTATTGTCCGACTATGAAATCAAGAACCAGATTGTATCATGTATCTTCTATGACATAGATGTTGACTATGATGTATTGGATCTCGTAAACAAACTACAGCCCATTATTGAAAAGGTCAGGACAGTATATTCGGGAAGGAGAGGACTACATCTATACATAGATCTCAAACCTGTGAAGGTATGTGATCTACGCAGAGCTAGTAAACATGTAGCTGAATTCTTAGGTGTATTGGATTTTGTAGATAGACAAACATTGGGTGATTGGAGAAGAATCTCTCGGGTACCGTATAGCTATCATGGGGTAACAGGTAACATGTGTACGGTGTTGAATGGTACTACAGATGCAGAGCTAAGCGAAATACTATCAGAGATGTTAAGCATGAAGTTCAAGGTTAAGGAGAATTATGAAATCTACACACCATTACAGCCTCCTGAGATAGTTTATTGCAATGGAGAACCGCCTCCATGTGTAACATTCCTATTGGGACAGCTTATGAGTGGATATAATCTAACACATGCGGCAAGATTGCATATCGGTAGTTTCCTTATGAAACTTGGATTGACACCGGAGGAGGCATGTATTATCTTCAGCAATGTTCCTGACTTCTCACGAGAATATACATTGTATCAATTGAGGTGGTTACGGGATAGGAACTATAACATGTACAGTTGTGTTAGAGCTAAAGAATATGGGTTATGTCCTCTTCCGATGAACATATGCAAATACTATCCCACACCTAATAGCTTCTTTAGGTGATAGGTATGCCGGCGATATATCTTCCCGTAATGCCCAAAGGTCAACTTGGCTGGTGGAACAGTAAATCCCCATTTAAGTACCCATATATACTTGCCGCGTATCCCAGGTTTAGAGAAGTAAAGAATCTCCGTAAAGAGTATGATATTGACAGTGATGTGGTACTTTATTGTGATAGTGGTGGTTATAGCATTCTTACAGGAACCGCTACTGTAGATCCATATGAACTTGCAGACTTCTACAATAGATCGGGAGTGGATATTGGTATGACATTAGACTTCCCGCCATATGTGGATAGGCATAAGTCCGCTGTAGCAGAGTTTGATAAGAAACTTGAGTTAACGGTAAAGGCTAGTAAGGTATTGGTGGATAATGTTAAGTCATCGGTACAATTATATGCATGTATTCATGGTATCAATGAGAAGCAGTATGAAATATGGAGGCAGAGCTTGGAATTGATATATGACTGGTTTGGATTAGCCATGGCTGTAGCACCTCTTAATGATCCACATGCAGTTTTAAGATTAGTCCATTACCTGGAAACTATTAGAAATGAGAAACCAGTTCATTTCTTCGCATTAGGTGATGCAGTTTGTTTCCTATTAGCATCGCGTTATGCTAATCGTAGGGGATTGTTTGTAAGTGTAGATAGTGCCGCGGCTGTATTATCAGCTCGTAGTGGTGCTAGATACTATACCATTATGGGTAAGCCTGTACTAGTGGGGGAGAGACAAGAGGATGCACTTAGAGTTATTCCTGACTGTATATGTCCTGTCTGTAGCAAGTATGATAAGGAGACGATAAAACGCAACTCTGACCTTCTTGTATTACATAACCTCTACATTCTCATCTGGAAGTATAAGTTCATCAACTCAATTTCAACCGAGAGGTATGAAGTTATTAAAACCATACTACCAGAGGCTATTCCTTATGTCAAAGCACTAGATAATATATTGGAGAAGAGGAGGGGGTTATGGGATTATGTTTAGCCCGACCTCAATGACATATACATATTCGGAAAAGGAAGGGTTGAAGTTAATCATAAGAGAGAATGGTAGGAATGTAGAGGTTGATGCTCCATTTAAACCTTACTTCTTTGTGAAGAAGAAGTATCAGGCTGTTGTGCAATATTATGCGAAACGAAAAGGTATCCAGATTCATATAGCGGATACGGATTATAGGAGTCTTGAGGGTGATCCTGTTATTAAGGTGGAAGTGAACATGCCTAAATTTGTCAGTCTTCTAAGAGATCAATTACCTCTCAATGTAACATATGAGGCTGACATTCCATATGTGAGGAGAGTAATGGTTGATCTTGATTGGAGAACTTCTACCATATACAGGAAACTATACTATGATATTGAGGTGAAGGATGGCAAGATTGTATGTATAGGGGTATCAGGTGAGAATGGTAATGTTGAAGTTATAACTGGTGATGAGAAATCAATTCTTGAGGAGTTCCTATCATTTGTGGATCAATGTGATATGGCATTGGGTTACAATAGTAGTGTATATGATGTACCGGTGTTAAGGGAAAGGTTCAAACAATATAGGATGCAATTCCCAGAGATGTGCAGATGGTATGATCTCCTTCCCGCTTTTAGGGATATGAGTCAGAGAATGTTACCAAGTTGGGGATTGGAATATGTAGGCAAGCATATCATTGGTATTGAAAGGATACATACCGATAAGCAATTTAGTCAACTCACTATGCAGGAGATATATGAAAGATGTCAACGCGATGTGGAGATTATAGTGGAACTTGATAGGAAGCTTAACTTGAGTGAGATTGATATCATGAAGGCACATATCAGCTATATCTTCCCAGATGAAACAGGTGCAATATCAAGATGTATAGATACACTTCTCTTAAGGAAAGCTAGAGAACTTGGATTCGTGCTTCCTAACAAGCCTGTTACTGGAGACGTACAGAAACATAGTGGTGCATTTGTAGCTCAACCACCTGAGCCGTTAAAGATATACCGCAATGTCCTCTATCTGGACTGTGTATCTCTATACCCAAGCGTAATCATCAATTTCAAGATCTCACCTGATTTCGAAAGGAGACTATATCCTGAAGTCCTCAACATGTTGATACAGGAAAGGAAACGTCTCAAGAAGCTATATAGAGAGACGGGTAATCCTCAATACTATAGCATGCAATACGCTTACAAATTACTAGCCAATGCATTCTACGGTGTATTCAATGCTCCTGGATTCAGGATTCAAAGAGTTGATCTAGGTGATGAGGTAGCTAGGAGAGGTCGTGAAATCATTACTACACTTATACGATTCTACTCACAATTGGGTTTCAATGTTATCTATGGTGATACCGATAGTGTTGTACTATCAGATGTACCCGCAGATGAGAACATCTTCATGATGCTTGCCGATGCGGGTAGTGCTCATATTAAGGAAGTATTTGGTGCAGATATTCAGGTCGAACCCAAGAAGTTCTATAGCAAGTTCTATTTCCCAAAAAGGGCAGATGGTGATATTGCCGCTAAGAAGAGATATGCAGGTGTAGTGATATGGTCAGTGGATGATGGTTGGTTAATAGAACCGGAGATAGATGCAGTTGGTATTGAGATAGTAAGATCCGACTTTCCACCCGCGGCACAGCAATTGCAGAAGGAGTTAATTGAAGGCTTCTTAAATGGTAAGAGTGTAGAGGAATTGCTAAATGTATTGCTATCATACAAGGCTAGACTACGTAATAATAGCTTCGCATATGATGAACTTGCTATCTCAAAGTCCATAACCCGTAAAGAGTATAAGGTTAAAGCTCCTCATGTTAAAGCCGCTGAAAAGCTTTCGAAAGCAGGTATGATGGTCAATGTAGGTGATAAGATAAGGTATGTACAAACTCTATGGGGTCCTCAACCTATAGAGCTCTGTAATGATATCCCAATTGATGTTGAGTACTACTGGGAGATGTTCAGGAAGATAGCTGAAAGGACTCTAGGTATCACCGATGAGGTTACATTGCAAAGATGGTTAAGAGGATAACAAGTATCTTAAAATAACTCTCAATGTCATATGTATAAGAGGTGATGTGAAAATGGTATGGTATGAAAAACTGAAAGAGTTTGGTGTAAGTGAGGAAGAGTTTCAGAGATTCTGTGAAAAGTATCCAAATTTCAAAGACAACAAAGAGCTTCTAGCGAAATTGTATCTAGCTGTTGTAAGGGGTATTAGAGTAGCGGAACCAAAGATTTCAGGTGAGTTCACTAATGTAGCAGATCTAATGGTGGGAGTTGTCAGTAGAATTAAAGTGGTGGTAGTACAGCAAGTGGATAAGAGAACATATGTTGGATGTCCCAAATGTAACAGAAAACTACAAGCGGCAGTAAATACTACAGTTGAATGTCCTAAATGCGGAGTGGTAAAAGCACAATCCCTAACCTGGACGGAGATGTTAGCAGGAGATAGTACAGGTGAAGTTATACTAACATTTTCACCATCCATCGGTCGAATTCCCAATGAAGGTGAGATTATTGCGGTGGAGGGTGTACTAACGGAGAATGAAGAGTTCCTAGTTTACAGGTATGCTTCAGCTATACAGGAAAAACAAGTACAGGTACAGGTAATACAAGTACAACCACAGGCTATAACCACTACAGAACCACAAGCTATTGCACCACAATCAGGTTCAATAACACCGCAAGTTACACTGGAGTTTAAATGTTCGAAATGTGGTAAGGTGTTCAAGAATGAGCCGGCATTGAAAGCACATATAACAAAAATGCATAAAGAGGAAGATACAAAACAAGTTAAGTTAGAGTCTAAGTTAGAGTCCAAGGAAGAGGGAGTGAAACAGGAAGAGGTTAAACCTGTACAGGAGACTAAACCTCCCGAGACTAAGCCTGAGACTAAAGAGTCTAAACCTCCAGAGCCTTCTTCTGAAAGTACTATTGAGACAGCAGTAAAATTAGCAAGGGTAGCGGCTACAATACAGAAACCATATGAGGAGTTCAAGGCTTACATAGAAAGTAAGTTTCCAGGGATCAATGTAGATGAAGTGATTGCTAAGGCTGGCGTAAAGGTAGAGGATGGCAAGTTGAAGAAGATATGATATCCCCAACTGAACTTGAGGTTTATTTTTTGAGGAAGGTTGCTGAATACAATCGGGAGGAGGGTGAGAGGAGGAGGAATGAACTACACTTGACCGATTTAATATCGGAATGCAAGAGAAGGGTATGGTTCGATAAGAATGATCCATTGCCAGATGATCCCGAAAGCCTACTAAGGATGTGGCAAGGTTCAATGTTACATCAAATGCCATTGTTACCAGAACATGAACTTGAACTGGAATTCTTAGGTGTTAAGACTAGGATTGACGAATACGATCCCGAATTAGGTATCCTCATTGAGAAAAAATTTGTTACATTCATACCCAAGACACCTGATGAACTTAGGAAGTACTACAGCCATTACATTAAACAGGTGCAGTATGAAGCACTCTTCCTAATGGCTAACAACATGAAAGTGAACAAAGCATTCCTATTGTTCGTTGTTAGAGGAGAACCGGAACCTGGTAGAAAACCTATTGCAGTCTTCGAAGTTCCACTACTGGACGGTAATTTAGTGATGACACAATTCATAGAGGAAGTGGAAACTTATAAGATCACCCTCCAATCGCCAACTCCTCCCGATATACCTAAAATCTATAGCCCGTTTGAGTACCCATGCACCTACTGCAAATATAGGAGTAGATGTTTTGGGAGGTGGTAAAAATGTATAGGATAATGGTTGAGGACAAGTTTGATGGTGCCCATAGATTGGTTGGCTACCCTGGTAAATGTGCGGAGTTACATGGACATACATGGAGGGTACAATTGTTTATAGCAGGTGTGAAATTGAATGAGATACAAATCCTAATAGACTTCCACGAGGTTAAAACAATTCTGAGACAGGTAATAGAGGAACTGGATCACAAATACCTCAATGAACTGAATGACTTCAAAGAGATAAATCCAACATGTGAGGTACTTGCGAAATATATCTACTGCAAAATAGCGGATAAGCTACCACCGACGGTGAAGCTTGAGAAGGTTAGGATATGGGAAAGTCTTAACACATTTGCAGAGTACGAGCCAGAGGTATAGAGATGAAGGTTTGCGAAATCTTCTACAGTATAGAGGGTGAAGGATTGGACATGGGTAAGCCATATGTCTTCCTAAGGTTATCGGGTTGTAACTTGAGATGTAAATGGTGTGATACAAAGTATGCATGGAGTGAGGGTGTAGAGATACCTGTGGACAAGGTTATTGATGCAATTGCAAGATATGGTTGTAACAATGTATCTATAACAGGAGGCGAACCATTGCTACAAGCCGAGGAAGTTTACAAGCTTCTTGATAAATGTTACAACTGGAGCTTTCAAATCAATACCAATGGTACATTGTTCAATAAGGATATCTTCGACATGGTAGACTTAATCACAATGGATTGCAAATGTCCATCTTCATGTGAGAGAAGCGATCTAAATGTCATCAAGAAAACTTATGTAGAGTATGCTGGCAAGGTACAGTTCAAGTTTGTGATAGCAAATGCTGTGGACTATGAATATGCTACAGCTGTCATTCTTACCGAGGAACTAAAACATGTTCCCATTATTTTTCAACCAGAATGGGGTAGTGGTATGAAATGGGCAAGGCAGTTAATAGAGCTAGTTAAGAAGGATGCACATTTATGGACTGGAGATTATGACGTGAGAGTCATACCTCAGCTTCAGAAGGTTATTTGGGGAAGGAGGCGAGGTGTATGATATACGCGCATGTAGCTAGTCCATGTTTGAATTGTAGGTATTTTGATAGTTGGTGCATGTTAGGAATTCTGGATAGGGATTTAAGACCTCTTACTGAGGGTGCTAGATGTTATTCATATGAACCGAAAGGATGTAGGGGGTGTGATTATTAAATGAGAGCTGTAAGCTGTATTAGTGGTGGTTTGGATAGCTTCGCATATGCTATAGTATGGCATAAAAGGGGCTATGAAATCAATCCCATAACATTCAATTATGGGCAGAAAGCCAAAAAGGAATTGAGAGTAGCTAAACGGTTAAGTGAAAGATTAGGTTTTGAAAAACCGGTGGTGATTGATTTAAGTTCTTTGAGAGGTATTTGGAGAGGAACACAGCTTACCGATGAGAGCGTTGAAGTTGCTAAACAATATGAGCCGACAGTTGTAGTTCCTATAAGGAATATAGTCTTCCTCTCTATAGCAACTGCATATGCATATACCATTAACGCACAAGTGGTAACATATGGAGCTCAATTAGACGACTGTCAATTAACGGAGGAGGATAATGAACCGTTGTATCCTGACTGTACTCCTAGTGTTGCTATAATGTTTGAAAGTACAGTTAATCTAGCACATTTCCCTACAGGGAAGAGAAAGGTTGAGATATGGAGTCCTGCAAGAGAGGGATTGACGAAAGATAGAGTCATCAAAATGGCATATGAGGAGGTAAGCGATTTACTCTTTGAAACATGGAGCTGTTATAGGGATGGGAAGTTACATTGCGGTCGATGTAAAGCATGTGTAACTAGACATGAAGCATTCGTGAAGGCTCTGGGATTTGATAAGACGAAATATCTTAACCCTGCATGGGAATGATTGTATGCTACCGACGAGATGTGTATTTGGATTGAAGGATGAGTGTGAAGCGATAATATTCATTGAGAGCCTAATGAGTAGGGTGGAGATAAAGGGTAAGGTGGGGGATGATATAAAGAGTGCTATACAGGAGATTGTTAATGCATATGCAGAGTTCTTTATGGAGAGGATGAGTGGAAAGAGTGTTGAGAGAGAGATAGTGAACATGCTTACACAGTTCTGCAACATCTGTCCATATAGGGCTAAGTCTGGAACTTTTACTGCTGTAGGTCCTATTGAAAGATAGATGCAAGAAGTCAAACAAGTATCTTTAAATAACTGTTTCAATCATTTTTAGATGTATGAGGGAGGTGAG
>Ga0272449_1003139_pt1 | contig 14486 bp, 13 predicted proteins | sample YNPCB0241_FD_198679 | JGI IMG/M metagenome (GOLD analysis project Ga0272449, IMG submission 198679) | Hot spring sediment microbial communities from Yellowstone National Park, WY, United States - YNP-CB-024-1 | ecosystem: Environmental > Aquatic > Thermal springs > Hot (42-90C) > Sediment...
AGATTTTTCGATATTACAAAGCCCTTCCCCGTAAGTTCGGCAAATAAGATAAAGCGTCCCCTATTCGTCATACTCGACGATGTATTAGCCGCTATCTACGCTGCCATAGTACTGACACTGGCTCTTATATTGAGATATAAATAAAATAAATGGGTAATTGGGAAATGAGTAAGTGAAAATTTCTCTACCGTAGATGAGTATTTAGAAAGGACTACCGACCACAGATTACTGACACGGAATATAAATGGATAAATGGGAAATGGGAAATGAGTAAGTAAATCCCCTCTTTTAGAAGGGCGTCTTGAAAAAACTCACCGACCACCGACACGGTTCACCAAATAAAAATGGATAAGTGGGAAGTGGGGAATGGGTAAATTCCCAATCAAACAATCCAAAATAAATCATTCACAATTCAAAATTCAACATTCGACTCTCAAATTTATCTCCCCTCTCTGCCTATACCCCAACCTCACTCTTTAATTCTGGTGTGCAAATCTCTTGAAAATTTTCTCCTGATACGTCTCTACATAAAAGGCGTAATATGTAAAAGTAGCAAGAAGAAAGCCGGATATGACATCCAAAAAATAGTGCTGTTTGGTTAATAGTGTCGATAGCGAGATCAGGAACCCCAATATGATCGCCCAGATACCGTTCAATCTCGTCTTGTTGTAAATAGCAAAGGCCGATACCATCGAGACAGCAACATTCAGAGATGGGAAGCAGTTGGTAGGTAGATCGACATAATAGATAAAGTTCAAAATAACCTCACTCGCTGTATTCATAGAGACTTCAGGTCTTATTGACATCACGGGGAACATAAGAAATATGGGATATGCCACCATATCACACATAATTATCGCAAAACCCACCCTCTTTACCTCTTCTACAGTCTCGAGAAAGATGACCAGGAATATCGGGAATATAAAGAGCATTTCGTATATCCACGACCACTCCGGGATCAGGGGTATTGTCCTGTCGATTGCGAGTGATACATCATATAATGAATGATAATTGACACCTGTAACTGAATGATTACTGTGGGGTGTAGTTATTTCTTGACTATGAATCCTTATTATATTAAAATTTTCCCTCAATAAAAGTCCGATTTCGGACTTAACATATTGATATTATTGATAAAAATTTGAATCTCCTGTGAACTCGACGGGGACGGAGTGTAAGCACTCATCGAAATGTTACCCGATATAAATAGCTGGGCAGTGATACATACTCACGCCAGGTGTGAAAAGGTCGTAGCTGAGTTCTTAAATAGCAGAGGGGTGATCTATTTTCTCCCTCTCTTAAAGAAGAGGAGGCAGTACGGCAGACACATAAGAGAATCTCAGATACCGATGTTCTCTGGCTATCTATTTTATGACTATAACGGGATTACTCGCAGGGAGATCCTCAAGACCAACAGGGTGACACAGATTATAGAGCCAGTGAACAAAGAACAATTAAAGAAGGAACTCGAGAATATAGACAGGGCAATCTCTTCTAATACCCTCCTTGAGCCATCCGATTTCAATACGCCGGGTGTAAGGGTGGTTGTAACGGGTGGCCCCCTTGAGGGCGTCGAGGGGGAGTTTGTGAGGAGGAAGAATAAGACGAAACTCGTAATCAAGGTTCACATACTCGGGCAGGCTATAGAGACGGATATCGACGAGGCACTGGTAAAGAAGTTGTAAGTATGTATCCATCAGAGATTCAAGTACATACTGGGCTCATACGATATAAATAAACTGGATATCAAAGAGGACAGAGATGAGATAATTACGCGGGTGCTCAACTACGGCAACTGGGAGGATATAAAGGCACTAATGAGGCTCTATTCAGAGGAGGAGATAAGGGAGGTAGTTGCAAAGGCTCGCCGGGGAGTATGGCTCAAAAAAGTACTCAACTTTTGGGTGACTATTTTGAATATAGAGATGGACAGGGAGAAGTTCGAGAGGGCGATAATGAGGGTGAATATAGGGGCTATTCACCAAAATCCATATAATTTAGGTGAACGAATTCACCAAAAACTATGATTATTAAGAGAACATTACAGGATAGAATAGAAAGGTTTCTCTTCAAGGGGAGATACTGTACAGGGAAACTTTCCTGAATTCTTTCCCTCTATAGAAAACGCAAAAGAGATATGATATCAAAAGAGCGAATTGCCCAATCGATTCTGGATTTTCACAGCCGCCCATTCCCGGCTGATAGGATTATCGAAAGAGATCTCAATCTCGAACTCAATATACCAATCAAAAGGGCGATCACCATACTTGGTCCCAGAAGATCAGGGAAGACCTACTACCTGTTATCATTGATTAGAAGACTTATTTATAATGGAATTCCTAAGGAGAGGACACTCTATATCAACTTTGAAGACCCTAAGTTGATCGATATCACATTTGAGGATATGACGGACTTACTTGATGTCTTTTATGAGTTATACCCCGCCAGTAAACGAGATAAGGTCTGGCTCTTCTTTGATGAGATTCAGAATATTGAGAAATGGGAGGTATTTATAAGAGGTGTTCTGGATAAAGAGAATGCCCAGGTCTTTATAACAGGCTCGTCCTCAAAGCTTTTGTCTTATGAATTATCTACAACTCTCAGAGGGAGGTCGTTGAGTTATCTCTTGTTACCATTCTCATTCTCAGAGATATTGAGGATTAGGGGGGTTGGATATAATAAGTATCAGTCCTCAGAAGAGCGGGCGATAATATCAAATCACCTGAAGGACTACTTTTCTTATGGAGGTTATCCCGAGGCCGTCCTCTACCCGCAGGAGAGGGAGAGGATTCTTCAGGAGATTATAGATGTCACTATCTACCGAGATCTCATCGAGAGGTACAGAATCAGAAATACGAAGGTCATCAGGCTTATGTTCAACTATCTTGTAAAGGCAAAGGAGTTCTCTGTCCATCAGTTTTATAACTTCTTGAAGTCAATGAATATTCAGGTGAGCAAGAACAGTTTGTACAACTTTCTTGAGTTCTTCAATGATGCCTTTGTCTTCTTCCCATTAAAAAAGTTCTCCTACTCCCTCAAGAATATAGAACAGAGTATCCCGAAGATCTATGTAGTGGATAATGGAATTATTGAGCTCATATCAGGGGACGATAAAGGAAAGAAGCTTGAGAATCTGGTATTCTTATCTTTAATGCAAAAGGGATTCAAGCCCAATAAAGATATATTCTACTATTCCGAAAATGGCAGTGAGGTGGATTTTCTGATAAAGGATGGGAAGAGGGTGTTGAGCCTGATTCAGTGCTGTTTTGATATCAGTGACTATCAGACAAAGGAGAGGGAATTGAAGTCCTTGATAAGGGCAGGGGAGAATCTCGGGTGTTTCGATTTGAGGGTAATCACATATGATTACGAATCCGAGGAAAGGATAGATGGGAAGAGGGTGAAGTATATACCTCTAATCAGATTCCTCCTTGAGGGGAGTGATAAATGAAGGTTTACTTTAGGTTTGACTTAAAGTAAAGTATGGTTTACTTTAGGTTGGAGATATGGAAGTAGAGGCACAGAGGATATACAAAAGGAAGGTGATAGACGAGATATTGAAGTATATCTCAGATCAGGGTGTTATTATACTCTATGGTGCAAGGCAGGTGGGGAAGACATATATCTTATACTGGCTCAGGGATTATCTGAAAGAGATGGGTGAAGAGGTCTTTTATCTCGACTTGGAGGACAGGAGGTACCTAAATATTCTTAATAGGGATGGGCCGGAGGGTTTAAAAAATATCCTTCTGGATTATGGAGTGAATCTCGAAAAGAGGGTATATGTCCTGATCGATGAGATACAGTATCTGAAAAACCCCACCAATTTCCTGAAACTACTGAGTGACCACTATCTGGACTTCAAGGCTGTTGTATCTGGCTCCTCTACATTCGAGATAAGGAAGAAGATGGAGAAGGCACTGGTCGGAAGGGCGGTGGTCTTCGAGATATTCGGGCTAAGTTTCGAGGAGTTTTTGATATTCAAGGGGTACAATAAACCAATCGAGCCTGTTCTCACAGAGGTCAAGGAGGAGGAGTTAAAGACTCTCTTTACGGAGTTTGTCCTCTATGGCTCGTATCCAAGGGTTCCCCTGATGAGTGAAAAGGAGAAGAAGGAGAGGTATCTATGGCAGATCATAGACACATACCTCAAGAAGGATATCCGGGATCTGGCTGAGATAAAGGAGGTGGAGAAGTTCAATAAGCTTCTGGAGATACTTGCATCTCAGAGCGGGAAGCTGCTCAATATGGAGGAACTCTCCAATACCTGCCGTCTGGCTAAACAGACCGTAGAGAAATATCTCTTTATCCTCGAAAACACCTTTGTAATCAGGCTGGTAAAACCATTCTATAATAATCTCAGGTCGGAGTTATTCAAGACGCCCAAGGTCTATTTCTATGACAGCGGTCTTGCCAATCTGCTCTGGTTGAAGGTCATATCACCGGAGATCCTCGGGGAGATATTCGAGACTGCTATATTCTCGGAGCTTGTAAAGTGTTTTGGTAGGGATTCGATAAACTTCTGGAGAACCAAGGACAGGAAGGAGATTGATTTTATCGTGAGGTACAGGGACAAAGTAATCCCTATTGAGAGTAAGGTCAACTTTGGGGAGTTTGGGAATAATAGGGTGATGGAGTATTTTGCTGGGAAGTATAAGATAAGAGATTATTACTTCGTTGGTTTGAAAAACCAAAAACCCGAAGAAAAGAGCTATATATACCCATGGCAGATGGGGAGAATAGTAAAATCTTTCTGATAGGATTGATTCTATGAAAAGGTTGATTAAAATAATAGGTACAGTTTTTTCCGACTTTATTAAGTTTTTTATTATCTATTTCCCCGGCTCAACGGGGCGGAGGTTGAGGTATTATTACTGGCGTGGTAAGTTCAAGAAGTGTGGGAAGAATGTATTTATAGATGAAGGGGTTATTATACAGAATCCAGAGTGTATTAGTATTGGGGATAATGTATGGATTGATAGGTACTGCCTTTTGATATGCGGTAAGCCAGATGAAAAAGGTTCTTCGAGAATATTTACGATTAAGGAAAATCCTGATTATAAATACGATAGGGGTGAATTGGTAGTTTCTGATGGTGTTCATATAGCCCCGTTCTGTACCATACAAGCACACGGTGGAGTATTTATAGGTAGAAATGTTGGGATTGCCTCAGGTTCGAGAGTTTACTCCCTCTCTCATCATTATAGAAACCCAAATGACAAAACAGATATGTCTGAGTATAAATTCACACCTATGGCACCTAAAAATGAGCAATCATTAATCTCTGCACCAGTGGTTATTAAGGATAATTGTGCAATTGGATTAAACTGTGTTGTTTTACCTGGTACGACTGTTGAAGAGGGAACCTGGGTTGGTGTCTCATCTTATGTTTCAGGGAAGACGGAGGAAAGAGCAGTTTATTCCTCAGAGCCCGCAAAGTTTAAGAAGAAGAAGTTTTGAAAGGAGGTATAATTTGAGTAAGTTTATTCCAGTTTCAGAGCCAACGATTACTGAAAAAGAGGTAGAGTATGTCACAAAGGCGGTGAGGTCGGGATGGATATCCTCTATTGGTGAGTATATAAACAGATTTGAAGAGGAGTACGCCCGATTCAACAATACCAGATATGCTCTTACCGTGAGTAACGGGACCACAGCCCTTCATCTTGCCCTCCTTGCAATAGGGATTAAGAGCGGAGATGAGGTGATTGTTCCGGATCTTACATTTATAGCCACTGCAAATGTAGTAGTTCATTGTGGAGCAACACCAGTATTTGCCGATATTGAGAGAGATACCTGGTGTATATCCCCTGAGGATATAAAGAGAAAGATTACCTCTAATACCAGAGCCATAATACCCGTTCATCTCTATGGACACCCCGCTGATATGGATGAGATAATGAGAATAGCAAAAGAGCATAATCTTTATGTAATAGAGGACTGTGCAGAGGCACACGGGGCGGAGTACAAGGGTAAGAAGATTGGCTCTATTGGTGATATAGGGGCATTCAGCTTCTATGGTAATAAGATTATTACTACCGGTGAAGGTGGGATGCTGACTACCAATAATCCCGATTTGTACGAGAGGGCGAAGTTTCTGAAAGACCACGCAATGAGTAAGGAGAAGAGGTATTTTCATCCTGAGGTTGGATACAACTATCGTATGACCAATATACAGGCAGCACTCGGACTTGCCCAGCTCGAGAGGGTAGATGAGATTATAGAAAAGAAGAGAAAGATCTTCGAATGGTACAGGGAAGGTCTCAAGGATTTGAGAGGGATTACACTCAATCCTGAAAAGGAGTGGGCAAGGAGCGTTTTCTGGATGGTATGTCTTGTAAATGAGAGATTCGATGAGAGTAGTAGAGATGAGTTTATGAAGAGACTCAAGGAGAAGGGAGTAGATACAAGACCGTTCTTCTATCCCTGCTCAATGATGCCGATGTATAAAAAGGATGGATTTATAAATCCTGTAAGTTACGAGATATATAAAAAAGGTATAAATCTACCGAGTGGATATAATCTCTCGAAGGATGAGGTATCATATATAACAAAAACTATATGTGAGGTTTTGAAATAATGAGATTATTATATGTAGCAACAGATGTCTTCTCAAAAGGTGGAATTCCAAGGTATGCAAGGTATCAGATCAGGGCTTTGCAGGAGATAATCGGTAAAGAAAATGTTATTGTCTATTCCTTTAATTCGCCAGATCCATCTGTTGCCTTTGAGGATTCATTCTTTGTACACTACATACAAGGTGACTTAACCGTTGTTGATAAAATAGTTTTTCTTAAAAAATGTCTCAGTGCTGTTAATAAGTATAAGATAGATGTGATGTTATTTAATCATGTTCAGCTTTCTATAATAGGATATATTGCAAAAAAATTATATGGTATTAAGTATATTACAAATGTGTATGGGTTAGAGATATGGACTGATATCAAGAAAAGAAGTATTATTGGGTTGAAGAATTCGGATCTAATCTTAGGTGATTGCAATTTTATACTCAATTATGTTGAGAAGAATCTTAATATAGAGAGAGATAAGCTGCGACTTCTATATGACCCAGTTGATGTGGATAGGTTCAAACCTATCAAAGTACCTGATGAGATTTATGAAAAGTATAAAATTCCAAGAGATAAATTTATTATAATGACTACAGGGAGGCTTGATAGATACAAAGGCTTTGGGCTCGTAATAGAGACACTCCCAGATTTGCCCGATGATGTATATTATATAATTGTGGGAGATGGGAGGGATAGGAAGGATCTCGAAAATCTGGCAAAGGAGAAGAAGGTTGATAATAGAGTAATATTTGCAGGAAGAGTTCCAGAAGAGGATCTTGTGCCTTTGTATAATGTTTGCGATGTTTTTGTACTTGTTAGTAAGTTTGGTTATGGAGAAGGGGAGGGTCTCCCTCTTACTCTTATAGAGGCTGGTGCCTGTGAGAAACCTCTAATCTGTGGAAATGAAGATGGTTCGGTGGATGCTGTTGAGGATGGAGTAAATGGTTTTATTATTTCTCCACAAAGTAATCAATTATATGAAAAGATTAAGATACTGTATAAAGATAGAGAAAAATTGAGAAATATGGGATTGAAAAGCAGGGAGAGAGTACTAAAGAATTTTGAGTATAAAATATTTAAACATATTATTGCTGATTATCTGGAAAAATTATAAAAAATTATGGATGGAAAAATAAAAAAGACAATTTTATTAAATTCTTTTTCAAGTGTTTTGCAATTGGGATTAAATACTGTAATAATTTTAATTCTTTATAAAATAATAATTAGGGAATTGGGATTAGAGATATTTGGTATCTGGTCTCTACTCAATTCTATAATCTTAACAGTTCAATCAACTAATTTAGGACTAAATGGTGGAATAGTTAAATTTATAGGGAATGCTTATGGAGAAGGAGATAAAGACAAAATTTCAAGAATTATCCATAGTGCTATAATCCTTTGTGTTATCATTTATGCGTTATTTATATTCCTGCTTTATATTTTTATAGTAAATAAGCCCCAGTGGATAATAAAAAGGGACTACATTGATATTTTTCTAAAAGTATTGCCTGCTATGCTTATATCAAACTACCTTTATATGATTTCTCTAAGTTTGCAGTATTCAATGGATGGATTACAGAAGATATATATAAGGAATATAATTTTAACATTAGCGTCGATAATAAATCTTATACTTTGCTCTATTACAATTCCACGATATAAATTAGAAGGTTTAATATGGTCAAATATTGTCCAGTATGTTTTTATATCCTCGATGTTTGTATTTTTTTTAAGATCATATATTTTTAGGGAGATTAAATTAGACTTCGCTCTTTTGAAAACTATAATTGGCTATAGTATTAAGTTACAAATTATATCAGTTGCTGTTATATTTTTTGATCCAGTAATAAAATACTACCTTACCACATTTTCTTCACCAAAATTTATATCATATTATGAAATATCATCAAAAATTCAAAATTTCGCTAAGTCTTTTATATATGCAATTTGTAATACTATTACACCGAGTATATCTTATCTACAAATGAATAATAGAGAAACTATAAATAAAATTTTTAATCAGGCTTTTGAAAATCTTTCTTTAGTATCCTTTTTTCTATTATCTATAGCTATAATTATTACTCCTTTACTTTCACTGTACTGGTTAGGTAAAGTAGAGTTTTATGTGATAATTTTTAGTAGCATACTCTTTCTACCAAATGTTATCCATTCTATTGTTTCAGTTCATCAGTCAGTTTTATACGGATTGGGTGAGGTGAAGAGCCTTGTACAAGCCCATATAGTAATTATGTTGATAAATATTATTTTTGGTTATTTATTTGGAATTATGTTTTCTTCAATAGGTGTAGTAATATCCTGGTCAGTTGCCTTACTATCAGGCTCTTTTATAATTTTAAATGGTGTAAGAAAATTTATAATTTATGATCAAAATATTGTGGATTACTTAATAAAATATAAATTCATTTTAATTTATTTTTTGATTCTATTTTTGGCTAATCTATATAGCATTCTTGAATTAATCAATAGAAACTTTCTCTATATATTGTTTCTGTCTTTTATTGAAATAATATTGTTGATAATTTTAATGATAAATTACAAGGTATTTAATTTAATAAAAACATTAGTAGTTAATATTAGATAAAATTTTGTATGAGCTTACTTGTTTCTCTAATATTAAGACCATCTATTTATTATATCTTAGGAACATTTTTTTTTCTTGTTCCCGGAATGATAACTGAAAAAAATATTTTATGGATTAGAACTGATGAAAATGTTAAAAATGCAATAGTAGGAATATTTATATCTATTAGTAGCTTTACTTTGGGGGATATGTTAATAAAAACTCCCTTGGTTAATAAGAGATTTATTTATAAAAATTTAGAAAACGATCGTAAAAAATATAATATTAAATTAAAACATTATATTTATATACTTTCATTTTCAATAATTTCAAAATTATTTTTTGATGGAGATAATTTGTTATCAGAATATTTTTATATCGGTGATAAATTTATTAATACATCTTTTGGAAAATATTTTATTATATTAAAATATTTAAGTACGGGATTGTCTCTTTTAGCAATAAATTTATATTATATTGATTATATGGATTTGAGAAAAAAATTAATAATACTAATATTGATTATTTCAGGTATATTTAATTTTTCGAGAACCCCTGCATTCTATACATTAGGAACAATTATAATAAGCTATCTCCTAAGGAAAATATATAAAAAAGATTTAATTAAGAAATTAATAGTGGTTATTTTAATACCATTTATCATTTATCTGGCCGTTTATATTGCGAGTCTATATAAAGCTTCTAATATCTTGTCGTATAAAGAATATGATGTTTCAATAAATCATGTATTGGAGGAAGCAAATGAAAGAAAATACGATTTAGCTGTTTCTGATACATTCGGTAATCTTTTATTTATATTGGATAATTACCCAAGTATATACGATTATAAATTTTTACTTACTCCTTTGGTTCTATTAACGAGTTTTATACCGCGTGAATGGATTCAAAGCTGGAAACCATATTCAAGCTCTTATTATATTACTGAGGGGATACTTGGTAAATCCACTTTTGAGGATACTGGTACAAGTCTTGCTCCTTCAATAATTGGTGAGTTTTATATGAATGGTGGCTACTTTTTCGTAGCATTATATTCTTTTTTATTTGGTATGTTTTTTTCTTATATCTCACAGAAGTATTTATTTAGATTTGCCTATAAAACAGGTTCTATTGAACCAGTTATACCTTTATTCATTTTAGTGTTTCTTTTCCCTCGCGGTGATTCACTAACAATTTTAGTAAGAGGTACATCTTTTATTTTTATTTATTTATTCTCTATCAATATGTTGATTAAAAAATATGGATACAATTGTAAGAAAATATAAAGTTGCTTATATACTATCACATCCTATACAATATCACACCCCACTTATAAAAAAGTTATCTAATCATAGTGGTGTTGACTTAGTTGTATATTATTTTTCAGATTATGGAGTTGTTTCGAGAGATGGCTCAGATAAGAGATATCATAAAGAAGGTGGAGTTTTACCTTTGTGGGATGTACCCCTGCTGGATGGGTATAAATATAAATTTATAAAAAATCTCTCTCCTTTAAAACCTATAGAAGATGGATTTTTTAGTCTATTCAATCCATCACTATTCTTTGAGTTTTTGAAGAACAGATGTGATGTAATAATAGTAAATGGAACTCATTATTTATCATATATATTGGCAATTATATTTGCAAAGATATTAGGTATTAAGGTCTTATTTAGAGGTGATAATCCTTTGTTTGGAGAATATAAAAAGTCAAAGTATAAGATATTATTTAAAAGGTTTTTATATGGTAAGGTACTATTTCCTCTTATTGATCGATTCCTTTATGTCGGAGAGGATAATAAAGAATATTTTAAGTTTTATGGAGTGAAAGGTAATAAACTATATTATTGTCCTCATTCTGTTGATAATGACAGATTCTCTTCCGAATATAGAAGATGGTTGGATTTAAGAGAAAAGATAAAAAATGATTTGAATCTATCTGGGAAAGTAATAGTGCTTTTTAGTGCTGTACTTGTAAAAAGAAAGGGTATATTTGAACTAATAAATGCCTTTAGTGAGATTAAAAATGAGGATGCATTTTTGTTAATTGTCGGTGATGGTGTAGATAGAGAGAAAACTAAAGATTTAATAAAACGTAATAACTTAGAAAAAAAGGTATATTTTGCTGGTTTTGTAAATCAATCAGAGATATCAAAATATTATAGTATTGCAGATATATTTGTCCTTCCTTCTCATTCTGATACCTGGGGATTGGTAGTAAATGAGGCTATGAATTTTAGTTTACCAGTAATTGTCTCTGATCAATGTGGATGTGCAAAAGATTTGGTAAAAGGAAATGGATTTATTATTAAAGCAGGTGATGTGAATGATTTAAAGGAAAAGTTAGAAACCTTAATTAACGATTCTGAATTGAGAAAAGAAATGGGGAGAAAGTCTATGGAGATTATAAGAAATTATTCATATGATAAAGCTATAGATGGTATTTTAAATGCTATTAGTAGCTTAAAAATAGGAGAACAAAATGAAGGTAATTAATTTTTCTAATATATCAAGTAAATCACTTATTGGTTTTTTATTAAGGCTGCCTCTTAAATTATTGCCAAAAAATTTGGTTGTACCTGTTATACAGGGTGAAATTAAGGGATATAAGTGGATTGTGGGATCTGGAGTAAATGGTTATTGGCTTGGAAGTTATGAATTGGAAAAAGTACTTTTGTTTTCTAAACTAATAAAAGAGAAAGGTATAAAGGTTGTGTATGATATTGGAGCTAATGTAGGTTATTATACTCTAATTTCTTCTAAATTAGTTGGCTCAACAGGAAAGGTCTATGCCTTTGAGCCAAATCCCCGAAATGTTTTTTATCTAAAAAAACATATTGAAATGAATAGAATAGAAAATACAACTATAGTTGAAGCCGCAGTATGCGATAAATGTGGCTTAATCAGATTTGATAATACTCTGGATAGTTCTATGGGAAAAATATCTGATAAAGGTATAGATGTACAGAGTTTGACAATTGATGATTTTGTTTTTGAGCAGAATAATCTTCCCCCAGAGTTAATGAAGTTTGATATTGAGGGGGCAGAGTATGATGCGTTTATAGGAGCAGAGAAGACTATAACGAAATTTCATCCGGTGTTATTTTTGGCTGCACATAGCGATGATTTACTAAGTGAGTGCCTAAACTTTATCAAAAAGCATTCATATATTATTACTGAAATTCAGAAATATGAAATAGTGGCCTATTGAATATTTTTTATGATAGTAGCACACTTTCTAGGTTTTTATCCTGAGATTGGTGGTCCTTTGAGGTCAACAGGCAATCTGATAAAGTCATTGAGAGATAAAGATGTAAATTCTAAAATTATTTCTCCTCTCCCTCCTGATTATGATACTTCAAAACTAAATGAACTAAAAAAGGAATATGATGTACTATATTATGATATGGATGGAATTTATAAAGTTTTCCCCTCATATTCAAGTAAACTTTCATCTGTCATCGAGAATAACTTAAAAGATGTAGATATTATTCATCTGCACGGGGTTTTTGATTATTATACTTACTTTGTATGCAGATATATCAAAAATATCCCTGTTGTTTTATCCCCAAGGGGTTCTTTAGTTGGGTGGGGAATGAAAAGAAGTATATCAAGTTATATTAAAAAAGAATTTTTTCTGAAAACAATAGGGAAGATGATCTTTAATAGATCTAATATTATTCACTTTACAACCAAATATGAAAGAGATTCATTTATCAATATAGTTGGGGATAAATTCGCTGATAAGATGAGAATAATTCCAAATGGCTTATCTATTATTGAACATAAAATAGAATCGGATTTGTTTATAAAAAAATTCAGTTTAGCCGATAAGAAAATTATATTGTTTATTGGGAGAGTTTCTCAGGAGAAGGCACTTGATTTACTGATCATCGCTTTTGCAAGGCTTTTAAATGATGATAAGGTGTATAAAGAAAAGTTATTACTCGTAATCGCAGGTCCGGATGAGAAGGGTTATAAGAAAGTGGTTGAGGAGTTGATTGATAAATACAGTATTAGAGATAATGTCCTTTTCACCGGACACATCGATGGTGATATTAAGTGGTCTGCGTATAAGTCGGCGGAAATTTTTGTTCTGCCTTCATATACAGAAAACTTTGGGATGTCTGTTGTTGAGGCGATGAGTTGTGGGGCTCCTGTGGTGGTATCTAATATGGTGGGGATTCAAAAAGAGATAGATGAGAATAATGCCGGCATAATAGTAGAGACTAATGTGGATAGTTTATATAAAGGGATGAAGACACTTCTTGAAAATCCGAAATTGAGAGAAGAGGTATCCAGAAATGGGAAAAGAATGGTTTATGATCTTTATGATATAAATAAAGTTGCTGATAAAATGATAAAGATGTATGAAGAAGCTATTAATAGTCATTAGTCAGAGAGTTGTTGGGATGAAAATTAAGAGGTTTGAGGATATATTTGCCTGGCAAAAGGCAAGAGAATTTGAATAAAATGATTTATACAATTACCCAGAAGAAGAGTTTTTCAAAAGATTTTATGATGATAGATCAATTAAGACGAGCTTCAATTTCAATTGCAAGTAATATCGCATTCTAAATATCCCTAAAGGTTCTATTTCAGAGGTTCAATGTCAACTATATTTGTCTCTGGATCTTGTATATATTGACAAAAATGAAATTAAAACTCTATATGATTCTTCTATAGAATGTGAAAAATAATAAATGGCTTTATTACATACCTAAAAAGGAGTAAAAATCAAGATGACTACCGAAACAACGACTAACGGACTAACGACTAAATTGCCTATTTCAGTCATTATTTTAACTTATAACGAAGAAAAGAATATAGAGGAATGCCTGAAGAGCGTCTATGGCTGGGTGGAGGAGATTTTTATTGTGGACTCTTATTCGACAGATAAGACGCTTGAGATAGCAAGAAAATATACGGATAAGATTTACCAGCATCCGTTTGAAAATCAGGCAAGGCAATTTAACTGGGCACTGGAGAATCTTCCCATCAAAACAGAATGGGTTATAAGACTCGATGCGGATGAAAGGTGGACAGATGATGCTTTTAAGGAATTATCGGGTATTATATCTTCTCCTGATGTTAATGGTGTATATATTAAATTCAGGATATTCTTTATGCATAAGTGGCTGAGATATGGAGGATTGTATCCAAACTATTTTTTGAGGGTTTTCAGAAAAGGAAAAGGAAGAATTGAGAATAGATTTATGGATGAACATATTATGGTAGATGGCAAGACTGTTTATTTGGATAATGATGTATTGGAATACAACTTAAAAGACAGAAACGGACTTATTGAGGAGTTTATAAAAAAACATATCGGTTATTCTATA
>Ga0272449_1003141_pt1 | contig 14473 bp, 23 predicted proteins | sample YNPCB0241_FD_198679 | JGI IMG/M metagenome (GOLD analysis project Ga0272449, IMG submission 198679) | Hot spring sediment microbial communities from Yellowstone National Park, WY, United States - YNP-CB-024-1 | ecosystem: Environmental > Aquatic > Thermal springs > Hot (42-90C) > Sediment...
AATTTAACGCATCTAGTGAAAATTTAACCTCCAGCTATACAATTTATTTTACAAATATCCATCCAACTCATTATTTGAGTAGCGGGCCCGGGGGGACTCGAACCCCCGACCCCCGGCTTAGAAGGCATCCCCAGAGAATACGTAAGGAAACCTTCCGATTTGAGAATAGAGAATAGGGAGAATGAGAGAATAATTGAAGACTTCAAGAATTTCTTAATCATTGATAGACAACTTGCAGAGAGAACTGTTGAGAGACATTTGCTTGAGATTAGAAGATTCTTTAAGAACTCAGATTTCAATCCAATCAATGCTACTAAGGCTGATATTAGGAGTTATTTGATGAAGTTTAGAAACTGGTCTACCTACAGCTATGCAAACATGCTGAAGGCTTTAAGAATCTTCTACAGAGATTATCTAGGGAGGAAGGAAGTAATAGAAGGCTTCAAGTTCCCAAACCATCCATTCAAGCCAAAGAAGATACCATCAAAGAGAGAACTTCAAGAATTCTACCAATTCTTGAAGGAGCCTTTAGCTAAAGCAATATTCCTATTTTTCGCAACAACAGGTCTAAGACGAAAAGAACTATTCAATCTAAAAATCAAGGACGTAGATTTTGAGAAGAGAATGATTATTCCAGAGAAGGATTCATCTAGGACTAAGATGAGTTGGATAACATTCTACAATGATGAAGCTGAAGAAGCTCTCAGAGAATATCTAGGTTCCTTCAAAGACCTTGATAGAGATAGAAGGCTCTTCCCAGTTACAGAGACCTACTTCAAGAAGAGGTGTAAAGCTTTTGAGAGGAAAACAGGAATAAGGATAACCCCGCAAATATTGAGGGAGTGGTTTGCCTGCGAGATGGGAAGACTAGGGATTCCAGACAGATACGTTGATGCCTTCTGCGGCAGAGTTCCAAGAAGCGTTCTGGCTAGGCATTATACAGACTTCAGCCCGGAGAAATTAAAGGAAATATACGATAAAGCTATCCTTAAGGTTTTAAGTTAAAACTCAAATATTTTTAGACCTGCAAGAAGCAGAACAGCGAAATTTGTTGAAAAGTTATTGTTGGGTTTGGAATCTTAATAGTTGCATCTTAAAGATATTTCCTCTGAGATTCGTCCCCGTGGGTAAACCTTGATTTCTAAATTACTATTATTGTACTCCCTGCTTATATACACCAATAAGACATGATAACCCGTTAGATAACAGCTGGGTAGTCTACTGGCTTAGGAAAGAGAGAATAAAAATAGAAGAGCGAATAGTTAACTCCTATTATATTTTTATTTCTAACTCGAATTTGGACAAATTATGAACTCATTTCGAACCTATTTAAGCTTCTCTTTCTTGGTTTTTTGTTTTTTATGATGGATTTTTAGAGGAGGCTCAAAGATACAGAATTTTGAAATGAGTTCATTAAATAAATTCTACGCATATACTTCTTATTTAAATAATAGAACAAGATAATAAATTGCTGACAGCACTAGATGATATCCAAAGATTGCTTCATGCTCTGAAATTTCAACCTCATGGCCTTTACAAGCATACCAATCTATTTTCTTAATAAGTCCCCGCGCACTCTCACTCTTCACAAATCTGGAGAGAAAATCTTTGCTATCTATCCCCATCCTAGCCGCCATAAGCTGAAAAAGATCTTCTAACGCCTTTCTCGCATTCCAAAGACTCTTTGCAAATTCTCCTTTAATGTAAAGTTCTTCAGCCAAGTCAAGACTTTCCTGTACCTTATGTAATCCTAATTGTTCTAGAAGAGTCTTAACTTCTTCTTTAGTCTTCTCTATCCTTTCAGGTGAAAAACTTGGCTTAACCTCCCATTTAGTTCCTTCCCATGTTTCAATTTCTTTTACGTTATAGCCATGCATTTTTAACGCTCTTACAAAAGACTTCTTCATCTCATCCACTTCGGGAATAGATGAAAGAGTTTCCTTATTCAATACGTAAGTAGCTAGTTTATGGAAATCTTCATCACTAACTTCATAAGCATACCTGTCGCTCCTCTCTCTCATACTTAATCCTTTATGAGGGTCTAAGAGAAATAATAGAGCAAGCGAGTCAAGCTCTCGATGAAAATCAAAAAGGTTGTCAATAAGTATTGCAAGATAAGATCTGAGCAATTTCGGTACCTTCGCCATCTCCATCACCCTCAATGGTAAAGGTACAATTAAAACTTCCAGATAAAAAGATCACTTTAAATTTAATTTACTGTTAGAAATAATGCTCAAATATCTTTTTTCGCTTATAAGAGAATGAATGAAGAATATTATACTTTAAACTTCTACTTCCAATTCGAATTTAAGCCGATTGTTGGGATATTGTCCATGATTCCAAGAAGGCATGGAAAGTATCCCACTTTCAGATTGAAGGAATAATTCATCATTAACTTTTGTGGGTATATGCCCAATCACTTTTGCTATTCTCTTATTTGAGTCTAAAACAACTTTCTCTACCAAATATCTTATGAACTTACGCTTTTGTTCCTGAGTTAATGATGAAATTCTTTCTTTCATTATTTTGCAGAATTTTTCAAGATTTTCTATTATCTTCGGCTTTAGTGAAATTTGTTCCTTCTTAACATTAATTTCTGCAATTTCTTTGATTATCTCATTTTCCTCTTTCTCATAGTTCTTCATCTTGGCTGTAATCTCGTCTTTCCCTATTACTCCATCAGTGTAAAGTTCAATGAGCTTTTCTTTCTTCTGAGATATTTTGTTTAGCTTTTCTTTCAATTTCCTACTCCTCTCTTCCAATTCTTTTTCGTTTTCCTCTAACCTATTTGCAAGCTGTTTGATGTGGGAAATGAGTATATCTTTGTTTGTTACTGCCTTAACTACCGCCTCCCAAACCGCATTATCCAATTCTCTAGATCTTATCATTCTTGCATTACATGTTTTCGGTAATGGATATTTTCTATGACGGTTATTGCATCTATAATAAGATAAACCACCTCCCTTACCCTCTCCGCAGAAGTTATATCCACATCGAGCACATTTTACCAACCCACTTAGAAGGTAGAAATTCTTAGTTCTGCCAAATGGCTTAAACCTCTTTCTGAGCAATTCTTGAACAAGCCTAAACTTTTCTTCATCGATTATCTTTGGAAATCTTATAGGTATCCATTCTTTCCTATCTCTAAGCCTTCTACCTGTTTTGACAGCTTTCTTATACTTTTTCCCAGTTTCAGTTTCCACAGACTGAGTTCTGTTATAGTAGCCTCTGCCAGTATAAGCTTCGTTAGTCAATATTCTCTGTATCGTGCTATCAGCCCAGATTAAGCTTCCTTTCCTCGTCTTAATCCCCCTCTTATACAATTCCTTCTTCACTCGATGGAGACTCTGCAGCTTTAGGTAAAGGTCAAAGATCAGCTTCACAACTTCGGCTTCTTTCTCATTAATCTCGTAGTAGCCTTCTCTTTCACGAGTCTTTTTAATATAGTTGTATCCGTAAGGCGGTACGCTCCCTACAATTCCCTTCTCTTTTGCTTTATGGATTCTTCCCCTCCTAGTTCTTTCAAGGATCTTAGCTTTTTCATATTCGGCGATTAAACCCTGAACACCTAGTAAAAGTTGATCTTCTGGAGTATCGGAAATCGGTCTATTTAGGAAAATGACTTCAACTCCCTTTTTCTTCAATTCCTCAATGACTAATCCCTGATAAATGAACTTCCTAGCTAATCTATCAGGAGAGTGTATACAAACAACATCAAATAATTTCTTTGAGGCGTCATCCCTCAATTGGTCTAGGGCTGGGCGTGCTAGCGTTTCTCCACTCCATCCATCATCAATATATTCCTTGACAATCAAAAAGTCGTTCTTTTCACAGAACTTCCTTAATTCTTCAATCTGAGATTCTATCGTCTTCTCCTTCTCCTGCTTCTCAGTTGAAACTCTTGCATATATTGCTGCTTTCTTCATGGATTTAGTATCTTCTTTAAACGATAGCACAAAATCTAAGAATTGGCAAGATTTTCTGCTAAAACTTCAGACTCCTCATTACATTCTTCAAAATCAGAACAATATTCTATGTTCTGATTAGCTGAGAAATATCTCATTAACTCTTCTTCGGATAAAATTAAACTTAAAGCTCTAAAGAGCCTCTCATAGTTTACACTCTCTCCAAAACTTTCAAGGTAAATCCTTATTCTCTTGTCAGTATCATTTTTCATAGAATTTTTGCTTTAGAGAGCCTTTAACTTCCTTAGAAGTATAGAACTATCTCTCAATCACTTTTCATCCTTAGAATCGCAAATTTACCTTAAAATTAGCCCTCCTCAGCCATGTTTTGAAAGCTCCATAAGGAAATCAGTAATCTCCTTCTTCTCGCTCCTCGCATAGTCTTCTTTATCCACTAGGGAGTTGAAGTTGCGGATGATAGTCTTTCTAGAAAATCTCCTCCCACGCACAGCCTCAGCAAAACAAATATAATCAGACCAGTATGGATTCTCATTCCTTATTCTGTTAAAAACCTTCTTTACCGACTTCATAATAATCGTAAAAATATGATTTCTTACTCCAGTTTATATCGGGCAAATACGATTGTCAAGAAGAAAATAAAAAGGAGCTATCCTCTCCCTCTTTTCAGAACTGGGCCTTAGTAGTTGTTTTGCTCTATAGTGCGCTTTCCTTCCATCTAGCTAGAAGATCATTCCATCTAGCAGGTTCAAAGCTCTTTGCTAATGGAGGAAAAATCTTTCTTTCTATAAACTCCTTATCTGTTACAGAATATTTATCTAACTCTTTGAAACACCTCCTCTCGCTTGTGTAGGAAATCTCTGCAACGGCCATCATCACGTCTTTCGCAAACAATTCATCCAGCCTCTCCCCCACTTTGGCAGTAAGCACTTTTACTAAAAATGGATCTAGCCGAGAGAGCAAAAACCAATAATAACCATCGTATATCGCATAATACCATACATCCAACTTTTCTGCGTAACTTTTAACCTTCCTCGAATAAGTTGCTAGACTTTTCCCCGGTTGCTGAAAAACCCTTTGCTTAGTTTCGATGATTAACCTTGGCTCCAAATTTCCATGCCGCCGGGAGAAGACGACAAGATCTGCCCTTTCTTCTTTTCCCTCCCCAATTTCTATTGGAACTTCGGGGATAACTTCCGTGAAAATCTCTTGATACGAGTCTTTCGTATATGTTACTCCGTACTTAATTGCGTTCATAAAAACCCTATACACTTCGCATTGGATATAACTTTCCTTTTTCTTCAACCCTTCGATGAATTCCTCGTACCTCATTTAGTCTTCTCCCAGAATCGAAACTCAAGCCTTTTCCTCATAAAGTTTTCTGAGACTTGAAATTCCTCAGCTAGCTCTGGTACTGGGTCTGGAGATTCTTGAACCCATTCCTCCTTTAGCTTCTCATTCAACTTATCCTCTGGAATTAAAAGGTAGGCTGCGAATACTTCAGCTTCCTTCTCCTGCCTCCTCTGCTTCCAATAGTTGAACCTGTCATCTCTTTCATCCAGAAAGTAGTTCACTCTTGCGTTTCTATGGAATAAGTGATGAGCCAAGCCGTGAGCAATTAAATGTCTCTTTTTATATGGATGAAGATTTGGGTCTATTACAATAACGCCCTCATCTTTGATGTATACCTCCTTGATTATCTTTCCAAGAGGAATTTCAACAACTTCAGCTCCAAGCTTAGAAGCCAAAAGCTCAAGATCATCTATACCATATTTTTCCCTTATCTCATTTGCTTTCTCAATTATGTGCTTCATGTTTTCTTTTTCCTCATTCTTCTTTCTTTAACCTTTAGGTAGGCATTGATTATAGCTCTCTTATCTTTCTCAGGCAAGCTTGGAATGTCCTTGAATAAGCTCAAAAGCTCAGGCTCCTTTATTCCTAAAGCCTCAAGCCTAGACTCTAAAAGCATATCCTCAAGCACCTTAAATGGAACATCCAAAGCTTTAGCAATCTTTCTTAGCTTATCTTTTGATGGAATAAAATGTCCACTCTCAACATCAGAAATATAGCTATTAGTTTTATAGCCAAGCCTCTCAGCCAACTCCTGCTGAGTCAAACCCTTCTCTATTCTTAATTTCCTCAGTTTTTGACCAAAATTCATATCGCTTATAAATGATATTAGCAAAGGCAGAACTTGGTGTCAAATTTTAGAATTTCATTATTGCACTTTAAGATAAAATATGTTATTGTAAAAGATGGCACCTTCAAAAAGAGCCGAACAACCCCTTAAAGAGATTCACTCAATCATCCATTTCCTAACTACAATCTGTCATCCAATAAGAACTCCTATACTTTTAGCTCTCCTAGATAAAGAAGAACCTTTGACGGTGAATGAAATCCATAAGAGGATTATTTCGTTAAGAATCAAAAGTACAAGTTTAAAGAAACTCTATCCTCTCAGGATCAGCCAAGAATTAAGAAAGTTAACTAGTATAGGAGTCGTTACAACGAGAAGAGGGCCAGGTAGAAAATATTCCTATCTATTATCAAAAGAAAATAAGAAGCTCATTCTTTATTATCTACGAGAAATCATGAAATGGTTCTATGAAAAGTAGAGGTCTGAGCTCTCACCCCTAGCTCAGACTTTTTTATTTATGGGATTTAGAGTAAATGAAGGAAGGAGGGTAGGGAAGGGGAACTGACCGTTTTCTTTTTTCTGAGAGGGATGAAAGAAATCTAAATAATCTTCTCCCATAATCTGTGAGCTCATAAGAAGATGAAAAGAGTTTACCTCTTCTAACCAATTTTCGTTGATTAGATATAATTTTTGCCTCTTCTAACACTTTTAAATGGTATGAAAGCTTTGATGGACTACATCCTATTTCAGCTCTAATCTGAGAAAAGAAGAGAGGGCCTTTGTTATAGAGTACCTTTATTATTTTGAATCTTTCAGTATTCTTTAAGGCCTCAAGTCCTTTAACCAATTCTTCTACTACCTTCACAACTTCATATTCGTTTATGAAAGAGGCTTTTCCCTTGATAGCCCATCACCAACTTTTGAGTTAGAAAGCATAAATAGAAAATGATTCTACGTAATAAGCGCGGGAAAATTAAAAAGACCGAGGCAGAGGCCTCGGTCAATTCCTTTATGAAAAGCTCAACCTCTAACAGTATCGTTTCTCTATCAATTTCTGCTTGGAATTGCTTGATTTCAATTTCTTCAACAGCTTCTACGATTTTCATAATGCTGCGTCTAAGCTTTCTTGATTTTAGTAATTCCGCCATCTTACCCACGGTCGTTGCATTCTTCTGCATGTACTCATAATGTTATTAATTGACATTCTATAAAAACATTTCTTGACTTAATCAAATAAAGTTGAAATCTACTTCTACTATATTACATCTTAAGGAGGTGATGATAAGAATGGGAGATAAAGATAAAGAGGCATATTGGAAGGGTTATAGCGACTATAAAAGGCATGCAGAGGCAGTAGAAAGAGATGGTATTTTCCACGCTATAACTGAGCTTGGTTCCTCCTGTTATCAGCCACCAAAAGGACATGAGGAAGCATACAGACAGGGTTGGAGGGATGCAGAAAAGGAGAAAAAAGAATAATTGCCTGAAAAGGTTCACATGCGATCAAGAAAAATAATAGAAAGGATGAGATAAATAAAAAAAGAGAGAAATTTCTCTCTTTTATTTTTTCCCAGTCCTCTTTTACTATTGTTGCTAGCTTTAAAATGTCTCTTTCTCCCTCATGCCATAACTTTGCTATCATCCATTCGATGACGGTTGCGTCAAACTCTTCTTCCACCAATTTCGGTGAAGGGAGATCAGGTGGATATTTTTCAAATACTTTAGCGAGAAATCTGATTAGTGCTTTTAACTCTGGATCCGAGGTGTTCTCTGCATCCTCTGGCTTAATCATTTCTATTTGAAATTCTTTTTGAACTCGATGCCGAACCTCATGAGCAGCAATCCCTACTATGATTGATTCCTCTGTAAAAGGTGGAAGTTCTTCCCATTCCTTACCCGCAGAAGGGCATCTCCTTCTTTTTAACTCAAAAGCTATAGTTTTTTCAAGATTTTCGCTGGAGATCCAGTAAAACTTTTCTTCTAGGTAAATTAACCCGCAACTTATTCCTTGTTCTACCTTCTTTTTTATCACCTCCTCCTTTAAGGAACCTTCAATAACTCTAACTTCTAAGGACCCTTCACCAAAAATTGTTTTATCTAAAAGTTTTATCCAATGGAATAGTTCGAGGACGGGATTTTTCTCGTTTTTCAATGTGCAATACCTCCATAAAAATAGATAGTATTTCAATGGAAAAATGTCAAGTTTAATCGATTATTAAAAATCCCAGTTATCCACAACTTTGGCTCTTGACAATCGTGTTTGCCCGATTAAAATAGAAATAAGACATCGTAGTTTTATGATGAAGCCATAAAGGTCGCATCTAAGACGAGGTTGGGGAAGAGAGAGGCTAGAATCGATTACCTTGACTAGAATGGTTGGTGTTTTACGGGTGAAAATCGAGGGTAAAAGAGCATTTAATTGGCAGAGAAATCACTAAGATCTAAAAGTCAGTTTGCCGATTTATTTTTCGCCTTAAATTATCGTATTCAAACGATTATGACTTACACAAAGATTGAAAATAGAATATTGGATAAGATTTTAACCTCGAACTTCACTAAGAGGCAGTTGAAGATTCTGCTTTTCATAATCCGCTTTTCCTATGGATTAGGAAGAAAGTATGCTGTTTTGAAGAAAAGAGATTTCTATTTTGCAGGTATTCTCCCCTACCATGTTGAGGAAGAGTTGAAAAAGCTAATCCTTAGAGAAGTCATAAAGTGGAATCCTAAGCTTGGAATATTCTGGATTAACAGAAATTTGAAGGAGTGGGTTGATAAAAGGCAAAAGGTTGACCTGTTTAAAGGTTAACATGAAAATGAGGAATAAAATAATCGAGATTAAAGATGTCAGGGATCAAGATTGGTATTGGGTCTCAACAAGAGTTCTTAATGAATACGCTTCTAAGGTAGGTGTTATCGGTTTTGCTCTATACCTTGCCTACCTCGTTTACGCCAAAGATTCATTTTTACCTTCAGAAGAAAAGGTTGCAGAGAAGCTTGGAATTAGCATGCGAACGCTGAAAAAGTACAAGAGGATTTTAGAAGAGTATGGTTTGATAAAGGTTGAAAGAGAAGAGGAAAAGGAAATCATCTACATAATTTTATGAGAGAAAGTTTTTGGATGATTCCAAAATCTATTGCTAAGAGAAAAGATTTGAGCTTAAAGGCAAAGCTCATAGCCGGAGTCTTGTGGTCTATGAAGAATTCCAATTCAGAGGCTTTTCCCTCAAGAGGTTATCTTTCTGAGGCTTTAGGAACATCGCTTACCACGATTGATAGAGCTGTAAAAGAATTGGTAACTAAAGCTGGCTTAAAGGTTAGGAGAAGAGGGTTTGGGAAGAGCAACTGCTACCTTATTCCAAGCTGGCAAGAATCTTCAGGGATGATTACTCAAGAAGCATCAGGGATGACGAATCTTGAAGATACAAAGTTGAAGACTCATGAAAAGACAAAGATGACGACCATAATAGATAATTCTAATAGATATTCTAATAAATATAACACTAAAGTGGATGCTAAAGCATCCTCTATAGATGTAATTGAATACTTTAAGAGAAGAGTTAAGGAGCTTAAAGGTTTTGAGCCTGAGATTGATTATGGGAAGGATGGTAGGCTCGCTAAGGAGAGGCTTAAGAAATACTCTTTTGCTGAGATCAGGGATTTAATAGATTGGTACTTGAATTCAGAACATTTTGAGAAGTTTGGAGCTTCCCTATCGATATGCTTATCAAATTTTATCGTCAATCTATGGAAGGCTAGTAGAGCTGGGCAGAGGAGTATCAGCAACCTTTACCCATTATGGCAGGGAAGAAGCTGAAATCACCATACAGGAAGAGATATCTGCGGGAGCTTGAGGTAATGAGAATTTTGAGGAGTTCTGGGAAGTTTCCAGTAGTTTTCCGCTGTGTCGCTTCCCACTCGCCATTCGATATAGTAGCTCTCTCAAAATCTAAAGTTCTCCTCTTACAGGTTAAGACTGGAAGATTCAGCTTTAAGAGAGAATTGGCTAAGCTGAAGTCTATTAAGACTCCAAAAGGTGTTGAAAAGCAGCTCTGGGTCTTAAATAAGGAGTGGAAGATAATTAACTGCTAGAATATGGGGTATTGAAATAAAAAACTCGAAAAATAAGCCTTTTCCAGAAATCGGTGCAAATAGAAGCAATATGGAATGAAAAAAGGCAAGATAGAACCTTAAAATCGGAAATGGAATGAATATGGCTCGCTTTCGCTCACCGATTCTACACTCGCTCGCCTTCGGCTCGCTCGCTCTGGAAAAAACAAAAGAGGGGAATTATCTCCCCTAAAATTCAGATCTTTTAGATTATGAAGCTTCCTCTATGAACTATTCTCTCCTCCTTGAGGTTGAGTTCAAGCCCCCATGTTTCAAGGGTTGGAGCTCCGATGATGAGGTCGGGTAGCATCCTTCCCCCGCCTTCTAATATGACTTCCTTAACCATGTTCTTCGTGAGGTATATCCTGTCTTCGATTAAGTATTCATCGATTAGGATTTGAGCGTCAACGTAGCCATCGATAACGATCTTTTGCCCATTTAAAAGAGTAGCTTCTCTGGGCTTAATCAATGGCTTAACCTTAACATCACCAAAAATCTCCCTTAATCTTTCATATCCCATAATCGAGAAGCTTGAGCCTGAATTGAAGAGAGCCCTGAGCCTAGAAGTTCTCCCCTCAATCGTTACCTCAACGTCCTTCAAGACTAGCATGCTGACCCCTCGATATTCATCTTTAAACTGCTAATTTAACCATACCATTCCCAAGGTAAAGATCAAGGACTCGCTCTGCGAACCCAGACCCTGAAAATCGGGATCTAGGTTGGCGGAGTGAGAATGCTCCGCCGAGGAGGTGATGGGAAATGGATTTGAGAGAATTGGTTGAAGAGTTAAGGAGGCAGAGGGAGAACAGCATTGATATAATCTGCTGGGATGAGAATATCGAAGCAATTCCAGATAAGGAATTCGGAATATTATTGAGGATTTCCGATAAGGGTGCTTGGCCTCTGGCTGAGTGGGCTCACAAACAGCTTGCTGAGAAGCTTGAGATACCGAAGAGATACTATGATAGGATGCTTGAATCTGGAAAGCTTGAGCTACTTGCAGAGAACATTAATGCTTGGCTTGGAGGAAAGAGGAGACTGATAAGAATACTTGATGGGAGGATAAGAGCCATACTCTCAGACAGGTATAGGATAATCGACAACTATGACTTAGTGTTTTTAGCTCTAGACGAGTTCAAGAAGAAAGAGACAATCGAGATCTACAGGATAGATTTAACAGAGACGATGCTCTACTTGAAAGCCATAGATAGAGCGCTGGTGGATACGGTAAAGGATGAAGACGTTGTTTATGGAGGATTGATTATTAGGAACTCTGAGGTTGGAGCTTCTGCACTGAGGATAGAGCCATTCATACTGAGAAGGGTATGTAGCAATGGATTAATCCTACAGCATTCATTAAAGAAAATTCATCTTGGAAGAGAGATATTGAAGACCGATGAGATAGACTGGTCTGACGAAACTAGAGAGCTTGAAGATAGAGTACTTTGGTCAAAAGTCAGAGACATAATTAGAGCAACTTTTGATAGAGAAATATTCAGCTCATGGGTTAAGAGGCTCAAAGAAAGCATTGATGTGAAGATTGAAAAACCGATTAAAGCTGTGAACAATATTGTAAGGCATCTAAATCTGAGTGAGGAGGAAAGAGAGAAGTTGTTAACCTATTTCTCAGAACCTACAAAGTATGGATTAATAAATGCGGTAACAAATCTAGCTGGTCAGACAAAGAATGTTGAAGAACAAGTAAGGCTTGAAGAGTTTGCAGGAAAGATCCTAGCTTCGAAAGATTTTGAAGGAGAGATTATTGGAGAGGTGGGAGTCGATGTCTAGCGATAGGAGAGATTTCCCGAGATGGAAGGTTGAACAGGTCTACATAGCTCAGGACGGGGTATGTGCGAGGTGCGGAAGCTCTCTGGAGCATGGATTCCATAGGCACCACAAGGATGGAAATCCCTTAAACAATAGCATAGAAAATCTAGAGCTACTTTGTCCTGAATGCCATAGAGCAACATTGGGAGATGCAATAATCAATCATAGGAAACAAGAAGAGAAGATACTCAACGATCTTAACAAGCTGATAGATGAATGCTTTGCAGGGAGGTTGAGCGGAGCAGTCGTGGAGAGGTTGATAGAAGCTATGAAGATGTCTCTCAAGATAAGCAGGAGCTTGAATAAGATTGACCAAGGGATTGAGAGCCCACCAGCCTCAATAACGTTGTTGAAGAGGATGCAGGAGATGAGGATGCTCCAAGAAGCATACCTTGAAGGATTCAAGGATGGAGTAAGATGGATTCTAAACAAGAACCGAATAGAGGATGAAGCCTCTAACAGCTCTTTAAAATAAAAAGGCCAAAGGGGTAAACCAATACCTCTTTGGCTTATTTTTTAGATTATCATCGAGGTTGGCGGTATGTGCTTGAATTTTATCTCATTATTCTCAATGTAGATTCCATATTTCTCCATTATGTTTAAACCAACTATCATATCTATGAGTAAATCATCGATAACCCCTATTGCCTCCTTCTCAGGTAAGATGAATCCTTCAACCTCCAAATCAACTACAGTCCATCCGATTAATTCAGCGTACTTTCCCCTCACAGCTAAGGGTATTCTCCTCGGCTCCTTGAGAGGCTCGTACCCTAATTTCTCAGCAAACAGTTTACTGAAGTAGCTTCCCCTAAAGCCTGTATCAAACAGTGTTTTTGCTTCAAAGACCCTTCCATCCTTATGCACTTTAATCCTCTTTTCAACCTTGACCATTTCCACTACCCCTAAGAACCATATTTAAAATATAAAGCTTTGAAGAGAAAGTCAACAAACATGAGAAATGACGTAAAGACATTTGAAGAAGAGTTGAACTCCATCATTGAGATTTGCGATGAGAGGATTAAACGTTACAAAGCCTTGCTTGAGGAGTATCAGCAGATTAAAGGCGCTGCTTTATCATTGCTCAGCCTAAACAATGACACAAAGAGAAAGGTCATCTCCCTAATAGATGCATTAAAGAGGATAAAGTACTGGCTCTACTCCTTAATGGAGAGCGAGCATGAAGATTAAGAACATACATTGCCCAATATGCCACCGCAGAACATACTTTACTGGAAAAGTTGTTTGTGAAAGCGAGAGAACACAGGTCATAGAATGGAAATGTTCAGACTGCGGTGTAATCATAAAATCTAAACATGATAAACTAGGAGAAAGATATAATCAGATAAGGAAGCACGGGGGTTTAAGTATAAGACCGGTCTTTTGGATTAGAAAAGGAAATTACCGAGACCTACTCTACTTTGAAATCGGTAAGAAACTTTATGCCTTCCGCTCAACAGATGTAGAAAGGTTAGAGAAGGATGAGATATTGGCGATACCGATATATCAAGTTCTAGAAAAATAATGAGTTTATTTATATTTTAAAGGCGTCCAATCAACAATCCACCATGAAGGCCTTTCTTGTTCTCCTATACAATAAGAGTAGTGAGCTTTCCCCATTGGATATGCCATATAACAATGCTTACAGAATCTAAGTTTCTTCTTTCTTCTAAGTGCTTTAATTATCTCTAATGTAACTTTCGAAGGATCTCTTGGGTCTTCGAGGTAAATTATAAATCTCTTAATCGCTTTTGCGCCATCAGCGTGAACAATTAAATTAACATCAAAGGTTCCTTTTAGAAGTTGAGGGTTTCTTTCAACTATTCTTTTCCAAGCAACATCCACAGCTGTGGAAGAGCCTGCACTAAGCAAAATTTTATCTTTAACAGACTCTACACCAACCCCGTACCAAAGCGGAGATATAATATATTTTTCACCCTTAATATTGCGGACATAGATTTTGGCGCTTCCTCGCAGAGAAACATCTTTATGCCCAACATTATCAAGCCCTACATGCAGCCTAAATGCCGGTTCATTTTCTGGAAAATAGATCATTACGTGATCAGTTAGCCTAATCGCAGGGTTCATCCTAAATCTATCCCAGAAAAGCAAAGCTGAATAAACAAATGCGGGTATAGCGGTTACAGAGATCATTAGTGCTTCGTGAAGCGATATTCCTCCAAACTGCAATAATAAATACCCCACAATAGCAATAGCTATTATAAGAGCAAGAATTAGAAACGTAAGAGCTATTGCGGGGCGCATACTTTTGCTGATGATTTATAAATGCATGCTTAAATATATTTGTAACGTATTCGACTACCATGAGGAAGCTACAAGCTATCCAAAAAGTAGCATTTTAACGGAACTTCCAATCTATTTTCTTTTTCTCAAATTCTCCGGGTGACATTTTATGTAACAGATCCGCTATTTTTTGCCTACTTTCAACTGCAAAATCTATTACAAGTGCCAATTCATCTTT
>Ga0272449_1003146_pt1 | contig 14462 bp, 11 predicted proteins | sample YNPCB0241_FD_198679 | JGI IMG/M metagenome (GOLD analysis project Ga0272449, IMG submission 198679) | Hot spring sediment microbial communities from Yellowstone National Park, WY, United States - YNP-CB-024-1 | ecosystem: Environmental > Aquatic > Thermal springs > Hot (42-90C) > Sediment...
TTTTTGAAAAATACTTCAAGGTTGTGGCTAAAATAGGAAATTGCTAAGCAATACAATATATAATTTCTTGTTTTGATTTTCTTTTATTGTTACAAATCCAAATTAGCCTGTTTGCCATATTATTTATATCACATACAAACATAAAGATTTGCCTATCTCAAGTTGCAAAATGTGACTTTTGAAAAAAATTAGAATAATATTCTGCAAAAACAAGAATGACTTTAAATTAAACAATCCCAAAGAATTGGATGGAAAAATTAACTTCGCATATTTTTTGAAATGAAATAAAAACGAAATAATGGATAAAATACAATTGTAAATAAAAAATTTATGCAAATTTTGAGGTGGACTTTATCATTTTATTGACAAAACTCTATGGATAAACCAAAAGTCAACAGGCTGAAAAAGTTTTTTAAAAAATAGTAAAGATATATTGTTTTTTTCTAGTTGATAATGTATTATGTTTATATGCTAACAATCCTTCTGATTTATATTTAAACTCTTACACTGATGGTGGTGATTTGATTTGGAAGATAGAGAAATAATTAATACTCTTGCATTGGCAGCTTTGATACATGATATTGGGAAATTTGTCCGTAGAAGTGGGCTTGGAAAAAGTTCTCACGAGAATGAGTCAAAAGAATTTTTAAACCGATATAAAGAAAAAATTAAACAGAAAAGTTTGTTTTCGTCTGAGCAGCTTGAGCTTGTAGAAAAGCTTGTTGCAAATCACCATGTTAATCTATCAAATTTAAATTATAGCAATTTTAGCAATGAAGAGAAAGATTTATTGAAAATTCTCATATATTCAGATTGGGATTCTGCATCAGAAAGGTCAACAGAAACAGAAACAACGGGTTCTCAGGAATATTTACCAATTCACAGCATACTTTCTTTTATCAATGAAGCGTTTGAGATTGATGAGGTTTGGCGTCAAGGCAAAGATGAGGAAGTTGACAGTTTACTTTTGCAGATAAAGGCCTTTTTACCTCAAGATGCACTTTTATATCGCAAACCTGAACTTGATTCCAACACTTCTGTTGTTGATAAAAATAAAAAAAGGTTTGAGGAATTTGAGAAGGAGTTTGATAGTTTAATAGAAAGCAGCAGTTCTCAAGATGAATTTATTATGAGATTAAACTATATTTTAAAAAGGCACTCAACTTACATAACTTCGAGCGGTAAGGAAATAGTTAGAGATATTTCATTGTACCATCACAGTGCAACTACTGCAGCTTTTGCAGTAAATAGATATATTGACTTTCTTGAAAGTAAGAAGATAGATAGATACCAAAAAATAGGAGCAATCTATGGCAGGCTTTTCAAAATTCAGGATTATATATTTTCTGGAATAAACTCAAAAATTGAAAAGCCTCTTCGCAGGATTATTACAAGGTCACAATTAGTTTCTATCTTAAATATGTTGATTCCTTATGATATTATCAAAACTTTCAGGCTATATCCATTTAATATAATATTTTATGGTGGTGGAGCATTTTTGATTTTTGTCCCTTGTTCATATATTCAAGATGCTGAAAGAAAAATTGCAGAAATTAAGCAAAAAGTGGCTGATATATTTGAGTCAAAAATTTACTTTGAAGCTATTTGTGAGCAAATTTCCATTGTTGATAAAAATGGCAAATACACCATCGGAAATGAGCTAAAGCGCTTGGGAGCTAAACTTTCAGATAAAAAGTTGTCCCGTTCTTTTGACACTATACCATCATTATTTCAAGAGAGCTATTTTGATAGAAAATATTTTAAGTGTAACAATTGCAGCATAAATTCTTCAAATGTAGTTCAAGAAGGAGAAGATTATATTTGCAAAGCTTGCTATATAGAGAATAAATGGATGAACATAGATATCAGTAAAATAAAAATCAACGTTGAAAATCTGAACATTGAAAATATTGAATCACCTGAGCTTTTAGAAGGTAATTTGCAGAAAGCCGGACCAGTTGTGAATTTTAGCAATCAAGGAATAGATGCATTTAAATGCATAGATACATTTTTACAGGGAAGGAAATTTATTTATAATATAAATGTATGTGAAAAATGTCCTGTTTTTAATAAATGTAATGAGCCATATAAGTTTGATCCCTCTAAGGCAAAAGAAAAAGACAATAATGCAAAAAAGATCATAAGTATAAATTGCCTGGAAAAATTGAGCAACTCTGATAATATTATTGCAACAGCTAAGATGGATATTGACGATTTAGGATTTATTTTATATCAGGTTTATCCAGTCAGAGTTTTTCAAAAAGAAGAATATCCATTTTCAGTAAGTAGGCTTTCATATGCCTCATGGCTATTAAATTTGTTCTTTACAGAGGGTGTTAAGTCTGTTATAGAAGAAAAGTTTAAAAATGAAGTTATGATTTTATATAGCGGTGGAGATGATTTGTTAATCACAGGCGTTTGGGAAAAGGTAATTGAAGCGATAGATGAAATAGAAAAAGAATTTTCAATGTTTATAACGGGTAAAATAGTGAGCCAAAGAAATGTAACAGTTACCTCTTCAATAGTATTTCATAGGGCACATGAAAATTTTGATGCTGTTATTAAGAGTGTCTCTGAAGGCTTAGAGAAAGCAAAAGCTGACAAGAATTCTGTATATATATTTGACACTGTATTAAGCTATCCAAATTTCAGAGAAAGCAAAGCCATTGCTGCAGAGATTGTAGAATACGTAGAAAGGGAAATCCTTACAAAATCTATGCTGGGTAAGCTTTTAGATATTCTTGAAAACAGAAAAAAGTCAAGAAAAATACCATATCTTGAAATTAAAGCTGTATCACAGTATTACTATTTAAAGAGAAGACTTATTGAGGAAAATAGAAAGCTGAGCAAAGAACAAAAGGCAGAAATAATAGATTTTTTAGATAGCTTTATGTTTAAATCTTCAACTAGCTATGACTTTGATGTGCAGATTGTTGCATTAAAAATAGCTTTAAGAAAATTAATAAAAAACAAGGAGTGAGAATAACTATGTCAAATGGAATGCCTTATAAGGGAAGCGGCAATCAGCAAAGAAATAATCAGAATCAACAGCCAGGTTTTTTTTCTAATCCAATTTATTTACAGCTTGAGGAATCAAAAAAGAAGTTGTTTGAAATGATTGGTGATGAAAAAGGTTTTTGTGATGAAAACGGCATAAGATTTGATGTAGCGAAAAAGATAGAGGATTTTGCAAAGTACTTAAACTGTGTTTACTTGCAAAATACTGGTGAGTCAGGAGTGACATCTTCAAGTATAAGAAATATTTTCGAGAATTATATTTCTATCAGAAGAAAATTCCAGACATATGAGCTTGAAATGCTAAATAATAAGATTGAGGACAGTAAACAAAAGGCTTTTGAAAGAATAAGACCACAGCTTATTTTTGCAAAAGCTAAGGTGAATTATCTTGTTGAAAGAAAGCTAAAAGAAGAAAATCGTCGAAAAGATGATAGTTATTATGCAAAACAAATAGCATATACCACTTTTAAAGAGTTTATATATCTTTCCACAAACAAGATAACAACTTCATATAAGCAGTTTGAGGCTTTTATGGAACTTTTAGAGACACTAATTGCATTTATGAAGTAAAATTCTAAATTATTGGAGGGATTTTTGATGGAAAATAATATACTGCTTAGAAAGATAGTTGTTATGACGACTTTTATGAAGTTGGAAACAGGTTTAAGGATAGGAGGGACAAAAGAAGAAATAAAAATTGGTGATATAGACCATCCAGTGATAAGAGACCCTATTACAAAACAGCCTTATATTCCTGGTTCATCGCTAAAAGGCAAAATGAGATCAGCCTTAGAAATAGCACTCAAAGGGCTATCAGAGCCTTGCTTTTGTGGAGAGTGTGTAGTTTGCAAGCTTTTCGGGGCAGGAAGCAAAGCTGATGCTGAAAAAAGGGAAGTTTCAAGGCTTATAGTGAGAGATTGTTATATGACCGAAAAATCGCAGGAGCTTTTGCTCAATTTTGTTGGCGATTATGTTGAGATAAAGACAGAGAATGTTATAAACAGAGTAACTGGTGTGGCTGAGCACCCACGAACACTTGACAGAATTCCAGCTGGTACAGAGTTTAAATGCGAGTTTGTTTTAAGACTTTATGAGAAGGATTTAAAAGATGAAGAGAATTTTATAAATAACATTAAAATGGCACTTAAGCTAATAGAATTTTCTTATTTGGGTGGGTGTGGTACACGCGGCTATGGTAAAGTAAAATTTAGTGATGTTGAGCTTAAGAGATATGATATAAAAGTTACAGACGATTTTGTTGAGATAAGCGAACCCCAAACAGATAAAATTGAGCTATAAAATCTGCTTATTAAAAAAGGGGAAATTGAAAATGATTTACAGAGTAGATTTCACAGTGGCTTCAAGCTCTTCGCAGTTTATATCACCTGTGATTTTTGGGGTAATAGTAGATAAAATTTTTGAGCTTGTAGATGAAAAAAAGGCAAGGGAAATAGTGGACGAAATCATTTCAAGCGATATATTAATTTCTGATGCCCACCCTATTAAAAGAACTGATAAGGGTATTGAGAGATTCTTTACGAAGATAGGTTTATCTTCTTTTGATAAATTTGAAAATGGAGATCTTTCTCTGAAAGATAGAAGGAAACTATCGAGAGAAATGAAAAAGAAGGCGGGACAGCAACTATTAATTGCAATTGACCACAGCGGAAATATGAAAATGACAAATAAAAATATCGATAGTGCTGTTGAAATTTATAGAATTGGGATTCAAGTAAATAGGCACACAGATGCTTCACAAGAAGGTATATTATTTTACCATCAAGAATTTAGATTTCCGGAAAATCAACCTTTTTCAATATATATAAAATGTAATAATAAAAAATTAATAGAAATTATTGAAAAATGTTTTTCGATAATTGAACTTACAGGTTTTGGTCCGGATGTATCTATTGGCAAAGGAAAGGTTAAGTTTTTTAAGCATGAAGGTAAAATACTAATAAGAGATGAACAGGTAGAGAAATATTTTCCTCAAAGTATAGATGGGAAAGAAGAGTTTGTTAACATATCTTCTACAATATTTAGTCCGGCGATAACAGAAATTTGCAAGTTTAAGACATACTTAACGTTTAGGTATGATAGCAAGGGATATTTTACGTTCAAACCGCCTTACTTTTGTGCAGCAAAAGGTGCAGTGGTTGTACCAATTAGTAGTAAGTTAAGTTTAGTCAAGGAGTATCAAGGAAAGTTGCTTTATACATGTGTATTTCCTCTTAAGCTGTCAGCAGGTGGTGATTAAATTTGGAAAAAAGAGTTTCTTATACAAAATATAAAGTTGTGGTTGAAGCTATTTCGGATTTTTGTGTAAGTGCAAATCAAAACTTTACCCTTGAAAGTTCTGAGTATTTAATAAACGGCAAATTTGCCTATATTATCGAAAATTCAAGTGTAGTCAAAATGCTTGAAGATGGGGTTATTTCAGAAAAAGAGCTTGAAGATATTAAGGCTTTTTTACAGGGACATCCTGAATATCTTGAAAAGTATTTTAGAGATTATAAGTTAGAGCTTGCAAGTGACTATGGCAACAATCTTAGTATAGTAAGGTTCTGGAGATTTTCTGAGCTTGGAAGTAATAGTTATCAGGAGAGATACGCTATACCGGCAAGCACTGTGAAAGGGATATTAAAAACGGGTTTTCTGAGTTTCTTTTTGGATAAAGCAGAGTACAAATACAGAAGAGAGGGTAATAAAAAGAAGCTTGATCTTATGCTGCTAAAGCCAAATAACCTTCTGAATGAAGCAAAAAATACTCAGCAGCTTTATGAAATTTTAGTTAATCAGAATAGTGTAAAAGATGGTATTCACTTATATAAACTTGTGGGTGAAAACACTTGGAAAGAGATAAATGAGATTGATAATATAGTTTTGTCCACAGAAAATATGCTTTTTAGAAATATAATTTGTTTGGATCTTGTATCAAAAAATGGAAGGTTTGCAGTAAAAAAAGTTAACAGAATAAGTAGAGTAAACAAAAACTCTGCAACTCTTCAGTATATAGAACTTGCTCAAAAAGGTAGTTTGTTTGAAGGAGAAGTAAAAGAGGTAAATCATCTAAAGGATTTGTCTGTTAGTATGCTGAGCTTTTTGTATGAAGACCTAAACTATCCGGAAGATTTGAGCTTAATAGACATTTGCAGAGAAGGTCTAAAAAAGTTCAGCAAAAAGATAATAGAAGCTGAACGAAAACATTTTGCACAAAGGATAAAAGATTTAAGTCCTCAAAATTCAAAAAATTCAGAATTTTATGATACTCTCTTGTCTGAAGTTGAAAAGGGAGAGATAATAATTAAATTGGGAAGAGGCGGAATACATGCAAAAAGTTTTATGAGTTTTGACTTAAATAATCTTTCAAAACAGGACTTTTTTCCGTACACAATCAATGTAGATGACACAGATAAATTGCCAATTGGTTGGGTTAAACTAAGAATTGAGGAAGAGTAAAGATGAGGTATAAATTAAGATTTTACACAGCTCAAGATGTTTTACTGCGTTTTGATTACAATCTTGAGCTTTCAATGGTTATAAAAAATTTTTTAAACCCTAAGTATGTCGAATTTTTAGACAATATAGGTTTTAAATGTGGAAATAAAATATTTAAACCATATACTTTTTCTCGACTGTTGCCTGAACAATATCAAGTTAATTCATATGGAATAGAAATTAAAAAAGGATATGTTGAGCTTATTATTTCGAGTATTGACGAAAACTTTTGGTTTTCTTTTTTAGAAGGGCTTTTAAAAGAAAAGAAAATATCTTTAAGCGGTAGAGAATTTTATTTAGAGTCAATTTCTATTAAAAGACTTGGCAAAAAGAAAAAATTAATAGCAAAAACATATTCACCCTTTATAGTAAAGAATATTTCCAAAAATTGGAGTTTTATTGAGATGGAGAGAAATCTGAAAAAAAACCTTCTGTGCAAAGTTTATGTATTCAAGAGAAAGAAGTATAAAGAAGAAGACTTTAACCTAAAACTTTTTGAGAAGACATTGAAAAAGACCATTATTGTTATAAACGGTACACCCAGCGAAGCATATTCTGGACTTTTATTAATTGAAGGTGATGAAGATATAATTGAAACAGCTTATGATGCAGGTTTAGGACTCAAAAATGCATTGGGGTTTGGGTGTATAGAAGACATTAAATCAAAAGAGGAAAAGACCATTTACAGGGTATATTAAAAAATGGCTTTGAATAATTTAGTGGTGTTTGTTAATGAAACGACTATCCTGCTTTTATGGATTTTTGAGAATATGCAGGATAGCCTTATATTTTTTATTCTTTTGTTTTTTCCAATCTGAAATCTCCAAAGGGAAGGCTACAAGCACGTTCAAGAGCTTGATTTTATTATATCAAGATTATAACACCTATTTCAATGTTTTTATATCAAAACATCTGGGGATAAGTCGAATCAAGTCTCAAAAATCAAGCTACAGAACCACTTCAACCTCTTCCGTCTATCCAGTAACTGCCAAAAACTTTACAAAAACCATGCCAAATCTACACGAAAACGAATACAAATCAACCCTTAAAATTTTACCACTATTCTCATCCATCACCTGTAACTGCCACGTTGTTTCTTTGACAATTTGTTGTTCTTCATGCACGACAAGCAAAAGTATATTGCAATTCTATTTTTTCTATAAACTTCGCAGATTTTTTGAATTGAGAAAGTCAAGAGTGCAAGAGTAAAATTTTGTACAGTTCTCAATGAAATTTAAGCCAATTAACATTACATTACGTTTTAGGTTATAAAGTTTTCAAAGATTCTTTATCTGGGTATATATATTTTAAACGTCAAAAAAATAACAATAATCCAAAGGGAGGATTGGCTATGCAGATAAACAATCAAGAAAAAAGAGTCAACTCAGACATTAAAGACAATTTCAGAAAAAGCAACAGGTATCAAGCAAAAGAGACGATAAACAGATTAAAAGAAGTATTTGGTAATGAGAAAGACTTTGAATTATTCTTATATGAAATAGATGTTCTGACCATTGCAGGTGCAAGTAAGCTTTTGGAAGGGAAACAGAATGGGATGAGAAACAAATTCATTGAGATAGAGAGGTTTATAAGAGAAAAATTGAATGATAGGAATTTCACACAGGAAGTCCTATTTGCCATCTACGATTACATAATGATAGAAAATCTCTGCTTTAAGATTATGGTTAACGACGGCATAGAAAGGGTGGAAAATGATAGGTTAATCTTAAAGGCATTTGCAAAGAGCTTTGTTGGAAAGTTTTTTATGTGTGAAGAGAACAAAGACAAAAAAGATTTGCAGAATCTGATTATAAAAGAGTTTTTGAGCATTTTTCCACGAAGCGATGACAGAGCTTATGATGCAATCAGAGAAGTTGTGGATATTTACGATATAGAAGATTTCAAGAAAGATAATTACATAAGGTTGGCAAATAAGTACAAGGAAGATATAGAAAAGATTTACATGTTCATTTTAGATGAAGTGCAAAAAAGACCAAGTTTGACAAGAAAAGCTTCAAATAAAGAAAGCATTTTGAAAAAAGTTGAGAGCGATAAAATAGAACAAACAAAAACAGCAGATGAGCAAAAGATAAAGGTTGATGAGACTGAAGAGCTGAAAAGAAAGGTTGAGAATTATGAACTGATGATAATGACACTGCAGGCTGAGATTGAAACCTTGAAAGATAGAATTGCTGAGTATCAAAAAGAAAGAGAAAGTCTTCTTGCAGAGAGGTCTCAGCAAAAAGAGAAGATACTGCTAAATCTTTTTAATGAGTTAAATTCTCCAACATTTGGTAATATTGTTGATAGGATTTACCTTTTTGCGAATGGTTTTGAACCCATTGATGTTGAGAGTGCAAAGGGAATTTTTACAAATATCCTTGCAGTGCTCAACCTCAACAACTTTCAAGCTCATTTTTCAGAGGATGAATATAAAAAGGAGATTGAGATAAGAAAAGAAGAGATTGGCACTCTGTACAGGACAAACAGACCAGTTTCAGCATCTAAAGATGTATATATAGGTGAAGTTCTATACCCTAAATGGACATTGAATAACAAGACGATAGCCCAGAAATTTGTAAGGCTAAAGTAAAGGAGGATTCTGTTACATGCACGTCGGTATAGACCTTGGCACAACAAACACTGTTTTGTCTTATGCAAGAAGGAAAGTACGCGGCGGAATTGAGCCAAAAGTTCTCAAGATAAACCAGTTAGATGAGTTCAACGCCTCTGTGCATGAAGAAATTCTACCTTCTGTATTGTTTTTAGACTTTGAAGGCAATGTTGTAATTGGCAAGAAAGCAAAGTGCATGAAACAATATCATCCAGAAAGGACAATTTCGAACAGCAAAAGGTATATGGGTACTTCAATGGTATTTAACATTGGAGACAGACAGTTTACTCCGGTTGATGTTGCAACATATATTTTGCAGGTGTGCAAAGCGACTATTGAGCAGAATTTTGGTGGCAAGGAGATTGAACAGGTTACAATTACAGTACCAGCCTCATTTAATACTGACCAGATAAGGGATACCCGTCTTGCAGCTATAAAAGCTGGATTTTCTGCAGATAAAATAAGAATTATTCCTGAACCCACAGCAGCCTTTATAGATTTTGTAAATGACCAGTTTGAGCTTTTGGAAGAAGACAGATTGATAGATTTATCTTCCAAAAAGCGAGTGCTTGTTTTTGACCTTGGTGGTGGCACATGTGACATTGTGGTGATGGATGTTGAACAAAATGGGATGTCTTTAAAAGTGGAAGAAAAAGCTGTTGGAAGGTATAACGAACTTGGAGGAATTGATTTTGACCTTGCAGCAACTAAATACCTGATACAAAAATTTTTCACAGAAAACAAGATAAAAGAAGACGATGTTGATTTAGTTGAGCAGAGCCAAATGGTGAATAAACTCCTTGTGTTTTGTGAAAAAGCAAAAGAATATTTTTCAAACCAGATAATTTATGAATCCTCAGAGGATAAGAGCAATCTAACATTTAAAATGAATATTCCTGAATTTTTCAGAGGAAAATCCCAACTTTTTAGTATTTCTTTAAAAGAATATAATTTGGCAACAAAAGAACTTTACAAGCGCTCAGGTGTACAAGCAAAGACTATTGAAGATTTTGAAAAATGCAAAAACATTGTCGACCCTATTTTTGAAACTTTTGAAAGATACGACATTAGTCCGAATTCTATAGATTATGTTTTTGCAACGGGAGGAATGAGCCTTTATTACAAAGTCAGAGAAAAACTTCAACAGGTTTTCCCAAAGAGCAAACTTATTGTTGCTACAAATCCCTTAGAGGTTGTATCACGCGGTGCTGCAATATTCTCTTTCTATGAAGTGGAAATTAAAAAGCAGACGTCGGACCAAGAAGATATAAGCAAGCCGGCTTCTTGTAATATCTCATCTGAAATGGAGATTATCACAAAGACAGTTTTAGCAGAGTCTATAATGATTGATGTTGAAGAAGGACTGCCACGTGAGATAATTCCTAAAAACCAAACAGTTCCTTTCAAAGGTGTGATAAAAGACTCATTTAAAGTGACAAGCCCAAGTGGAATAAAGATTGACATCTATGCAGGTGAAAATTGTTACGACTGCAAGATGAGAATTCAAAAGTCGTTTACGGGGAAGTTCAAGTTTCCTGTAACTCCCGGAACCCCGCTTGATATCGAATACGAGATTGATGAGAACAAGTTTTTGAAGATTCGTGTTGTAGTAAAAGATGGTATAAATCCACCAATTGACCTTGATGTTGATGCTGATATAAAAACTCTAAATTATAAAGAAGGACAAGGGGTGAAAATTTCAAAATGAGCAAGGTTTTTAAAGATTTCAAAGACCTTAGTCTTGAACAGTTTGAAGAGATATTTGTTCCAGAGATTGATCCTTCAAAGATTTCTATCACAGGTACACCTAATATAAATTATGTTTCAAACAGACTTTTTATGTGGATGTTCTCTGAAACAGATATCAAAGATTTTATATCTATTTTTTCACTCTTGCGTCAACCAAAGCAAGGGTATATTCGCTCAGAATTCAAAAGAAAATTAGAAAGTAAGTGTAAGGAGATGATACAGCACCAGATGATATGTCCTGTTGAACCTATGCTTTATGCTTCTAAAACGGTCAACAAGATTATCTCAAATGATGTAGAAGACCAGGAGGATATCTCAGATGTTATTGCTGAGATAGCCTTCAAAACTGACAGAAATATGGTTGTGAAAACTTTAGAGCACATTCTGACAAGGTGGAACTGGCTTGTCCAACTAAAGATAGCTCTTCTGGCAGCTGGCAAGATAGCAGACGCTGGCCTTGTCAGAATGGCATATAACAGATTTTCAAGTGAGAAAAACTATGAGTATCTCAGATATGAACTTTTGAAAATGCTTATTTATTCAAGAAATGTTGAATTTATACCACAAATCGTTTCAATAATTTCAGGTTTGAATAAAGAGAGTAATTATGACAGAACAATAGTAAACTTTTTCAAAGAGAATTTTGATAGATATATGGGTAATCAGGGACTTCAGCAACTCAAACAGTATTTTGATGTCAACTATGAGTATATAAAGAACTATGGTAAAAGCATTATACAGAAAATCCTGAAAGATCTTTTAGTTAGTTTATCAGAAGATGATAGCAATGAAGAAAACAGCAAGAAAGACTTTACACGTATTAAAGAAATGTGTATGAAATACAGCAAACAAAAAGGTAACGAAGGTTTTAAAAAAGAAATATTGAATTGCCTTTTTGACAAGAGGTACTCTATATTTTCTCCAATGGTGTACTGTCTTAGATATACTCAAGACAGTGATTTAGTGCCGTACCTAAAAGATGCAATAAAACAGAGAAAAGATGCAAAGTTTTCTGATTATAAAAATGCCATACTTACTCTGGCGTTTCTTCGCTCTGATGATTATAACTTTGTTGAAGAGCTTGTTAGCAAGAACCAAGATTTGAAATATGCAATGTATGGATACTACATTGTCCAAAAATCAGAGACATACTGTACGCTTATGGCAGACCAGCTTCTTTCATGCAATGACTGGTCTGAACTTGACAAAATTCATGCTGTTTTGAAAGAGATAATAGATGTGAATCCAAAGCTCAAAGAGATTATAAAAGCAAGATTTAAAAGCATACTTTTGAGCAACAACAAAGAAGAAAGGAAAAAGGCTTTGTTAAACATTCAACCTTTCTGGAAAAATTTAATTGACAAGCAGATGTTGGAATTTATATTTGAACAGATGGGATATCCTGATAAAGAAGTGAGACTCAACAGCGAAGAGCAGGCAATAGTGCTCAAGATTGCGAAAGAGGTTGCCTCAAATTTTGGAAAGAGTATTTGCAAGTATCTTGATTATGTAAAAAGAAGAAGTGAGAGATTTGATGTGAACATAAGACAGCTTGCTGTGAATATTTTGCTCAATGATTTTGAACCAACTGCTCCTCAATAAAAAGTTTCAGAAAATACTTTAAAAAAGCTTATAAGTGGAGGTTTAGCTTTATGTTGATTGATTCTATGGATAAATTGGTTGCTCTAAGGGATAACAACATCATAGCTCAGAAAGAATTTTGCCATAAACTGTATAAGGTCGGAAATTTCCCGGCTTCTTTTCTTTTTTCGTCTAAGCTGATTTCGATGGGTGATGATTCAGAAAAAATCACTCAAATTACCTCGCTTGAAAAAATGGGATACGCTGATATCGCAAAAAAGCTTATAGAAACAGAAAAAGAAGAGCTGGATTTTTTAGTAAAATACTGGGAGGGAGATGCTACTATACTTAGGGATTTTCTTGCTATTGCAAATAATATCAATCACAAAGATGGGGTAGAGGATGATATCTATAAGTATACCGACTTGAAAAATATTCTAAATAAAATTTGGTATTTTAATTATCAAGATAATGACATTCACTTTTTCACTTACCCGGGCTACAACATTCACTTTCTGAGGGTTGGCAAAGAAATCTTGGTTTTAGATTGTGGTACACAGCCACGTGAATTTATGGATGTGGATATTTTTTCTTTTTTAAGTTCAAAAGGTTACTCACCCAAAATGATAATAGGGGGACTAATCTCACACGCTCATTATGACCATTACAGTTGTTTACAATTTTTGCCTTTGGATGTGTCTTTGTACCTGACTAAGGAGACAGCAGACCTTGTTTTTATCATGAACAGAGAGTTTTTAGAGGGAAGAAGGCTGAACTTGATAGAGGAAAACAATCCTTTTGAATGTGGAAGTTTTAAGATAACTGCAATTCAAAATGGGCACATCTTGGGTTCTGTTGCATTTGACATTGAAGTGACGGGGAAAAGGTTATTATATACAGGTGACTTTTCCTTGCATGACCAGATGTTTTTAAAGGGCTTTGATATAGAAAATCTGCTGAAGAAAGGCAAGATTAATTACCTTGTTTCAGAGCACACCTATGGTCAAAAAGATTTTGCAATAAGATATGAGGATGCTGCAAAATGTCTTGCGCATGCTGTTGATTTTTTGGTAGGGCTGGGACTTAAAGTTTTTATTCCAGCTTTTTCTATAGGAAGAGCACAGGAAGTTGTAAATGTTATTGGGAGATATTGCAGAACAAAACCCAAGGTTTTAATTGACGGGCTGGCGAAAGAAGTAACGTTCTATTATGAAAACAGAGTTGGTGGGGTTTTGCCTCTAAATACCGCTTTAAGTTTTTCGAATGATATAAAGAAGAATATAAAAGAAACGGATGTAATCATTGCAAGCTCTGGTATGCTACAACCTTCAAGCACTGCAGTGAGATATTTGAATTTGCTGAAGGATATCAGGTTTGGGTTTGTAAAAACAGGATATATTGAAGAACAGCAATATATTCATGAGATGATAAAGGTGCTGATAAATTCAAATATTCACTATTTCGACATTCCTCTTTCTGCACATTCAAACTATTTTGAGCTGATTTACACCTTCAATGTGTTATCACCGCAAAAGATTATTCTTGTTCATGGATGGGGGATAAAAAATTGAGGCACATGGTGAAGACATATTTACCACCCGGGCAAATCAATTCCAGCAGGAACAGGGAGGGAGAGAAATAGGAGTGTTTGAATATATGAAAATATTATAGCATTAATTATAAATATTTTGATGCAAACTAGCAATTTTTAATACACAAAATTTCAATTATCTTTTTAAAAACTTCGCATAAAATCTGAATAGAAAATACAACTTTGTGTTTGTAAAATTAAAGTCATCAATTTCGAAATTTATATGAGAAATTTTTGGCATGGCAAGAGATATCTCAACCTATGAAGATTTCAAAAAGAGGGTTTCTGAGATTGCAAAGAATATTTTAAAAGAGAATCTGCTAAGGCTATGTTAAAAAATAAAGGTTTATATAAATTTTGAGACGAACAAAAATTTGTGTTATAATATTCTGGTAAAAAAATTAAAGAAAA
>Ga0272449_1003149_pt1 | contig 14454 bp, 11 predicted proteins | sample YNPCB0241_FD_198679 | JGI IMG/M metagenome (GOLD analysis project Ga0272449, IMG submission 198679) | Hot spring sediment microbial communities from Yellowstone National Park, WY, United States - YNP-CB-024-1 | ecosystem: Environmental > Aquatic > Thermal springs > Hot (42-90C) > Sediment...
TATTAGGGATAAAAGTTTACATAAATTTGTATTCCAAAAAATTAGCGAAAAACTAGAGAAAGATATTAAACCTAGACTTACGCTTTATGTCGAGAAACCCGAAATTTACGGCCTCGATGAACTACGCGAGTTAATTAAGAATCGTGTCGACAGATTTACTCGGATCGAGGATATAGGTTTGTCTGTGCAAGCGCTTACCGACATATTAGCGGAAACGGATCGTGCGTTGTTACGGCTGCAATCCATCTTTAAAGAAGTTCCTACGGAAAAACTTCTTAGCTATTTGACAGAATTTGCAGGTGATCCCGACAAAGGTATTATAAGTCAATTTATGAAAGATCTCAAAGAGGCTATTGCCGTCATTGAACAAAAGAACGAAGAAATGTACAAAAAGATTAGTCAAAAGATAAATGAACTCGATGATACGGTTCGTAACCTTAACGGATCTTTGTCAAAATATCAAGAAACTCTCGAATCGTTTAAAGGACAACCTCACAAGGTACGCGATGTCGTAAACCAGTTCCTGAACGAAATCGCGGATAACATAAAAAGGATGGACAAATTAATATCTGTTATCTTCGAGTATCTGACAGTTTTCGCTACTTTTTCTGCCGAGAAAGAACAATTCAGGTCTAAAGTAAATAATCTTATGAACAAGTATTTGGAATACAGGAATAAAATAGGAAATGTTTACCAAAAGATTCTTGACATGTACAATACTGGGACAGAAGATGCCGACGTTATATTAGAATATTTGCCTGAGATACGGGTACCCGAAGAAATTAACGGCAAATTAATCGAAAGTCTTGCCGAAGATATTAACATCGACATATCGAATTTACTAGAAGATCGTGAACAGATAATTGAAGATGAATCACAGGCTCTCGAAAGATTGTATGAAGAAACCGAAGGAGAATATAAAGAGACTGAGGAAGAATCAAAGGAGTTACTAGGATGGTAACAGAAACAATCTACGTATATAATACAATCCTTAAAAAAGTAGGTCATGTTATACCTCTCAAAAAATTCGCGCTTATTTTGTACGGTACTGACAGATTTATTAACTCTTTCGAGATAGTAGGGCCCGAAGATTTGAAGTTCTATCGGCAAGTTTCTGTCGATTTTGTCAAAAGAGCTGCCGAACAAGAAGACGAAATAGATGTTTCGGACCTCGTTGACGAATATTTTTCTGAAGCTGTTAAACAAATAAATTTAAACCTTGAAGAAGGTTTCGATAGATCAATAATCCGTGAGTTATCGAAATTTTTCGGACGACTCGTTTCGGTAAGACCTACTTCTTTGTATTTTAGCACGTTACTTCCTTTAGTAGAGTACGCCGTTCCTCTCGCCTATAAAATGGAAGTTAAAGAATCTCCTTACGGAATTGTGCGGATTTTGCCCAAGGAAAAAGGGCCAGGATACCAATTAAATCCGTTTCCGTTTATCGTTAAAAGTTTCGTGAATTCAGCCAAGATTCTTGCATATACATTATTTCCTCAAGAAACTATCTTTGAAATTGTCAAAGGTTTAATAGATAACGACGAGACGCCGCTTAATAATATTTGCGACAAATATAAAACAGAACTTAAGAGATCTTTCAATTCGATCGTTGAACACGCAAAACCTTTATTCGAACAAGCAGTTGCCGAAAAAGAACTTTATGAACAGTTAACGTTACTACCAGATCCTGACGCGGCTATTAACAAAATTATTGACAGCATCAAAAAAGAGTTTAAAGATAAAGTTAGAATTGTAAAACAAAAATTTGTTAAGGGACCTGGGTATGTATCGGAATTATTAGAAGGGCTTGTTTACGATATTATGACTGATGTTGTTAAAAATGCGAGCGAATATTTTATGTTCGGAGGTCATCCCGGGTATAGACAAGAATATCTTATAGATGCCGTATTATACGCTATTACTGAAAATATTAAAGAGGCTGAAGATTTTGAGGATGAAACAAAAAAACAGAATATTAAGAATCATGTCGAAAGCGCCTTAAGTCCTTACGGCGTTGTATTTAAAGAGGACGGTTTCGAAAAATTTTATGCGCTAGTCAAAGAAACGTTAGAGCCTGTTTTGAAGATGACCGGAAAAATTGTTGATTTTGACGAAGTACGAGATATCATCGGGAAAGTTTACGGAATTACCGAAGGTGGACCTGCCAAAATATTTAATATGATACTCAATGATTTTCTGCGAGACCAGCTTAACAAAGGAATAGAAAAGGGTTACGTAGAAAAATTCCTTTTGGCGCCTTCAGAAGGAACTATTGAAAGTCCGATATCAAAGTTTACTATAAAACGTGAAGTCGAAGAAAGGTTGATAAATACAGTAAGGCAAGTTTCGAGACATTTTATTACAAAACTCAGAGAACTCGCTCCGTTTGTTACTGAAAAGTTAAAAGAGAAACTTAAAGAAGCGATCGGTGTTGACGTTGAAGTAAACGAAAGTCGAGTTCGTGAAGGTCTTCTGGGATTTGTTGAATGGCTTGACGGGAAGATACAAAGCTTTACAGCTATAGATCCTATAGTTATACTTGTTTTTAACGCTTATTATTCATTCCTCGAAAGAGCCGGTCAAAAAGTATTCGATAAGATCGAAAATGAACAAGTACGAAAGATGCTTGAAACTATATCGGAGGAGGTTGCCGAAAGACTAGCAATGATAAAACAAGGTCGTGTGTTAGAAATAGGAGGAGACCGCTATGTGTGCTTGAAAGTAGATGGTAACAAGCTTGTTCTTGCTAACTACGACGAACTTATGTCGGAAGGCTGTACAGATCCTGTTACATGCGATCTCTCGATCGACTTTGTAGATACCGGTATTAATATTAACGAAATATTGGTAAGATGTCCGGCTGACGGAGCTATTGTTCGTAAAGCTTCGGTGTGCGCGTCATGTCCTTATGGTCTCAGTTACGACGATTGTTCGACGTGCATATACGATTCTCTTGCGAAAGCTGCTCAGTTGACGTCCAAATTGCCTAAGGTTGTTGTTACCGCAAAAAATAACGTTATAGATAAGTTATACGATACAATATCTTTCAAAAAGATGAAGAAACCTGTTAAAACTGTCGACGGAACTATACTTGTTTACGATTGTGTTATGCACCGTAAAACCGGTATGTTAGGTGTTGTAACCGAGAAAAATGTTGATGGATCTCTCAAAGTATTATGGGTTAACTCTTCGAAAGTGTCACCCGCCTGGGAACAAGAAGTAGTCAAAATAGACGAAGAATCATTAAAATGATAACGGTCTCCTAAAAATATGGTTGAAGACGTTTTAAAAGAATATATCAAAAAACGCAGGTTCGACAAAACTCTAGAACCTCTTCCGAAGTCCGAAGATACTGTCTTACTTTCTTACACTATACCTAAAGCAAGGTTGCCTGAGGAAGGCGAAAAAATTTTGATGGTTCAAGTCGAGGAACATCCTATAGAATATATCCATTTTGAAGGAGAGATTCCCAGGGAAGAGTACGGCGGTGGCAAAGTCAAAATTTACGATAAAGGTAGGTATAAAGTAGTAGATGCGGATCCTAAGAGGATGGTCGTCGAATTGAAGGGCGAAAAAGTGAAAGGAAAGTACGCTATCGTTTATTTAAAAGACGATCAGTATCTTTTGACAAAGGTTAAAGAGGAATGAAATGGGACCATTACGGTGTTTTTTATCCGTCTTACAAACCGACCGCGGTAAAATTGGTAAAAGAAGAAGGTTACCCAAAAGATATCACTGTTTCTTTTCCGGCCGTACAAAACTTTACAAGATACAAAATATATGGATCGTTATCTCCTACGATTAGAACGTTGATAAAGGAGATCGATCTTTCACAACAAGATCCGTTGGTTGTTTACGATCCTAGCTTGAAAATTGTCAAATGCAGGATAAAATTTCCTGTCTCTAAGATTATATTGCCGGAGGAGTTAATTGTACACATCTGGGTTAGTTATTTACATAACGGACAGGAAACGTTTTTACAAGAAGATCCTGCCACGTATTTCACCGCTTCCGACAAACAAGAAGAAATGTTTAATACTTACTTTAAGCTAAACCCTGTTATACCCCCTGATCAAGTGTCAGCTCCCGATTATGTTAAAGCTACTATACCTTATGAGATGTTAGCTTTTTATAGGGATGAGATACGTAGGAGACATATAGCGATGATGGAGATAGGCGGCGAAGAATTCATTTTGTATAAGAGACGTAGGGAAGGACCGGTATGTCCAGAATGTACCGAGCCTAAGTTAACCGGTAATGTAACGCAAGTAGGATCGACTAAACCAATACCGTTCGATCCTACTATAGTGAATGATCAGGTAAGTCCGAGGTTCAGCGGACGGTCAAGATGTGAAACTTGCTTCGGAACAGGTATTATAGGCGGATATTATTACCCAATCCGTATAAAGATAAGTTATTGGGGTATGCCAAAGTTACAACTAAAACTTTCCGAAAGAGGGTTAGAGGTTGACCGTGTACCGGATGCATGGACTCTATGGACTCCCTTTATTGCGCAACACGATGTTTTACACAGAGTCGTATCCGGAGAACGATTTGCTGTAAAAGAAACTAAAGTATCGACTTGGCAAGGTGTTATGTTAAGACAAGGGTTAACTTTCGAATGCCTTGATCCTGACGATATACGTGTTCACATAACTCGTGATAAGATTACGACTGCTTTAAAGAAGTATAACTTGATAGATACCGAAGAAGAGATACCTTTATGGATTTAAAGATCTTTGTAAAATTCGTTTTTATAACATTTTCTCGTTGAAAAATCAACCGATATTGATACTACGAAACAGTTAAAACAAATTCGGTTGAAAAACCAACCAGTTTTAATTACCGAGGAACGACGAAACTTAAAAATCCCCAAAATTAAGGGCGATTTTTGTTAAAGTAATATTACAATGTTACTTTAGAGGAAACTTATGGTAAAACCAAGGTTTGATATACAACATTTCAACTGGGTTAAAGCAGCTTTCGTAGCATCGTTAAGAGCCATCTTCGGATCTGATTATGTTCCTCCTGAGTATAAATTTGTTGACGATGAAGAACAGACTAAAATTGTAATTTATACCGCTTTTCCTTACAGGTACTTGAGGTTACCGATGATAGTTGTTGACGCTAGTTCAAGCAACGCTGATGTAACGTATTTAGGTGCTCAAGAACGAGTTAGTCGTGTCGAACTCAAAGAATTCAGATCGCGTATAGTAAAAAGCGCGACTGATCTCGACCAAGTGTTGTTTGACGACGAACCTGTTAGATATAATGATATCGAACAGGTAATCGTTACTGACGTAGATCCTTCAGCTTATAGTGTAGTAGATATTGATGGAAACGTGTATTTAAAATGGAATCAAACAGTGTTCAACGAAGGCGTTCCTTTCGAAATTCAAATTGTTTTTAAAGAACCTATTCCGTACCTTTACTTTACAGGTATACTACGTGTTCATATAAAGATAACGATATACGCTGCTACAGTTACCGACGTTGAAAAACTTGTTGATCTTGTTACCGTATTTCTTAGGTTCTTTCTTAGGGATAAACTAGCTGATCTTAAGATAACTTATACAAGTATCGACGTTTCAGGAATCAGTGTGTCAGAATGGAACGGCGAACTTATATATAGTTCGACGGTTACTATAGGTAACTGCCATACCGAATATGAACTTATTTTTCCAGAATCTTTATTGGGATACGTCGAACAAATTAACATTGAAGGTATTATTAAACAAATTCTAGCAGAAGAAACGGAAACTAAACAACAAACTATTGTAAAGTAGGAGGAAATAAACAATGGCAACTTTCGTTAAAGGATATATTGAACCAGGTGTTTACGTAGAATCAGAAATTAAACCGACACCTGTTATTGGTACTGTAGGTAATTTCGTGCCAGTGTTGATAGGTACGATGGATACTCACAAGAAAGTAGTATCTGATAGTTTAGAATATAGTGCCGACTCGATTCTTGTAAAGATTGACGGACAAAACGTAGTATTTAGTGATGTAAGAACCGACAATTCTTACGCAATCGACAACTTCGGATATGTTTACTACGAAGGTTCCGACAAAGACTTCGTTTTGGATGAAAACGACGATGGCTATTTACAAATTACGTGGAATACGGGGAAGAAACCTGCCGGAACATCTTACAAACTTTATTTCTATCTCAAGAAATCGGTAGAGGATTACGAACCTAAGTTTTTCTATTCTACACAAACAACAGAGGCTCTCGACTTTCTCGGTAAAGTCGAAGTTGATAACGACGGTAATATTAGATATTCGTTACCTTTAGGCTTTTCGCTTGCGATTGCTAACGGAGCGTCTGGTGTATGGTGTATATCTTTATACGATAATCAAGGTAACAAAAGATTAACCGAAATTCTTAATAAGTTACAAACTCTCAAAAACCCTGACGGATCATATCCGTACAGTATTGTTATCCTTGGTGGATATATGTACGGACAGGCAGCCGGAGTTAACGATTTAACTTTCGACGAAGTATCAAGTATCATTAGTCATATTAGAACTATGTCATCTGTTGAAAACCAGCAAGAGAGAATAGCTATTTTTGGACCACCCAAAGATGCTGTAGAAAACATCGATAATTACAAAAACACGATTGCTCAACTAAAAGACAGAAGGGTTGTTTATTGTTACCCAGCTCGCGTAAAAGTTAACGTAGGAACAGTTTCCGTTACAGTAGGCGGGTATTACCTTGCAGCCGCTATAGCAGGTTTAATAGATTCTCTTGCTATGAACGTACCTTTAACAGGTCAGCTTGTAGCAGGTTTCAGCGAAATTAGCGACAATATGATTCGCGAACAGAAAAATGTTATTGCAGCGTCGGGTTGTTTGATAGTAGAAGATAGTATGAGGATACGTCATGCCTTAACTACTGATCAAACTAACATGATAACTGGCGAGCTTAAGGTAACCCGCATCATAGATTATGTAATGAGACTAATGAGAAGTTCTTTGGTTGCTTTTGTTAACCAGCCGTACACTTCAGGTTTATTATCTACAATAGCAATTAGTGTTAAACTGCTTCTTACTCAACTCGCTAACACAAACGTAATTACTGATTACCGCGATATTAACGTAGTAAGGAACGAAATCGATCCTAGACAGGTAGACGTTTCATTCGCGATCAGACCATCATTTGATATCAACTGGATCTACGTCAAATTTACCGTCGAAGTATAAGAAGCTGAAACTTAAAAAGTTTTTTCGGAGGTTAACTAGTAATGGCTATAATAGAAAGAGTTCCTCGTTTAAATATCAGGCCTAAACATTTAATCAAAGTATATTCTCTTAACATAGGAGGTCCTATACCGTTGATTCGTAGTGATACCGACCTCGGAAAGGCCAAAGAATTGATTAATGCGCTTGCAAAATCTGATCCTATAGGTACTATGCAGTCTATAACGATATCTTCAACGAGAGGGGTCAGTTATTATCGTATTTTGAATTTTGATTATCTTGGTAAAATTTACGAAACTTACCCTCACTTACCAAAATATTCGGCCAGTGTAACAAACGTAGCCTTCTACAAACAACATTTACTTAACGCGTTTAAAGCTACGCAGCAAGGTGATGTGTTTACAAACGCTAACGCTGAATCGAATAATACATCTATTGTTCCTACATTTAACATTTACAACCAAATAGCTCCTTTAATTATAAAAGTCGAAATACTCGAACCCGAGGTTACTAACGGTAACATATCGTACTCAAACGGATCTACTCGATCAATTATCTTATGGGATTGTTGGTTCAACAAATCCGAAATCGAATTTAAAGTCGAAGATGATGTTCTTACTACGCAAGAAGCCGAAATAACTTTTGCTTGGATATTTACACAGTAATCGGAGGTGTTAGATAATGTCGGTAATAGAAAGGATTCCGAAGTTAAACATTAGGCCCAAACATTTAATTAAAATCTATTCGATTCCTCTCAAAGGGCCGTTCGATTTGCCAACCTTTGATCAGGATATTACAAACCTAATAAGCAGTATTGCTAACGCACAACCTATAGGTGGCGCCCAATCTGTTACTGTAACTTCTGAACGTGATTTGTACGTATGGAGAGAACTGAACTATGATACTTTAGGTCGTATAATGGAAGTATATCCGTCTTTAGGCGAATTTAGTGTTTCGGTTAGTAAAGTAGCTTTCTTCAAGGAACATTTGCTAGACGCGTTCAAAGCTGTTGAATATGGTGATGTATTTAGCGGGGAGAATAACCCAGACAAAGTGAACGCGTCATTTAACATTTACAACCAAATAGCTCCTATACACATTGTAGTCGAATTATTAGGTAATGAATCAAAGAATAACAGTCCTGTAACGAATAAAGTGTTGATTTACGATTGCTGGTTTGACAAATCCGAGATCGAATTCGATGTTACAGAAGATAATTTGTTAATTATACAAAGCGCAACTTTAACGGCGGCAGGTATAACTGCTATCTAAAGACTGTTACTGAAACTGAACCCGGTCTTAAAAGATAAAAGCATGAATGTACGCGTACCTCTTACTAATATACAAACACCTCAGTTTATAACTATTAGACTATTTGTACCTCCTGTTAAAGAACGTATAGCTTCTACAGTACCTTTTTTTAACGAACTGAGGTTTGTAGGTGTAGCTAAAGGTATAACCGTTTTTTCGAGAACTCAACGTCGTGAAGCAACGCGTATATTTGGGTTTAACGGTAACGAAATGCAACCGTTATGGGTTGTTCCTCATAGTATAGATACGTCGATTCGACTAAACCGTGTCATTTTTCACGAAACCGATCTTTTACAAGAGTTAGGGTTTATACGTGGTAATTTGTTAACTCAAGAGAATCCGTTTGTAATAGTAGAAGATCAATATAAACTAACGCCTGAAGAGTACCGCGGCGGCAAATTCGAATGGAAATCTTGGGAACGTCTCGAGATAGAATTGCCGAAAGCTACTAAATGGGCTGTAGTACATGCCAGGTCTATATTCTATCACGATTGCTGGTTACTCAGCAACAATATCGAATACAATATAATGAAAGAAGACTTAATTTTGATACCTGAGTTTGACGTATCTGTTGGATCTGTTGTAACGTCGGAGGAAAAGAGTTATCGTCTCTTCGGCGAGGTAACAGAACGTATCGAAAAAGGAATTACCGGCTTTTTAGGACAAATTTCAAGTGTTTTCAAAAAATCTTAACGAAAGAGGAGGTAAAGAAGTATGGAAATAAAAGAGATAAAAGCTGAGGAAATACAACAACAGATACCTCAGAAAAACGAACAGGAATATATCGAAGTAGACCTTGACGCGTTGATTAAGTTAGGTGTTGTCGAACGCGACGTAGTCCTTGGTGGTATCAGATTTACGATGAGAACGTTAACTGAAGAGGAAAGACAAAAAGTTGAAGAGATGGTTAACGACGGGTTACCAATAGACGATCCTAAACATATTATGAACGCGAAGGTACCTACGCTTGCTTTTGCTATAACTAAGATAAACGGGAAACCTGTTTTGCCTGAGAAGAGAGCTGAGTTGATGAATACTTTGCGTAAGATGCAAAGTTATCTTCTTGATCAACTGTTCATAAAATATATGGAACTTGTTAGAGATCAACTCGCTTTAATAGAAGATAGTTTCAAAAAAGGGGCGTAATTGATATACCTTATTCGCGAGCTTTATGGCTTATTTGTAAAACGTTTCACGTTTTACCTAATGATCCTTTATTGAATAAGTTACAACCGTTTCAACTAGCCTGGATATTAGCTAACTTGCGTAAAGACGCTGAAGAAATATCTGAAGCTTCCGACAAACTCGGAAAGGAAGTACAAAAGTTCGAAATCGACGAAGAAACGTTTAAAGAAATGATCAAAAGTCTTCAAAACAAATAAATGGCGGACTTAACTCTTGATCCGGCCCTCGAACGGTCTCTCAAAGAATTTAATAATAACATAAAAACATTGTCTGATCATCTTAGTACGTTAAACCAGAAGGTAACTGATCTTTTGTCTCCTACAATGGGTCTTGGTAATACTGTAAAACAACTTGCCGAGATTTTCAAAATAAGCGACGAAGAATTCGTATCGACGGGCCAAGCTATCAAACAAGTTACCGCGGCACTTGAAGATCTCAAAAACGCTAGTTTTGAGTTAGCAAAAAATAAAGCTATTGAAGAGGCTAGCGAGAACCTGAGAAAATTTTTCGAGGAAGATCTTCTATCGCATCTCAAAGGATTTTTAGAGCTCTTTAAGAAGTATGGTCAAGATCTTGGTAAACTTGCGGTGAATTTTTCCACAAGTACCGGCCATCTTGCAGAGTACGGTAAAGAACTTTCCCGCTTTTTATACCATATACGAGAAAAGTCGGTTGCGGAGTTAACCGAAAGTATTGATAATTTTATAAAAAGGGCAGAAGAGCTAGAAGGAATTTACAAAGGTAGTACCGTAATAAGTGAAATTGTCGCAACTAAAAATAACTTGCAAGATCTTCTCAATTATCTTAAGAAGGAAGATTTTACCAAACTGGTAGAAGAAGCGAAAGACAACATCGAAAAAATGATTACATCTCTTAAGAACGTAATTCCGGCGGGTACAATTTTCGCAAAAAAAATAGAAGATCTTAGCAAGACGTTTACAGATATCAGAGATAAAGTTTCTATCGAGAAACTTAAGGAATTTTACGAAGAACTTAAGAAAATAAGCGAAATGATCGGGAAAATAGGTCCGGCTTTCGCCCAATATAACAAAGATATTGCCGCACTTATTTTAGCTCATGTTTCAATAAACGAACAGTTTGAAAAGTTTAAAAATATTGTGTCGGCATTACCCAGCCCTTTAAGTAACGTTATTACAAAACTGGCCGCTTTCGCTAAGAAAGCAGCTGATACAGTGTTATCTTTTGCGAATCTTGCCGGAACGTTCAAAGTTATTACGGAATTCGGTAATTATATTAAAGAACTTGTATCAATTGTGAGCGCTGGTCGTGCTACTGCTGCGGGTATGGCGGCTGCAGTTCTTGCTCTCCTTGAGATAATAAGGCAATTGATTTTGCAGAGTGCTCAACTTACTAAAGCGGCTATAGAAGCTTTCGGGCAACTTACCTTTGGAGTAACTAGTCTGCGCGATTTTACTCTGAGTCTTACTAGGACATGGTCTATTTTATACAGTACCACCGACATAATCGAGAAAACCGGCGAAGTTTTCAATGTTTTACGGCCTGTAACCTCTAGTTTTATTGACAATTTTTATAACGGTGTTCACGCAATATCGAAAGCAACAGTCGAATTTTCGTTAGTAATAGATCGTGTAGCTCGCGGATTAGGTATATCTGCCAAAGAACTAAGTTCTGATTTGTTGAATTTTGCAACGTACTTCAGATTCTCTATCGATTCATTCTTGAAGGAAGGGAGGGAAGGAGCTCGTCGGCTTTTACGTATATGGGTCGGGTTTAATAACGAACTTATACGGTTGGCTAATATAACGGGGCGTGAGTTTATAAGTACTTTCAAACCTGCTTTTGAACAGTTAATGTGGCTCGGAGAAACAGCTACTTCCGGCTTTTACAAACGTGTTAGAGAGATGGTTGCTGCTGTTAGTTCGGAAGTACAAAAGATGGGCGGAACTATCGATCATACAAAAACGTTATTATCGACTTTATCACAAGCTGTTCAAAGCGCAACTTGGGATATGTACCTTGGCGTACTAGCAGCAACCGGTCGTTGGACCGGTACGTTAGATGATATGATTGCTAAAGCGTTTACAACCGAACCGGTAGAACGTATGTTTGAAATTACAAAATATTTTAGAGAGATTGCTAAGTACAGTGCCGGTCTCGAGAAAACATGGGCTTATTTCGTACCTCCGTTGAAAGCCGCTGTTGAACGTGTACCAGCTATGGCTACAAAACTTGGCGAGGTTATTGAACTGTGGATGGAAAGAATGCAAACTCCTGGTGTATCTGCTCGCGAAAGTTTTATCCAAGCTTTGGAAAAGGCGGGTATGACAGCTGATCAAATTGAGGACGTTATGTTAGCAGTAGACGCTTTAGGCGACCCTCTAAAGATGATTGTTAATTTGTTACAAAGGTTATTAGACATAGTTACAAGTTGGTTGGGTCTCTGGAGAGTAACCAACCGCGTCGTTAGAATGGTCAGGTAACAGCTATGACAGTAAAATCAAGAACAATAACATTAATAGTACCATGTCCTATTAAGGACGGTAAAACTATCGTTTACGAATTTAAGTTAAAAGGAATAGAACGCGTAAGTTTTGGTCTCGATATAAGTGTGGGTACGGCTCAAGGTATCGCTTCCAACTTTATACACCCTTGGTTTATAAAACCGACAACCGTTTCGTTATCAGGTTCAACTTATATAGGTACTTTCGACAATGTTAAGGATGCTGAGATAAACGAAGTGCGAGGAGCGGTAAGTCCTAAGAAAGAAAGTACGTTTAAGTCAGCTTTCTTAAAGTTTTTTGGTAGGAAACCCAAAGAAGGATCGGGACAAAAGACCGGACTTGAAAACTTCTCTTATCCCCGAATAAAACAATTACCTCATTTTATCGAACAGCTTTACTATATATCAGAGAGTATTCGTAGAGGAACTGTCAGAACGTTGGATAAAGATATAACGAAACAGCGGTTGATTATAACTGATTATGTGTACAGTTACGACAAAATCATATTCGACGGTTTTATAACAGAAATTAGAGTTGAAGAAGAAGCTCGTAGGTTAGGTATACTGAAATACAATGTTGGATTCGTAGGAATACCTAAACTTGAAAGTGAAAAAGGATAAAGAAATTAAGAAACTGTTCATCGTATGACAAGTAATATTTATACAACACGGTTCAGGCTTATTTTATATCAATGGTCGCCTAAGGGTGAAATAGGAAAACGTTTCTATTTCGATATCTATGACGAAGTTGATCTTGCTGGGAACCCTTTGAACGATTCTGACATTGGAGAACATCCTTCGATTCAGACCGCTATAAATGAAGATATTGAAAAGTTTAAAAAAGTAGGAAGTTCGGATTATAAGACGAGACTTGATAATATTGCGCGTATGCCAGGATCGTCTCATTCGTTACCTCCCGGTATCCAGTTTTCAAAAATCGATGTAAACCATTTTTATATCAAAGAGTTTTTGAAAGATAAACATTCTTACTACATAAAATCTGGAGATCGTCCTGACGTCTCTAAAAGTATCAACTGGAAAGCTCTCGATCCTACCACAGATTATAAGAAAATAAATGAATCTCATAATAGATACCTTAGGAAGAAATTGGAGGCTGTAAGCAAACTTTTTACTGATAAAGATTTATCTTTGGCGAAACTTATAGATAGTGGAGATGTTGACGAGTTCGATATTACCGAGGCTGTGAAATCAATAGGTTCTTATACTGTAAGCATAGATCGTGTTAGTCTTGAAATGTCTTTTGTTTTATCGTTGGACGATCTTGAACGTTGCGGTTGTTCGTATATTATGGAGAACAGTGTGGTCGATTTTTACGTTGATTTTGTTGGTACAGAAACGTACGATGATAAGTTATATATAGGTGAGTATAAAGGACCTGCTACCAGAGACGAACTTAGGGAAATCGAAAGGAATTTATCCGATTTGAATAAGTATTTGTTTACGAGAAGGTTTATAGGTGTTGTAACATCCGTCGAGTACAACGTACAACCTGGCGAGATACCTATCTGCGTTATTAAATGCGGCGGTCTTTCAGCATATCTTGAACGGTTTAATATGGTAAAAGATCAAGCTTTAATGACGTTCTTCGAAAATAATAAGCTGGATATACAGTTACCAGGTTTATCCGTCTTCCAGGATAATTTGAACGCTAAGGCTATCGAGGAAGTTTTGGAATATGTTCTCAGAGTATTGTATTTGTCAAACGATAAACCTGACAAAGATGGTAAAATATACTTTACGAAAGCTTTTGATCCGAAAGGAAAAGTAGCCGCTGTTTCTTTGCCAGATCCTGAAGATATTAATACGGTTGAGGAAAAGCTTATTACCGACGATAGAATTTCTGAACTTAAAGGTCTTTTGTTTACCGACGAAAACGGACCTAAGTTCGGTAAGCGAGGTGTGTCGTTTTACAGACGAGGATGGATCCTTCTGAAAAATATTAGCGAATTGTTCAAAGAAGATTTTAGTAACGTAGCCGCTTCTTATTGGGTAACGTATTTGTATTTCAAAGTAAGAGAAAAGTTTAGACCCGAATTTATCAATCTACTCGAGAAAACAAAAAAGGAAATTGAAGAGTTGGAGAAAAAAAGTATACTTGCGGAGGCAGGACCAGGAAAACCTGTTTCTACAGTCGAAGAAAGTTCTTCTGTTTTGCAGGAAAAGATAGAAAATAAACGGAGTATAGTTGAGTCTTTGAACAAGGTTCTTTCGAAACATAATTATATAGCGGCGTACCATGAAGGTGATAT
>Ga0272449_1003152_pt1 | contig 14437 bp, 5 predicted proteins | sample YNPCB0241_FD_198679 | JGI IMG/M metagenome (GOLD analysis project Ga0272449, IMG submission 198679) | Hot spring sediment microbial communities from Yellowstone National Park, WY, United States - YNP-CB-024-1 | ecosystem: Environmental > Aquatic > Thermal springs > Hot (42-90C) > Sediment...
GGCCGCCATCCCTTAATTGCTTAATCAAGGGTTTTGGTATATGGTCTGGCGCACATGTAACTATTATGGCATCAAAAGGCGCGTACTCCTGCCAGCCGTAATACCCATCACCTATTTTAACCTTCACATTATTATATCCGAGGCGAGAGAGCGTTTTTTGTGCTCTGCGTGCAAGCTCAGGTATAATTTCTATTGTATAAACTTCCTTTACTATTTCTGCAAGTATAGCTGCCTGATATCCGCTACCTGTGCCTATCTCTAAAACTTTATCGTCTTCTTTTAAAGACAAAAGCTGCGTCATCAAAGCCACTACGTAGGGCTGTGAGATAGTCTGGTTATACCCTATAGGCACTGGGTGGTCGCCATAGGGGTCGTATATCTTTCTATACTGGGGAGGTATAAATTCATGTCTGGGTACTTTCCTCATGGCATACAATACTTTCTCGTCTGTGATGCCGCGGGCGCTTATCTGCGTCTCTACCATTTTTTCCCGTGCTCCGCTCCACTTGTCTACAGCTGTTTGCTCCGTCTGTGCCAAGAGCAGTTCCTCAGAATATATTCCATTAGAGGCAAAAAGTATAAAGAAAATTGGCACTAACCAGCAAATCTTCATTCTTTCTTCTCTGAACAGTATCGTTCAAATGCTGCAATATATCTTTTGACCATTATTTCCCTCTGCGGGATGCTAACTTTTGGCACAAGAACCTTCTTTATTTTAACCATCCCGGGAAGAATCTCCTTCATCTTGTCCGTAGAAATATTTTCGTAGGCGCACTTACCGCAGAGCGCTGCGCCTAAACTCGTTGCTTCTTCAATATCTGTGACATAAACATCGTTTTCCGGGAACAACACAGATAGCATCCCCAGATAGACTTTATTATTCCTGAAGCCACCCTCTACGTAAATATCAATCTTCTTACCCTCATCCTTACCTACTGCCTGCTGTATAGCATAATACGACTGTATTGCTACCGATAAACATAGCGTGTGATAGGCTATCTCCGCGCTTCTATAGAAGTTTTTCTCACCAACGATACGCGGCTTAGAGAAGGGGAACTGACCACAACCTTGCGTCAACGACGGTATAACGAAAGTTTTGCCTTCAGAGAGTATTTTCTTGAACACAGCAGCTCCCAACTCCATAGTTCTCGGGTCAACAGAAAACCTCTTTTCTATCAATTTCGCATAATGGTCGTGCTCTTCACCGCCTTTCACGCGTGATGCCCTTACGGGGCGCCCAAAAGCGTCTATATAGTAAAGTGTATCTTTATACAAATCTTCCCTGGAAAGATAAAACTCGCTCCCAGGATACATGAACACGCACCAGGTGCCCGTAGAGGCTAAAACAAACTTCCCGCTCTCCTCATTTATCAAGTAAGGCAGCAAGGAAGCGTTAGAATCGTGTATACCGCAACTTACCTTGCAGCTCTTATCAAAATTCTTATGCTCTCTTAATATCTTCTCACTTATCCTACCTGCTATGGCAAACGGTGAATAAATTTTGCAGCCGAGCTTCCTGCAAATATTGAGCTTCCTTGCTACAGAACTTAGCTTCTTTTCTTTAAAACTATACAAGTAGGTGTGGCACCCTATAGAAGTAATTTCATTCAATGTTTTCCCTGTCAGAAGATACGATATATATTGTGGAAGGAAGAGTATATGTTTTGCATTATTGAATTTTTCTGTAAATTTCTCCTTTACGTAGAATATTTGCAAAGCAACAGCTAACAGCTGCCCATACGGCGGTGTTGCCGTCTCTAAATATAATTCTTCCGCGCTGCCAAATAATTTGTAAAATTTCTCTCTTGTCTCGTTCTCAATTTCATTCGTGTAGGATATTACTGGCAGCAGAAGCTCGCCTCTCTCGCTAAGCCACACTATGGTAGCGCCGTGTGTTGTTGTAGAAATAACTTTTATATTATACTTCCGGTCAGAGAATAGGCTTGCGAGCTTCTCAAAAAGCCAAGTCTTTATTCCCTCTATATCGTCACAATACAACTTTCTGCCATCAACGTAGGCTTCTTTCTCTGGTATTTGGACAGAATCTTTAGAAATGAGCTCCAACTCTGAGCTGTAAACAACTATTTTCTTATTTGTCTTGCCTATATCAAAAACAACTATATGGTACATTTCTCAAAACCTATACATCAGAGAACCTTGCGAAAATAAGCTCTCCGGGATGCCGCTCAAAATGTATGTCCCAGTAAAAACAACATGCTCGCGCACTACAAAATCTAACATGAAACCTTTGCCTATCTCTACCCCCACGCCTAAGGAGAGTGTGCTTGGTCCTACAGAATTTGCAAAATTGTTATCTTCTCTAACAGTAGTGATCTGGTTAGGCAAGCCTGCTGCAAGCTGCCACTCCGGGTCCTTGATTTTTGTCTCTGTGGCAGAAAACAGCGTATGGGAGAGCCCGAGACGTAAAGAAAGAGAAAATTTTTTTATATAAAAATTCTTCTCCATCGCTATATTAAGCGGCATGGAGAAGACGTTTACTCCCTGCTGATATTCTTCGTCTTTCCCGGAAAGCGAGATTTTCATTTGTTCCCGTGAACCTTTATATTGCGATGACACATTGGATACGCCGATACCGGATATTACGAGGAACTCTTTTGGTAAAGAATAATTCACTGCTACTCCAGCTACAAAACCTGTCATGTTTTGTGTCCTTTTTTGCTGATAATTCATATCTCTATTATCTTCGTAATCGCCGTCCCCGTTTTCGTCATCCTTGCGAACATAAACATTACTTTCGTCAAAAGTATAAAATTGGCAATATCCCAACAGGGATAGTTTGTCGCCAAAGAAAGTTTTTGTAGCCCTTGCTTTTATATCTAAATTCATCCCAGGAGTTATCTGGAATACCCAATCACTTGTTTTTATATTCTGTGTTGTGCCGCGGTAGACGAGGTATGTATTTTTTGCAGCCGGGAGTTTAACCATAGCAGATAGCGCAAGTGCTGCTCCTCCTGCTATAAAGTTATCTATATTCACTCCAAGAGATAATGATATTTCTGAGGATGAAAACTTACTTTCGCTAAGCGTATCATTAGAAGAAGGCGGATTAGAAACGAGAGAATTTTTATCGTAGAGGCTATTTTCAGAAAAATTAAAATATAGCCCTGCTTCCACATCTTTTACCAAAAAACCATAAAATAAGTCAAACATATTATTTGGCGGCAACATGCTAAAATTTGCATTTTTGGCAGGTATTTTAGGTATAGGTGTCAAGTCTGAGCCTGCTACGTCTTCACCGGGAATTGTTGGCAGGGGTAAAGTATACGGCCGTGCGATAAAAAGCGAAACTACACTTTTTTTAATAATACCGCCGGACGTGGACACACCACCCCACGGGGAACTAATCTTCAAATTATTATTCACTGTAGGAGCTGCTTGTGTACCTGCTGCTGCAGTGCCTAACTCGCATAAGAGAACGTTCTTGTAATTGTTAATTTCGCTCGGGAACAACCAAATGAGCGTATCGTCTTCTTTTATCATCCAACTTTGTATACTAAGACCATTTACACGAGAAAAAGTAGCAGAGACTTCTTCTTTTAGGATTAGCAAGAAGGACAGGCAACACACCAGAAAGAAGGAAAACTTCCGCTTAAGCTTATTTAGCATTGTGCTAAGCATTTCCTCTCCTTTTTGTTTTGCCGTTTTTGGGAAAAAAATTAAGTTGAGACAATTGAAGTATAATTATATATAATTTATTTTGCTGTCTACAATAAATAATTTTTGTCATAATAAGCAAATTCTTTGCTAAAGGCTAAAGAAAATGGAACAGCCAAAGAACAAAACATCTAATCGTGCAGAGATCCCTTTCTTAGCACCTATACCTATATTATTGATATTCGTTTCTTTAGCCCTCAATCAAACAATATATTGTAACGAAATAAAGAGAATAAAGCTCCCTGCTCCTAAATACAAAGGTAAGGTATCCGTGGAAGAGGCAATATATTTACGTAGATCTGTGCGGAAATACAAAGATTTGCCTTTAAGTATTGAGCAAGTGGGGCAGCTGCTGTGGTCTGCTGGTGGAGTAACTATAGATGGCGTCACGGGGCCTACAAGAGCGTATCCTTCTGCAGGTGCACTATATCCTATAAAAATATATTCAGTTGTCAACAATGTTATCGGTTTAGAGAAAGGGGTTTATTTTTACATTTATGACAGGCACGAGCTGCAACTCGTCAGGAGAGGTGATTTCGTAAAGGAACTTTCAGAAGCTGCACACGGCCAATGGATGATTTCAGAAGCCCCTGTAAATATTATTTTTGTTGGATTATATAACCGTGTCATTACGCGTTATGGTGAGCGTGGCAAGCAGCGCTACCTCTGCATGGACGTTGGCCATGCAGGGGAGAACTTACATCTGCAATGCATCTCTTTAGGCTTAGGGACTGTCGTTATTGGTGCATTTGATGATACAGGGGTGAGCAAGGTTTTAGGCTTACCTCGTGACGAGACACCTCTTTGCATCATGCCTGTTGGTGTGCCTGCAAAGTGAAAAATAAAAAACATATATCTGTTATACGTAATGCGCGTGTAGTTCACAACATTGGTAGGTAACGCTTTATTTCGTAGTCCGTCACTCTCCTCCTGTAGTTGTCCCATTCAATTTTTTTGTTCTCTATAAATTTCTCAAATATATGTTCTCCTAATATACTGCGTACCAGCTCAGAACTTTCTGCAATCTCTATAGCTTCGATCAGCGAGCCCGGTAATTCTTCTACTTTCTTTGCTTTACGCTCAATCTCATCCATCTCGTACGCTGACACTTCTAACGGCTCAGGTAGTTCATATTTATTTTTTATTCCTTCAAGACCTGCGCGTAGCATTGCAGCAAAGGCTAAGTATGGGTTACATGCGGGGTCAGGGAAACGCACTTCTATACGTGTAGACTTCTCGTGCCCAGGTTTATATTCCGGGACACGTATCAAAGCCGACCTATTCCTTCTTGCCCAGCATATATACACTGGCGCCTCATACCCAGGAACAAGCCTCTTATACGAATTCACCCACTGGTTCGTGATGAGGCATATTTCTCGTGCGTGGCGCATTATACCACTAGTGAAGTGCTTCGCAACGTCCGAAAGATAATATTTATCCGTTGGCGAGAAGAATGCATTCTTATCCCCTACGAAGAGGCTCTGGTGGACATGCATCCCGGAGCCGTTCTCGCCATAAATAGGCTTTGGCATGAAAGTAGCGTAGTAGCCGTGCTGCCGCGCAACTTCTTTAACTATAAGTTTATAAATCACAACCTTATCGCCCATCTTTAAAGCGTCGTCATACCGCAAGTCAATCTCGTGCTGGCTACGTGCCACCTCATGGTGTGAATATTCAACTGGTATATTCATCTGCTTGAGGTATTCCATTGTGGTCTGCCGCAACATTATACCTTCGTCTTCACCCGGTAAGTACGAAAAATAGCTACCCGCATCTAATACTTCGGGCATGCCAATGGAGGATTTAAAATAAAAATACTCAAGCTCAGGCCCTACATAATATGTATAACCCATCTCTCGGGCTATATCTAAGTTGCGCTTCAGGCAATACCGCGTATCACCATCGTAAGGCTTACCTTCCGGAGTGTAAATGTCGCATATCATAATAGCAGTATCTCTCCTATAAGGTAGGATATTGAACGTAGATAGGTCGGGCTTAGCAACTAAGTCCGACTCGTATATTCTCGCAAAGCCCTCAACTGAAGAGCCGTCAAATCCTTTACCATTATCTATAGCTTCTTCAACTTCTTCCACGGGTATAGAGAAAGCCTTAAGAGTGCCTAAAATGTCTACAAACCACAACTCTACAAACTTTATATCCTTTTCTTTGATAATCTTTAATACTTCCTCACGCGTCAACCTCCCAACATTCATCTTTTTTGATATCCTTCTCCCTTCCTACACAAACTTTTGTATTCCTTTTTACGCCTCTTCTGCTATTATGCTACAACGAACCACCATCTCGCCCCCCACCCACATTTTATTTAACAAAGGCAAAGATTGTTATTAGCGCTGCAAGCACACTAAACCCAACGCCTAACCACGTGACTATCCTCTTCTCTATCTTCTCAAACCTCTCATCTATCCTCCTAAACCTCTCGTCTATCTTCTCAAACTTCTCGTCTATCTTCTCAAACCTCTCGTCTATCTTCCTAAACCTCTCATCTATCTTCTCAAATCTCTCGTCTATCCTCTCAAATCTTTTCTCCATTCTTTCAAACCTCTCGTCCATCAACTTCCTCAACTCGGTAATCTCAAAATCCAAGTGCGCTATATGGTTAAACTGCACCTTCAGTATCAACGGTATAGCCTTCTCCTCGGAAAGCACCCCAGTGGACATTATCTCGTCCTCAGCTTCCTTCGCCTTCCTGTCAAGAAACTTCAGCAGCACCTTCGTCACATCCTCCTCAAAAATAGTAACCATTTTTACCCCCCTCTTGCCTCCTTCTAATTTATATACGACATACCCCAATATCTCAGTAACACTCCCAAAAAAATTTGTAGCAGAATTATATAAAATTATCATTCAGGAAGGCAAAATCTTTTTTAATGGATAACACCTATTTTAATGACCTTCGTCACTCTGCCAGAAGCCGACTCTGCAACTATATATGCGATATAGCCACCTTTTGCAACTTTCTCGCCAGCTTCGTTTGTCCCATCCCAAGGTATAGTGTTACTACCGGCCTTGCCGCCTTCCTGGCCAGCTTCACACACCCATTGCCTGACAAGATACCCTAACAAGTCGTAAATACTTATTGTCACCTTCGCATCTTCTCTCAATACATAAGTTATATAAGTTTGTGCACCGGGCTGCCTCATATCTACAGGGTTAGGATAGCTGAAAGCTTCCGAAATAATCTCTTCTGGTAAGCCAGTTGATGCAGGTGGCGACGGTGGAGACCATGGACCCCAGGTGCCTGCAGTGTTCTTTGCGCGGACACGGTAGTAGTAGAAATGCCCTGGCTCGCGAGGCTTATCTTCAATTTCTTTACCGTTAATATCCCTAGCCTGACCATCACCAACGGTTATCTGCAGCACATTGCCCGGGACAACATCTATTGTCTTCCAGATAGGTGAGTTATCAACGCGCTCCTGTATCTCGTACAGCTCTATACCTGAGCCCATAACAGGCCTATTCTCTTTCCTTGCAATGTTTTCTTCCTCCTCCGTAGGATCTCTTGCTTGCTCCCAACGGACAACATACCTCCCTGAGGGCTCAGGAACTTTTTTCTCCGAAGGTGCAGGTATTACTTTCTTAGGTGCGCTTGGCGGCGTAATGTCTATCTTTATAACTGCGAACTTAGGCGGACCTTCTTTAACTTCGCCAGTAGTTTTAATACGCGAGACTGCCTTCACTTGGTAATATATTTCTTCCCCGTGGCGCATACTTAATCCCGTAGCACGATATGAAAATACAGGATGCACTGTTGAGAGCCACCCTTGCGTCTTATCCTGCGTATATGACGAAGTGCCTACAGCATATAATGCATAGATATACTCTACATCAGGATCTGGCGGCATAACTACACCCCAGGAGACTTCTGCTTCCGTAAGAGAATTACTCCATGCTTCCGACTCTACCACATCTGGTGTTTGTGGCCGCGGATCTACGTATTTTATTACGATAGTTGCGCGATGCCGTATCTCAGCTTTTATACTGCGTATCGGGTAGTCGCTATCTCTGCCGGTGGAGCTTGGCGGCTTGCGGTCAAAATACTCTATATTACCTATCTCAAGACCAACAAAATGTCCTTCTGTATTTTGTCTTGCTAAGTCCACTTCTCCAATATCGGCACTAATAAATAATGTGAGAGGCTGTGTTGTAACCGTTAACGAAGAGGTGAAGACGCATGCGATACTGCCACCAATGAATGGTGAGCCTTGGTATGGGCTATGCACAGCTGTGCTTATTATAACATCACTGACAGAATCAAATACACCGTTACCATTGCTATCAAGATGCACATACACTGCAGATAAGTCACCATCACCTGCACCAGTAACTTGCTGCATCTCTATATTACCTATTTGTCTCATATGCAACCCTGTCAAGCTTATTAAATTCCTATTAGTAGATAAAGTAAGTTTCAAGAAAGGTACGTATCTATATCTCTGTATTACAGATGCGGATGCTAAATTCTCGCCTTTAACTTGCAAAGTCACCGGCTTTATCTGCTTAAGCTCCGTCTCAAAAGGTATATTCTCTGCACCCATCTTATTCGGCGTATTTATCCCAAACCATATATCAGCAGAGATTGCTAAACCAACGAAATCGCCAGCAAAGGCATACGGAGAGATATTGTAGACTATAAAGTATGTCCTTGGTAAATAAGTGATAGTTTGCGTAGCAATAGCAATATCAGCTAATGGTCCTGCTATATCTGCAGGTAATTTACCTTCTCCTATGAGGATATCATCTTTGCTGCTAAATGCACCATCACCGTTGTCCAAATACACCTTTATTGACTCAATATTTTCATTAGTCCCACCGTAAATTTGTGCTTCACCAGGACGCATACTTGAGCCTGTGCGCTTAATACGTAAAGACGACCACTTAGCATCTGCAAGCTCTGCACGTAAAGTGAACCTGCAAACCAATACATCCCTATCACCTTGATACAACTCCGGTAGCGTCTTCAGCATATCTTCACCACTAAAGTAAACCATATCAGGATATTCTTTTATCACAGCATCTTTGCTCTCATATGGCATCATATCTACAGGCATTACAGTGTCGGGCTCGTCTATAATGAAGTAATCGGTAGTCTTTATAGATGCACCAAAAGTTGCACCAGTCTCCGCTAAACGGTCTATGTCGTAGACGATGAAGTAATTTTGTCCTTGTGGGCGCTCAAGCTCGTTATATATAATTTCTCTTTCACGGAACTTTAATACCACCACACCATCTTTAAACATCTCCGTACCAAAAGTCATCAACCCGGCATACCCGCCATCTGCATATTTCACTACATCGTTAACTACTCCTATCACTAAGGCACCATCAACGCCACCCTTATGGTCTGCTTTTGTAGTATCATTTGCGCCACGCTCAACCTTGCTAAACTTTATCCCAGGAACACCACTGATTGATACTGTAGAGCATTCACTGTAATACATAATCTCTCTGTCTACAAGCAAATAGCCACTCTGCGGGAAGATATCCGTTGTTTTAACAAGCAATGAAGTTGCATTTATGTCTATATCTTCCGCTAACACACCTTTAGGTATGGTGCCACCGGTAGTGAAGCGTCCATCAAGGTTAAGGTCACGGAAAACCTTTATCCTCGTAATGTAAGTATCAAAAGCAGTGCCTTTCTTGTCAACACGTAGCCCTCTCCAGACAACACTGTTCTGGTTAGCTACAAGATTTATACGTAATACAGCTTGATTCTCCTTACCTTGCATAACGTCTTTATCCAATATATCTTCATACCTCACTTTCAATACATCAAATGTTGGATGTATGATAGGTGTAGCGCTAATGATTGGGAAGTTAACCGGTGAGACGCTATGTGGTGGAGATTCTACCTGCACATCACTGTTTCTGCTAATTTTGACACCTACAGTGTGCGCCTTCTCTGCAGTAGGATCTACATCTATTGCTACAAAATACACAGTTGGCGATGATGTAACAAGGACATACTCGCGGCCCATGTAATCTGCTGGGTAGTCAGGGTCGTCTAAATTGACCACCGCCTCACCAACAATAAACTCCGGTGGACCAAACTTGCCTACACCAACAAGCTTATCCACAACAACCTCGCCACTCTCAGGCTCACGGTCTAACTTGCCGTTCCTGTTAACATCTTTGTAAACTTTAACAGCGCGTATGTCGCTATCCGCACTCTCTTTCTCTCTACCTGGCATAGATATACGCTCTAACTTCAACTTGTACCAGTTCACTGTATAGCCATCACAAGAGACGGTTAATTTCAACAATGGCACATTCTTAGCCCCCTGGTTAACCATACCTATAACAGCAGCACCTGGTAGATGCTCCACCGCTGTAGTGCCATACGCCCCACGAATAATGCCACTAAATGTATTACCTACCCTGCTGGAATATTGCATTATCTCGCCATCTATAACTAACATGCCACTATTACCAAAACCTACCTCAGGAACATTGTCAACAACGAGTGTCGTGCTCGTAGCACTCATGCCATAAACAAGCTTCGCAACGTTCAACACTTCCGGCTCTACCTTGACAACACGCGGTGACGGTATTATAGTGCGCTCTTTTGACACGAACGGTATCTTCGTAGTATCCGTGGAGACTGTATTAGGTGAAGAAATATATATATCTTCGGGTTTTGCAATTTTAACACCGAATGTCAGCCCTGGTGTTGCCAACGGATGAATATCGTAGCAAATGAAGTACCGCTTAAGAGACATCTCACGTGGAAGTATACGCTGATAATTTTCCTTTGAGAACGTTATCAAGCACTCGCCCTTTGTGCCAATATTACCGAAAGTGCCCTCACCTATCTGCTTGTCCATGTCAAAGTTTAAATATCCTGTATCGTCTGCATCATACCATATACTTACACGGCTTATGTCTGTATCCATACAAGAACCTGTACGTATAAGTTTTAATCCTTCAAAGTAGGCATCACCATGGTCTGTTTCTAAGGTAAATTGCGCAACTGCCTGGTTAGTAGCGCCTTGCATTAATCTCATACCTACGATTGTGTCTGTTGATATCACAGTAACTACATCTGCGTATTCATTCACTTGTGCACCTATTTCAGACTCTATTGGCAAGTTCTTGCTGGAAACCTTATCCGGATATCCTACAACAAAATAGTAAGTTGCAGGTATCCTGAGGCCTAATTTTGTCCTACCAACACCTGCTAAGTAAGAAATATCGTAAGTGACGAAATACGTTTTCGGCTCTGTACCAATTTCTTCGCCACCACGTGCTCCTAAAATTGGTAAATACACCGTTGATGATACGAAGACGTAGCGCTTGTCACGCTTAGAGATAACAGTATCAAACGTTGGGTCAAGGACTCTATCGCGCTCACCAACCACAATTGCACCTTTCGTATGATCAACTATTGTAGTATTCATTACACCGCGTGTAGAAATATTCAGCCAATACTTCCCTTCCTCTTCATTGCTGCCTACACCACTGTAACCTATCCTCTCCTTATCAACTTTCACAATACCACTTTGTGGGAAGCCTTTCACCGTGTCAAGGTAAATGACAGTTGATGTTGAAACGATATCTTCTACTAAGACAGCCTGTGGCACCTCATCACGGTATATTTTTATATCCACTACATCGTCATCACCAGCACCACCGCGACGGTCAACCCTTAACCCTTGCCAGATAACTGTGTGCGCATCTGCCTTCAAATCAAACCTTGCAAGCACTACATCTTTATCACCTTGTGTTACTGCAGCAGGCACTATCGCTAAATCAGGCTCTATCAACAAAGTATCTTCCGTAGGTTTTACTCTAACCAAGTTTGTTTCAAATGGATATATTGGCTGGTCGGACATTATACCTTCTCTGAGGACGAACTTGAACCTGTCTGGTATTTTAGCACCGTGTAAGGAGCCTATATATGCAGAATCATCCATATTGTAGACAATGAAATAGTACTGTGTAGTGGTGGTAATAGTTTGATCTTCTAAATCAAGTATAGCAGTTGCTGTGCTAAACCTTATCTTAGGCGATATTGGCGGCTCATCAATTGCAGGCTCATATGTGCCATTCATGTTCATATCCTTGCATACAAACACAGAAGCAATGTCAGAATCGCCGCCACCGGCTTCCGCAGTGTGCTGCACTATCAACTTATCCCAGATAGCTGTGAAGACGTTTGTCCAGAGACCAATACGCACTACGCCAACATTTAATAAACCTTGTGGCACTTCAGGATTAACGCTGTAGGTTAGCGGCCCTGGGCCGTCAGGGTCATACCAGGCATTTATATCGTCAAATTTAACAAACACTTTAGATGGCGGCACTGAAACTATAGACTTATACGTCTCTGCAGGGAAATTATTCTCTGCAAGCTTCGCTACCGACCTAAAAGGATCCATAACAAGATAGCCGGAATCTTTTATACTTAACCCGATGGTCTTATTGCGTTCTGCATGCAGCGGTAAACGTATACAAATGAAATACACTCTCTCCTCTTTAGATATAACCTGTAATTTATCCGGCGGTATTAAGAAATCAGCGCGTCCTGCAGGTGAGAACGTTGCAGTTGCTATCAGCATATCCACAGGCTCTCCACCAAGTTCAACCTCGCCATCAAATAAACCGTTCCCGTTCCTATCATAATAGAGACCCAACTCTGTTACCTGGTCGTATGGTAATGTGCCGGTCTTGTCAACACGTAAAGAAATCCACGTTGCAGTGCTTGCAGCAAACTCAGGCGGCTTCACGCTAAGACGTAGACGCATCATAGCAACAGGTGCTGGCCTATCGGGCGTAGTACCGTCTCCTTGATATACATACTCTGGTATACCAAGGGTACGCTTAAAATCGTTACCTGGCTCAGGAGCTAAATCGCGTGGCTCCGCAACTACACCTACAGTGACTAAATCCTTTGACGAGCCGCGAGGTAAGTCCCCTGTAGTACCTACAAGTTGATTAACGTAATCTGTAGCGCCAATGGTCAATGTTTCCTGATAGGGGGACGTTATTTGGAAATTGGTTATACCGCCGTCTGCCTCTGTGAAGTCATGGAATGCTGGCGAGATTGTTGCTGACGACGATGTAGACCAGAAGGATGCGCGTCCTGTGTAATATTGCCCATTTATAGGATCTCCGCAGGCTATATTACCAAATTCATCCTTTGCAGTAACTGTTATAACTGCAGGCACACGGACACTCACGCCAGTATTCTCATACGGATGCGTGATGATGAAGTATGCAGCTTTATTAGGCGTGATAGTGAAAGTCTGTACTGCATCTTCCCAGCCTCTATCCGGGAATTCCGCAGCAGTTACCGTAGAGGTGCCTGCTATCTTGTCCTTGTAGTAGAAGTATGTCTGGCTGGTGCCTGAAGTGATAACCACACTCTCCAATACCCAGGAGTACATATCAGCTGAGAAGCGCCCTTCTTTAGATGTAGTGAGAAGGTTAACTGTTGTATCTTCTGTTACTGGTGAAACATTATTGTACCGGTCGCGTGTCTGTATGATAGATGCTGTATTAGTTATACCCGGCTCGTAAGTGATAGTAGTACCTGCTATAAGTCTATATCCTGGCGTAATGAAGACTATCTTAGCAACAGGTGCTGGCAGTATTGAAATTTCTTGTGTACCTTTTAGCCAGAATTTGGAGTACTTCTCATCTACAGTAATTATAGAAGTCCCTGCAAGTGTATCCATGTACCTGAAAGCTGCAGTATGCGTCCCTGTAGCAATTATTACACTACCTATGTAATACCCATAATCTGGGACGTATGGTGGCTGTGCCCAAGTCCATCTATATTTTCCATCATCGGGGCAAGAGCCTACCACAGGACCTGTAGAATTGGAATAAATATCTATTATTACACCTGGCGGTGTAGTGTCCGGGTCCTTTTGTAACAATAACACTGGTGATGGGTTAAAGTATTGATCTTGTGTTTGCACAAGGAGTGGCTGCGAAGTTGTGCCTGCAATGAGTGTTGTCTGCTGCGCAGTAATACCGAGACGACGTATGTAATCTGGCGTAATTTTCACAAGCTGCTTACCAACATCCCACCCGGGAACTGACTTTGTAGGATCTGCGAAGATTGTCGGCTTAGAGAACTTAGGCTCGTACGTCTCGGAAGCTTTCGTATCACGGTAATAGATAACTTTGGAATACTCATTAGGTTGGAAAGTGACAGTGCTTGTATGCACCCATGGATATGAAGATTCCGAGAATGAATAATTGTATGGTATATCTACCGAGATATTATATTTTGCCTCTGTGTTAGAATACAGTTCTACAACAACAGTGAACGTGGTAACGCGTGGGTTAGAGAACCTGTCTTGCAATTCTATCTCAATAGGTGCATTCTCGTCAGTGTCAGAGTCAAAATAAGTCCCTGCACGCAGCGACCTCGGTGGTGTATCAAAGCCTACCTTTGATATAACATCTGGGTGGACTACTACGTCAAATTTATTCCAATCACCTGGAGCACCTGCTTGCGCTGTAATTGTCCACTTACCAGAAGATGGACGCAAAATCTCACCTTTGTTGCCACCGCCTGCTGCTGGATATATATCTTCGCCAGCAGGGTAGCTCGACCATTCATCGTAGTACCAGAAGTTCCTACTCGTCCTACCTTCAGGAATGTATATACTTGTCACAACTACTTCTATAGGGGAGTAGAAGCGTGCTTCAGGGCATGGCGAGTTCGTCTCTAAAGGCACAACTACAGAGCCGAACTTCGTCGGGTTATCAAAGCCGTCTTGTTTCTCTGCAG
>Ga0272449_1003153_pt1 | contig 14436 bp, 11 predicted proteins | sample YNPCB0241_FD_198679 | JGI IMG/M metagenome (GOLD analysis project Ga0272449, IMG submission 198679) | Hot spring sediment microbial communities from Yellowstone National Park, WY, United States - YNP-CB-024-1 | ecosystem: Environmental > Aquatic > Thermal springs > Hot (42-90C) > Sediment...
GGTGAGCCTCTCCCCGAGCTGAATGCGGATGTCCGCCAGGCTCTTGGCCAGGACCTGGGCGTCGGTGTTGGCGGCGATGAACTCCACGCCGGACAGCCCGGCCTCAATCATCCGGTTTACGGCGTTCCCCCCAGCGCCCCCGAGCCCGATAACCTTGACCACCGCTCCTTCCATGCCTTCCCTCCCAAAAGCCACCCGGCTTCGTCCTAATGGAATTTTACTTCTTTTTGAGATGTCCCCTTTGGCGTTACGTTTGGAGGGGTTGTCGTGGGCATCGCCTCACCCTGTCCGCCTTGCCTTCTTACGAACGTCAAAACGAAAATTTTAGGGGCAAGCTCCCAGGGCAGGGACGAGCAACTGCTCCGAAAGTGCGCTTAGGACGCTTTTGGTGCAATGCTCCGCCCGAGGTGCGCTTAAACTGAGCCTTGTCCTTGGGGTTACCCTGAGGGGCCTCAACGAGGAGGTGCGTAGCAGAGATGAAAAAGGCACACGGTTTCACGCTCATCGAACTCCTGATCGTCATCGCCATCATCGGCATCCTGGCGGCTGTCCTCATCCCCAACCTCACCGGGGCTAGGACGAGGGCCTACAGGGCTCAGGCTCAGGCTTGCGCCAAGGCCATCGCCACCGCTCAGGAGATGTACCAGATCGACAGCGGCACCTACACCAACAACACGGCGAGCCTGGACCAGAACGTACTGAGGCCGTGCTCCGGGATGACCGTCACCGCCGGTAGCGCCGACTCTACTGGCTACTCGTTCCAGGTCACCAACAAGGGCGTGAGCGTCGTGGTGACCCAGAACGGGATCCAGTAATCGGGACCTGTCTCTTTCCCCCGCCCCCAAATGGGCGGGGGTTAGTGCTTTTTCGTCCTTTCGTAGTAAGGCAGGATCACGCCTCCCCCTGGGGGGACGAGACCTCGCCGGTAGCCTAACTTTTTGGCTTTTTCATCTAGCTCCGCCACTAGGATTCCGAGGTTCGTCGCAGCGGCACCCCCGAAGTAGAGCACAGCGAATCTGGGGGGGATGTTCTCTACGTCCTCTTTTTCGATCAGCTTGAAGGTGGACTCCGATCGGTGGTAGTAGCGAAGGGAGACGAGCCTTCCCCGCTCGTTTCCTAGGACCAAGAGAGGTCCCCGCTCTTCCACTTTTTTCAAAAAGCTGGCCATGAGGGTGTAGTCCTCGTTAAAGCGCGGGGGGTCTAGCCAGATCGCCCAAGGGGGGAGAAGGGCGGCGAGGGCGAGACCAGGGAAGAGGAGGCGAAGGAGCCAATTTGGAGCGACGAAGAGGGTAGCGAAGAGAAAAGGGGGAACGAAAGCGCCGAAATAGCGCTCGGAAACGGTGTTAGGGCCAAGGGTCGCTTGCGTGGCCCACAGAACGGGGAAGGCCGCTATGGCGAGAAGGGCTAGCCCCTTAGGGCTCTTCCTCTCTTGCCAAACCCCGAGCAAGAGGAGGCTAAGGAGAAGGAGGGAGACCAGAAAGTGGCTTCCCAGGTCAGCGTAGGCGTAGAGGGCGAGATAAGGGGCGGGACGGAGCCAAGCGTTCGTTCCAGCACTCGCCTGTTGCAAAAAGGCGGGAAGCCAGGGAAGGAAGAGAAGGAGAGGAGAAAGGGGGAGGAGTCCTTTCCACCCCTTGTGGCTGTACCCCTGGATGCCGACATAGAGGACAAGGGGGGCGAGGAAGAGTATGGCCAGGTAGTGGGTGTAGATGGCGAGAAGGGATGATATTCCGAAAAGCCAAGGGCGAGAGTGGAGAACTCCCACCACCGCCAAGAGGAGAAACAGGCCGAGCATGGGGTACATGCGGGCCTCCACGGCTTTTTTGGCGTAAGTGTTCGTTCCCAGGAGGAGCCCCACCCCCAAGGCGGCGAGGGGCGGGGGGAGCAGGAAGCCGAAGGTCGCTCCCGTGAGGGCCACTATGGGCAGGTTGCAACTTCTTAGGGTCCGCTCTACTCCTGGGGGTGGGGCTTCTACGGCGCTTCCCCAGAGGCCTGTAGCCTTAGCGCAAGTCCAGATGTAGAGGTAGTGAAGGGGAGGATGGGCATCCCCTTCGCCTACTCGCTTGACCACCTCTCCAGGGGAGGTGCGAAAGGTGGTCAAGTTGGCGGTGAAAACTTCGTCAAACCAGAAGGGGTCATCGGGTATGAGAGAGGCGTAGAAGGAAGCCGTGGCTAACCCCAAAAGAATAGCCACGAGAAAACGGCTTTTCTTCGTCCCAATAAGAGCGAGGGTAGGTAGCACAGGAAGATTTTACCCTATTAAGAAAGCTTAATTCCCGTGGAGCGACCGAGCCTCGAGGCGATTTTCCCGGGGCGATCGGGAGGTGAAGATGTTCTCCGCTCCCAAAGAGCGTTTTTTGGTCTTCGTCCTCTAAAATCCAAGGGAAGGAGGGAAAATGAGTGCGCTAGGTGCCAGGCTAGATCTAGGTGTTGTCCTGGAGGAAAACGAGGGGCTGGTGCGCAAGTTCGCGAGTCCCTACCTGAAGAAGTTCCCCAACCTCCAGGAGGACATCCTCCAGACCGCAAGGCTAGGCCTATTAGAGGCCTTCCATAGGTGGGACCCGGAAAGGGGTGCCCTCTCCACAGCGGCCTCTTTCTGGATCAGGGCCCGCATCCAGGAGTTCCTGCGGAACACCCTCTCCCCGTTCACCATGGGGAGTGGGGTGGTGGGGGAACTTTCGGGAGGTGAAAGCCATCTCCCCATCATCCGCCTAGATGAGGAGATAGGGGAGGGGGAAGAGGACTTTCACGAGATCATCCCCGGGGGAGGAGTCCTTCCTCACGAGGCGGCGGAGAGGTCCCTTGAGAGGGAGGCGGTGGTGAGGTTTTTGGAGTCTTTGCCCCAAGAAGACCGCCTCCTTCTTGAGGCCCTTCACGGTTTCCACGGGAGGACCTTCTCGGAAAGGGAGATGGCCGCCTTCTTTGGGGTTTCACAACGAGAGATAAGGAGGCGGGCCCAAGTCTTGTACGTAAAGGCCCGGGAAGAGTTGTGAAGATGAGGGGGGCTTTGCCCCCCTTTCCTTGTTCACTCGACCGTCTTCGCCAGAACCTCTTCCAGGGTCGTGATCCCCCGAGCGGCTTTGAGGAGGCCATCCATTCTTAACGTGAGCATCCCCTCCTCGATGGCGATTTTCTTGATCTCCGAGGCGTTCGCTCCGTTGTATATGGCCTGGCGGATTCGAGGGGTGACTACCATGAGTTCGTGGATGGCCGTCCGCCCCTTGTACCCCGTTCCCCGGCAATGGTCGCAACCTACCGGTTCATAAGCTTCCGGTTCAGGGGCGAGGCGCTTAAGCCCTTCCGCCTCTAAGGCCTTTTCTAGAGCGGGATCTTCCACTCTCCGCTTGCACTTAGGGCATAACGTCCGCACCAGTCTTTGGGAAAGGACTCCGAGAAGAGATGCCCCGATGTTCCAGCGCTCCACCCCCATTTGCTCCAGTCTGACCACCGCTTGCGGGGCATCGTTTGTGTGGAGGGTAGCGAGAACCAGGTGGCCGGTAAGGGCCGCTTCTGTTGCGATCTTGGCCGTCTCTGAGTCACGGATCTCGCCCACCATGATGATGTCCGGGTCTTGGCGGAGGAAGGTCCGCAAAACGCGGGCGAAAGTCACCCCGATCTGGGGGTTCACGGGGACCTGGGTGATCCCTGGGATCTCGTACTCCACCGGGTCTTCGACGGTAAGCGTGTTCTTATCTTTGGTGGCGATCCTCTTAAGAACGGAAAAGTTGGTGAAGCTTTTCCCGCTACCCGTTGGACCTGTCACCAAGATCATGCCGTAGGGTTTTTGGATGATAGCGAGAAACTTCTCGTAGTTGTCCTTGCTAAAACCAAGCCCCTCCAGCTCCGGTATGTCCTCCGCCCGCCTGAGGAGGCGCATAACCACCTTTTCTCCATACACCCCCGCTACGGTAGAGACCCGGGCATCCACTTTTATTCCGGTCGCTTTGTCTTTATGGCGGAGCCTCCCGTCTTGGGGGATTCTCCTCTCGGTGATATCCATCCCGCTCATGAGCTTGATCACAGAAAGAACCGATGGGTAAAAGCTTTTCGCTATAGTCTTGAACTCGCTTAGGACTCCATCGACCCTGAAGCGGATCACCACCCGTCCCGATTCGGGGTCGAAGTGGATGTCCGAAGCGCTGTTGAAGGCCGCTTCTCTTAACAAGTTGTAGAGGAAAAGCCTAGCGGGACCTTCTTCTTCGGAAAGCGCCTCCTCGGTTATCTCCTTTTCTCCCTCTTCTGAGGCAAGGCTCTCCAGGTTGTCCGACCAGATGGCGTGAATAATCCTGATAACTTCTTGCTCCGGTGCCGCTACTGGCGCAACATCTCTCTTGAGAAAAAGTCTCGCATCGTCGATCGCCAGCAAGTTATGGGGGTTGGCCATGAGGAGGCGGACGCTCCCATCGGGATTAAGGCCTATCGGGATGGCCTTGATCCGTTCGGCGAGGTGCTTAGGGAAACTCTTGGCCAGGGCGAAGTCGATGGTATCGAGGCGCACCTCCTTCGCCTCTTCCACCTTTTTCCCCGCTGGAAGAGGGTCTGGAAGAGGGTCTGCGGGAGGGGTTTTTAGGTGGGAGAGGATCTTCGGCAAAAGGCTTGGGGTAGTGATGTAGACGATCGTTTCTCCGTCTACTCCCAGAGCTTCCTGAACCTGAAAGACCTCGTCGTCGTAGGGGTAGGCCTTTGTAAAAACAATGAGCCTTTCCCCCTCCTCTCCTTTTCTCCTTTGGAGCAGGGTTACGGAGTGCGCTGTCTGTTTATACCTTAGTATCTCCCCTTCTTCCTTTAGCTCCTTGATGGTTTCTAAAACTTGCTCTAGCCCTGCGTAGAACTCCACGCCCGATTCTTCTATAAAGGTGCCCACGATTTCTGGGGACCACCCCTCCACCTCCCTCTCCAACACGTCGAGGAGCCCCTCCCCGCCCACAAGAGCTTGGACTATGCGCTCGATCTTTTCTTCCCCAAGAAGGGGCAGAAGGGCGTTAAGGAACTTCTTGATCTCAAGGGGAAGGAGGTTTATTGTCGCCGAGTTCATTCTTCATCTTCCAGGGTGAGGGGGGCCGAAAGGGTGTCGGGGCCTGGGTAATAGATCTGATATCCGAATATCCACTTCTGCATGTAGAACCCCGCCGTTCCTGGGAGCAAGCGCTCGATTCGCCGGGAGATGTTGAAGGTGATGTAGCCCAGGGTCGGGATCGCCAAAAGGGAGAGGAAGGAGTTGGGGAAAAAAGCGCTGTGGACAAAGTAGGTGTAGAGGACCACTACCAGCACGGCGTTTCCGTAGTGCTTGATGGGGACTCCAAGTATCTTTTCTGTGAAGTCGACGTAGAACCAGTCGCTCCGCAACATGAGCGCACCTCCTTCGCCCCATTATATTTCGTTGGTCGCCCTTAAAGGCTTGCGGTTAGGGGGTAGCAAGTTCCCAGGCGGAGTTCGTAGAGTTGGGTGCCTTCTTTCAACCATGGGCGGGGGGAGGTCCCTTTTAGGGCGATAAAACTTGTGTAGGCGTGGGCGGGTTTGTAAGTTTTTCCCGCTTCCACCGAACCCACCTCCAGCACGACCCCATTTCGGTCTAAAACCGCTACCAGGGAGTCGTAAGGGAAGGGCCCTAAGGGGGTGTCCTGGGTTCTCTTACCCAGGTAGACGAGCCCCTCTCCGCTCCAGCGCTTCCTCTTTCGGTAGTCGCTCGCCCGGACTACCCGGACTGCGGGGGCCTCTCCCGGGGTGAGGGTGGGGGCGTAGACCTTGGCGAAGACGGGAACGAGGGCATCTTCTTCTACGTAGACCCGGGCCATCTCCTTGGAGAGCAGGAAAAAGGGGAGAAGGGCGGAGAAAACCGAGAGGAAGAGAATGCCCTTCATGACCCTCTCCTCTGCGCCCCTTGAGAGGGGATGGCCCTTCGGAATCCTTGCGCCCGAGCGGCTGTGGCCGCCCCCACTCCGGGGGCGACCCCTGTGAGAAGCTCTTGGAGGCCGCCAAAGGCCCTGCTCCCGAGGACCTGAGCGGTCAGCGTCCAAACGCTCCCCATGGCGATGAGGGCCAGAATCAGGGCCACGAGGGTGAAGGCCAGGGTCTGGATCGCCATGAACCCCACCGCTCCCGTCCCCTTGAGGGGGTCTAACCCAAGCCTGTCGGCCACCATCCAGCGGTCGAGGTAGGCCAGAAGCCCCCGGGTAAAGGCGTAGTTGGGGTCGCCTGGGCGGGGGGCGATCATGCGCCAACCGTTGGCGTTGGGAGGGGAGATGAGGTTGACGAGGTACAGGGAGGCGTAACCGTCTCTCGGGACGACGAGGTTCCTGTAGACACCCCCTTTCGCATCCTTTAGACCTGCGACGTACTTTTGGGGCGTGGTCTGCGCCTTTTGCCAAAAGAAGCTCGGGGGGTTGCCGCTGCTATTGAGGTAAGAAGGGACGTAGCCCTCGATGCCAGTCTGCGCAGGAGGGAGGAGAAGGAAGGAAACCGCATCGTAGAACAAGGTTTGGTCTTTTATCCCGAACTGGGCGGCGAGTTCATCTGCGAACCTACGTACCGTTTGCGTGTGGGCTTGGGGGTTTAACCCGTCGGCGTTTAGGAGCACTCCCCATTTTGAAATAAACCGAGCTAGCCGTTCTCGCCCCACCGGGCTTAGGAGGGCTGAGGGGTTGCTCCCTTCGGCGGTGCCCAGCCCGACGATCGAGTAGAGTTCGGCCACGAATCTCTCTTTGGAGAAGTTAGGGTCGGGGATCCCCATGTTGAGCACTTGTTTGGGTAAGCGCCTCGAGAGGCTTTCAACTATGGGATCTCTGCCAGGGACCCAGGAGTAGAAAGTCGCCCCCCCACTCATCAAGCGCTTTACCCGCTCTCCGTCTTGTCCGCACACCTCTTTGTCCACGCTCGGAGAAGAGGGGTTTTCTTGGTACATCAGCTTTCCGTTTTCATCCACTATCAAGAAGCCTCCGTCCTTAAGGCATGCGTAGAGGTTGGAGAGCTGGTAGGCTGCGAGTTGGGAGAGGTAGTAGGCGAGGACGGTAGAGGCGATGGGCATCTTTTCGTAATCGGCGTAAAAATCCGCCACGGTCGCATCTCTTGTGTCTTCGTCGGTGTTGGATGCCACGAAGTTTCGGAGGTCATCGGTGTACTGATAGATGAGGTGAAGGCTCGTTCCCAAAACGGTGGAACTCAGGATAGGCACCACGAAGATGGAGACCAAAAGCCTCGCCGGGAAGGAGAGGGCTGGCAAGCCAAAGAGGGCGCTCAGACCGATAAATATGGGGGCGAGAAAGATGATCAGGTAGAGGATAAAACCGGAAAGGGCGGCCAAAACGTGGTAAGTGAGTATAAGGGCCACAGGGGCGGATGCGATCAAGATGGCCATGGTGCGGACGCTGTTGGAGAGCATGGCCAAGGGCACATCGGTTGCCCCGCTCGCGCCGCCAGCGAGGGCGGCCACGCCAGCCCGCTTTAGCCCCCCCGCTACCCCCACAAAGGGCAAGACCTCATCGAGGAGCCCTTTGGTGGTGCTGGTGGCGAAAATGTCCCTTATCAGGGTAAAGAGGGTGTTTCGAGTCTCGTTGGCGCTCTCGGCGTACTTGGCCACCATGGAGGCCAAGGCGGTGTTGGCGGTGGCGTAGGTGATCCACCAGAAGTCTTCGATTCTTTCCCAAACGGGGGTAAACCCAGCGGGGTACTCGTAAGTTAGATAACGCACGTTAGAGAGGTCTTTGGTCTTGATGGTGATCTGGCGCTGGTTTGGTTGGCCTGGAGTGTCGGTGAGCTTGTAAACCCCTCCTTCGTATTTAGCGTTTTTCCAGTCCAGCTTCTCCTCGGTGTAGGTGACGGAGTTCAGCCCCCTCTTCAACTCGAGGCGCTTTTCCACTAGGCACGGGTACCCTGTGTCCTTGACGCATTCGTCCCTCGGGGGGGTTGCGAGGGCGGCGAAGAGGAAGCTGGCCACACCGATGGCCACGACCTGCCGGGCTACCCTGTAGCCCTGGATGTAGTCGTATACGGTCTTTAGGAGGGCGATGAGGAGGAGAAGCCCTCCTATGTAGTACGACAGGTTGATGAGCTTGTAGCTCCTAAGGGCATCCTGGAAAAAGGCGATCCAGCTCGCCGAGTGGGGAAGGCTTTCGAAAGCCCCTTGAGGGCTAGCTATGGTCCCCAAGAACTGCTGGAGAAACTCGATCACGTTTCACCTCCTGGGGGTTGGGCCTTCGGAGACGTTTGCCCTCGGGAAGAAGTTCCGGTTTGCGCAATTCCCGCCATAGGTGGCACGTTGCCTACCGTAGGCGGCGTGGCCGTGGCCCGGGCCACCCGAGCGGCCGCCATCCGGGCACCCTCTTCCCGGACCGCTTGGTCGGCGTAGCTGGTGCTCCGCCCGAAGGGGCTTTGAGCGATGTTGGCGGTGAGGACGGCGGTTCCTAGGGCCAGGAACCCGGCTCCCTGCACCCGCCCAACGGCCGAATCGACTCCCTCACCCACCCCGGCGCTCACGAGGGTGGAGATGAGGGACCAGGCCCCCAAAGCCAGGATGAGGGCACCCAGGAAACCCACGAGGGTAGAGACGAAGAGGGCCGCCGAGGTGGTCCTCATCGCAGAACTCATCTCTGTGGGCAACCTGTCGGCAAGCCGCTTGGACACGTAGCCGAAGTCGAAGAACCCGTAGAAATTGTAGGGTTGTAGCTGTACCCCGCCCACGTTATAGGTAGCGTTGGCCCTAAAGAAGGGGCTTCCGCTAGGGCAACTAGGAGTCGCCGAGCCCCCGCTTCGGGAGGGGATGTTGGGCCAAAGGCCCATTTTCCTCTTCATCTCCGGGTCTACCCCGTAGAGGGTAAGCGCCTTCCTCTTGATTTCTTCCGATACCTTAGAGGGCTCGCCGCTCAATTTCACCAGCTTGTCGAGGGAGCGGTTGATGGCAGAACAGGCGAAGTCATCGTAAGCCTTATCCAGCCGCTCGAGCTTTTTTAGCAACTCCAGTTGCTCTCCCTGGGCACCGCTCTTCGTCTCCTTGACGTACTCTCCCCAGTTCCAGATGAAGAGGGGAGGGTTGCTCCGGAAGAGGTCCATGAGGGCTTCGTAGCTGGCCCGTTTGTTCAAGAGGTCTAACACGGATGAGGTTTGGAGAAGTCCCGTCAGGGTGTTCTTGACCCTGTTGGGGTCCCCCACAAAGATCGCTGGGTACAAGGCGATGTTTTGCGGAGCCCAGAACTTACCGCTTTGCCCTCCTTGCCTCTGTCGGACCTGGTTTACAAGTTGGGACACCATTTGCTCCGCCTCCGAGGGGGTGCTCACCACCACTTGCGATGGGCAAATGACGGGCACGCCAGCTTTCCCCTCGAGGCAGTACAGGGTGTTGTGGAGTTGCTGAAGCATGACCCCCATTGCGATGGAGTACCTGACGGAGTAGGTGTCATCCTTATTGCGGACCATGGAGTCTAGGGCGCCCTCGATGGCCTCTAGTTGTTTTTGCTTCTCTGAGACGACGTTTCCATAGGCCATTCGCAAGGAGGCGGCGAAGACGGGTCCCACAAAAAGGGGGAAGAGGGTGGAAAGGAAGACGAGTTTGAGGGGGACCTGAAGGGTCCCAGGTCCCTGGATGGCGGCGAGGCCCAACACGATGGGGGAGAGGAAGAGAAGGAAGTAGAGGAGAGCCCCCGAAAGGAGGATCAGGGTGTGGAAGGTGGTCAAGAGAACCAAGGGGGCGTAGATCATCACCGTGGCCACCGAACCCGCAACTCCCGTGACGATCTGAGAGACTGTGTCCACGGTGCCCTCGACGAGGCCCGCCATAAACCCCACACCAAATCCGGCGAAGCCTCCGACGGAGAGGAAGGTTACCGTGTTCAAGAGCACGCTTCCCGCTCCTCCTACCCCGGCGAAGAGGGAGCTGTAGAGGATAAGGGAGGTGAGGTTCTTCTTGTAGGCCCGGACCTGGTTTTGGAGGCGGGCGAGTTCGGCGTAAAGGGCCTGGTTCGCCGTTCTCGCCGTCCACCCCCAAAAACCCTTGAGCTGTCTTCCGAAAAAGCTGTCGTTGCTCAGCCCGGGGCCGGGGTTTGGGTTGAAGGTGATCTGGTACATGGCCCGGGCGTTAACGGCCACAGGTACCGCTACCAGTTCCCCCTTTGAGGGGTCGAACTCGTAGGTCATCACGGTGTTTTGCGAGGTGGTTATTTTTTGCGCCCTCCATTCGCCGCTGAGGACGCAGGGATACGTCTGGTACTTGGGGTTGCAACCCACTTGGCCGGGGGAGATGACCACGAGCGGCCAGAGAATGGCGGGTAAGCTCAGCTTGAGGACCAGGTCCTTAAGCCCGATCCCGCCCACCAGGTACTGGTACACGCCGAGGACCGCTCCGAGGACGAGGAGGCCTAGCCCTATCCAGTAGGTGAAGACGGGGATCATGTAGGCCCGGAGCATGAGGGCCAGGTAGTGGGGCCAGATCAGGGAGTCGGGGAGCATCCGGGCGAGGGCCGTGGGGTCCCCGAGAGAGAGGATGATGTCCAAGACGCTCGTCATGGTTCACGCCCTCCCATGGCCTAAAAGGAGCTGCGCCGCTCCACTTCCGGTCTCACGGCGAGGTCCCTCCTGGGGATGGCTGGCCTAGCAAGGCGTTGAACTGGTCTTCGGTGAGGACCAGTCCCGCTCGGTCGCTGACCGCCAGCACCGAGACCATGTTGTCTATGTTGTCCAAGAGGCTTAGGCTCTTGGTGGCATCCTCGGCCAGAGAGAGGACGTTCGTTGTGATTTCGTTCTTGATCTTCTCCAGCTCGGCGATCTGTTCCTCTATCTGCTTGGTGCTCTCTTCGAGAAGGATCTGCCGGGTTTTCACCCCTTCCTCTACGAGCTTCAAGAGTAGAAGCTCCAGGTTTTGGGCGGAAGTGAGTTGGTTCATGGCCAACCAACCCACGATTTCCGTCTGGGTCTTCACCAGGTCCCTGAGGTCGGTCTGGGTCTTCAGTTGGTTCATTTTGTCCACGAAGGACTGGTTTTCCTGCTTGTAGGGGACGAGGACGTTGGGAAGCTCCCTTTCCCCCACAATGGCCTTTGTGGCCAGAGAGGCCACCCGGTCTATGTTGGCGATCTTCTCGCTGGCCTGAGCCTTTAGGTTTTCTTGCTGCTCGGCGATGCTCTGCAACGACCGGAGGACCTCCGGGGACTTCGCCGCCATGATGAAGGCGAGCTGGTTGGGGGCGAGCTTCGTATCGGTAGAGGTGCCCGAAGCGCCCTGGCCCCCTTGAGGGGAAAGGTTTCCCTGCGGGGAGATAGCCCCCTGAGGAAGGAAGGGGTTGTTGTTTCCGAGCGATTCCTCGGCTATGCTGGCGTTCTCCACCAACCAAGCGATGGTGGCATCGATGTAAGGGACGCTCCGCTTGCCCCCAAATGCGAGGTCCTTGGCGGTGCGCTCTACTTCGCTGGCGATCTGGCGGACGGCTCTCCTCACCACTTCCGAAACGCCGTACAGCTCAGGGGCGATGGGTAACTTGTTGTAGGTGTTCATGAAGCTACTCTTGATTGCGAGAACGGAACTCGCCAACTGGTTGCCCACCATCTGCGCAAACAGCTGGCTGAGGACACCTTGGACGTAGTTGTTCAAGGCCGTGTCGCCGTAGAGCCGGACCACGCGGATCATGCGCAGGACATCTCGGTAAGCGATGGCGAGGTTGTTCAAGGTCTCCCCCAGGTAGTTGAAGGTGACCTCGGGGTCTTGGTTGGGGGTGCTCCGGTAGGCCTCTGCCAGGCCGTCCAGGATCTGGTGGAGGTAGACCCTTGTCGTCGTGGGGTTGGCGAAAAACCTGGCGAGCGGGTCTCCCGTGAACTGCGCCAGAATTTGTTGCAGTACGCCGAGAGCGAACTGCAGAAGCTGGTCTCCGTAGCTTCCTGCGTCCTGGGATGCCGAGGCGCAGTAGTCCAGTACGGGGGTACTGCCGCCCGGGCAAGCGCCATTGTTCGCTTTTTCAATGTAGATGGGGTCCACCCAGTCGATCTTCTCCATGAGCTTAGAAATGGAAAACCCAGTATAGGGAAGGGGGTTAGGGAAAGGGGGGTACTCGATGATCCCCGCCCTACCCTCTCCGAGGAGGAGCCAAGGGAGAAACGTGAGGGGTAAAAAAAGCCAACGCCTCATAAGGTCATCTTACCAGCGGTCCCTAGAGAACTGTCGGGGTATAATTTCCCTTGAGATGGGCATCTCCCGCCAAAAAACCTCGGCGAGGAAAATTGATCAATTTGACAAAATACTCAAGGTCCTGCCCGACTGGATCAGCAAGGAGGCCGAGCGCTACGAGGAGGACCTAGAGGAGATCGCCCTCCAGCAAGGACGCCCGGTGAGTTACTACTTGGGGCAGAAGGGGTTCGCCGTTTCCAGCAAAGAGGTGACCCCCGAAGACATCATGAAAATCCAGGTGAAGCTCAAAGGCATTTACGGCGTGGAGTTTCGCGAGGACGGGAGGGCGGGTATCTCTGGGACCCTCCACCGCATTAGCGTCCTTCGAGACCGATACGGGCAGATAATCGGGATGACCATTCGCTTGGCCCGCATCGTCAACGGCCTCGCCGATCCCATAATCCCCTTCGTCCTCAACAACAAGAGCCTCCTCATCATCGGTCCTCCTGGGGTGGGAAAGACCACCCTCCTGCGGGACCTGATCCGCCAGATGGCGAAAGTGAAAGGCCCTAAAGTCGTGGTCGTGGACACTTCCAACGAGATCGGCGGAGAAGGGCAAGTTCCTCATGCGGTCCTCGGCCTATCCAAGAGGATCCAGGTGCGCATCCCTGACCCCAAGCTCGGCGAGACCCACTTCACCACCCTCGCCCGGGCGTACTACGAGGCGGTGGCCAACCACGGGCCGGAGATTATCGTGGGGGACGAGGTGTCCGCCAAGGACGACGTGGAGGTGGTGGCCACGATCGGCCGTAGGGGCGTTTACGCCGTGGTCACCGTCCACGGTCGCATCCTGGCCGATGTCCTTGGGAACCCGGTCCTCCACCCCCTTATCGGGTACCCCAGCTCCCAGGAGGGCCGCCTTCTGGGGACCCCGGTCTTCGACATGGCCTTGGAGGTGAGGGGTAGAGGACGCTTTAAGCTCTACCTCAACCTGAAGGAGGCCTTAGAGAGGCTTCTCCAGGGGAAGGAGCCCGAGTGGGTGGGGATCAACCTAAAGGGGGAAGGGGAAGTCGTCCTCCATCGAGATGGGAGGGAGTACCCTTACGAACTTCCCCCGGTGCCCGAGGAGTACGCCAAGATACTGGCCCTTCCCGACGGCTACTTCCTACCCCCAAAACCCCCTTTAGAGGAGGAGAAGGAAGAAGTCGTTGTCCCCAAGGTGCCGTTGCCAGAGAAAGCCTTGGGTTCCGCCAGCGACGCATCGGAGGAGTGGATTTCCATTGGTGGCACCTTAGAGAGGCGGCCTGAGGTTTCGCCTATTACCGTGAGTTCGCGAAATGAGCGCCTGAAATCCCGTACCGATGCCCTGAGGCGGTTTCTTTTGGAGACCATAGGTGGGGCTTCCGTGGTCCTAGGAGAGCAAGGATGAAAAGGATTTTGCTCCTCTCTTTTCTCTTCCTCTTTTCTGCGTGGGGACAAGAAGGTAGCGCTTCGCCTCCGGCTTCCCCTCCTAATCCCCAAAAGGACATGGGGACCCAGGTGGGGCTAAAGGAAGCGATCCAGGTGATCTCCAGCGCCCGCTACACCGTGGATGCCTACTTACCCCTCCTCGTCTCCAAGGAGGTGGCCTCCACCTTGGCCGCTCTCGCCAAGGAGAAGAGGGTTCAAGTGCGGGTGATCGTGGAAGACCGGGCGCTTTCCATGCCTTCCACCTATCTCTACAGCCTGGTCCTCTTGGGGGTGAAGTACCCGATCCAGGTCAAGGTGGTCTCCAGCACCCCGGGGATAGACCCGAGGGTGATAGTGGACCGGAACTACCTCCTCGTGGGGGGTGCCCTCGAGGGGATAGACTCTATCCTGTCCCCAACCCTCCTCTTCCGGGACCCAGCCTTTGCGCAGAAAGAACTCTCCCGCTTTGAGCGCACTTGGCAAGTGGCACCTCTGTGCCGCCCAAAGATTAGGTACTCTCTGGAGACCCGTAGGCTAGAGCTTGGGTGTAGCCTATGAGCCGTTTATCAGGCCCTACGCTCTTTGAAGGTGCTTCTCAGGTGGTTTCTCCCCAAAGAAAGGGCATCTAGAAGGATTAGGTCCAGGTCCCCCTCTCGGTGGGAACGTAGCGCCCTTGCGAGGAGTTCTTCCCGTCCCCCCTCGAGGGCAAAGGAGGCGAGCTGAAGAGGGACGGAGTTTCCATAGCGGAGGAGAACATCCCAAGCAGTTTCTATAAGCTTTCTAACTTCCTTGGGGGAGGAAAGCGTTCTTAAAAAGTCCCGCTTTAAGAGAAGGGGGTCTAGGAGCCCCGACTCCTTGTAGAGGGTTAGCAACACAAAAGCGAGGAGAAAGGCGTATAGGGGGGTGTC
>Ga0272449_1003154_pt1 | contig 14426 bp, 13 predicted proteins | sample YNPCB0241_FD_198679 | JGI IMG/M metagenome (GOLD analysis project Ga0272449, IMG submission 198679) | Hot spring sediment microbial communities from Yellowstone National Park, WY, United States - YNP-CB-024-1 | ecosystem: Environmental > Aquatic > Thermal springs > Hot (42-90C) > Sediment...
TGAAGAGGATGTCGCCCAGGATGGGGATATCCCCCAGCAGGGGGATTTTCACCGGCTGCATGCTGGGGACGCTGACCACCTCGGTCACCACTCCCACGGCCCGGTTGGAGAAGACCAGGGCGAAGATGGTGCTGGAAAGGCCCAGGGCACCCAGGTTCAGCGCCACCGCCGAGACGACCTGATTAGCGCCTACCGAGACGCACATCACCCCGTACAAGAGGGCCAGGAACATGCCGGCCAGCATGGCAAAGGCCAATCCGCCCAGCACACTGCCGGTATAATAGCTCCCCACCGCGCCGCCGATGGCTCCCATCAGCATCATCCCCTCCATGCCAAAGGTAATGATGCCGGCGCGCTCGGCCACCAACCCGCCCATGGCCGCCAGCAGAAGCGGCGCAGTCAGCCGGATCACCGCCGCGTAAAATGCCACGGAGGTGAAGATTTCAACAAGCTGTTCAAACATGGCGCACCTCCTCACCAAGCATATCCGCCGCTGGAGCAGAGGGAGATTCCGCGGCCAGCTCTGCCTCCACGCGCTTGGCTTCCTCAATTTCCGCCTGCTTCAGCCGGCGCGGCCGGAGGTCAATCACGGTGCCGGCAATGGCAAACAGAATGGCCAGCGACTGGATGACGTAGATGATGGACACCGGCGCGCCGGAGACGATCTGCATGCGGTTGGCGCCAGCCCGCAGTGCCCCGAAGAACAGCGCGCTCAACAGCACCCCCAGCGGATTTAACTGGCCGATGAGCGCCACCGGAATGCCGTCATAACCCGCCCCGACCAGGAAATTCTGGATGACCCGGTGCTGGAAGCCCATGATCTCCAGGGAGCCGGCCATGCCGGCCAGCGCGCCGCTGATCAACGCCGTGGTGATGGTGGTGCGCATGACGTTGATGCCCATGTACTGCGCGGCACGCGGATTGACGCCCACCGCTCGCGCCCGATAACCCGTGGTGGTCTTGAAGAGCAGGATATAAATGACCACAGCGGCCAGAACGGCGATCACCGCCGCCAGGGTGAAGCGCTGTAAGGCCGGGTCCTCGGTTGTCCCTCCCAGCCAGGTGATCACGCTCGTCAGGGAAGGCATGCGAGCCGCCTCAGCGATATAGGCCGATTTCGGGAAAGGCTGGCTGGGGTCTTTCAGGCCGATCCAGGAGAGGAACGTCGCCCCGGGACCCACCACATGGTCCACGCGGATCAGAAACTCGAAGAGCTGGATGGTGATGTAGTTCAACAGCAGGGTCGTCAGCACCTCGTTGAAGCCGCGCCGGGCCTTCAAGTACCCCGGGATGAGCGCCCACAGGGAGCCGGCCAGTGCGCCGGCGAGCAGGCAGGTGGGGATCAACAACCACGCCGGCCATCCCACCAGGGTGATGCCCATCCAGGTAGTTGCCATGGCGCCCATGAACAACTGTCCCTCGGCGCCGATGTTAAAGAAACCGCTCCGGTAGCCGTAGGTCACCGCCAGGCCGGTCATGATGATGGGCACCATTCGGGTGACGGTATTGGCCAGGGCGTTCGTACTGCCGAAGGCGCCGGCGAACAGCGCCGCATATGCCGTCAAGGGATTCGCACCCCGGGCTATGACGAGAGTGCTGCTGATGAGGAAAGCGGCCAGAATGGCACCCAGGGGTATCAGGATATTGAACGAGCGCTCCAGAAAGCGCCGATATACTATCTGCCAGCGGTTCGTCACTTCTTGTGTGCTCAACATGACACATCCCTCACACCGTTTGCGGGGTCTCAGCGGCCTGGTAGGCGCGCGAGCCGGCCATCCACAGGCCGATTTGCTGGAGATCCGCCTCCTCCGCCGGCACAATGCCCATAATCTCCCCCTCATACATGACTGCAATGCGGTCGGACAGGGAGAGCACTTCATCCAATTCGGTGGAGATGAGCAGGATGGCGGTGCCGGCATTACGTGCCTCCACCATCTGCCGGCGGATGTATTCTGTCGCGCCGACATCCAGGCCGCGCGTGGGCTGTGCGGCGATCAGCAAGCGAGGCTGCAGGCTGAGCTCCCGCGCCAGCACCACCTTCTGCTGATTGCCGCCGGACAGGAGCTTCACCGGCACATGGGCATGGGGTGTGCGAATGTCACAGCGATAGATGGCGCCGGCGCAGAAATTCTCGATGGCCTGCTTTTGCAAGAAACCATATTTGGAGAACGGCGGCCGGTCAAAGGATTTGCCTATTAGGTTCTCGCTGACCGTGAAATTCATCAACAGCCCCATATGCTGGCGGTCTGGCGGGACGAAGGCCACGCCCATGTCAATGATCTCCTTGGGCATGCAGTTAGTGATGTCCTTGCCGAGAACGCGAATGCGGCCGTCGGTGACCCGCCGCAGGCCGGCGATGACCTCCGCCAGCTCGGTCTGGCCGTTGCCATCCACACCGGCAATCCCCAGAATCTCCCCCGCGCGCACCTGGAACGAAATGCCCTTCAACGCCGGCAGGTCTCGGTCGCTCTGCGCCCGCACGTCCTCCAACTCCAGCACCACTTCCCCGGGGGTACACGGGGGCTTCTCTATCTGCAGGAACACCTCGCGGCCCACCATCATGCGCGCCAGCTCGCGCGGATTGGTGCGGGAGGCCGGCAGGGTATCCACCACTTTGCCGGCGCGCATAACCGTGATGCGGTCCGAGATGGACATGACCTCTTCCAGCTTATGCGAGATGAAGATGATGGACAGCCCCTTCTCCTTGAATGCCCGCAGTACCTTGAACAGCTCTTCCACCTCTCCCGGCGTCAGCACCGCGGTCGGTTCATCCAGGATAAGAAGCTCGGCCTGACGATAGAGCGCCTTCAGGATTTCCACGCGCTGCTGTACACCTACCGGCAACTGCCAGATCGGCACATCCGGTTCAATGGGCAGGCCGTAGCGCTCAGCCAGCTCTCGGATCTGCCGCGAGGCGCTCTTCAAATCCAGCAAAGGTTCTCGTGGGGAGGGCAGTCCCAGGATGATGTTTTCGGCCACCGTCAGGGGCGGCACCAGCATAAAGTGCTGATGCACCATGCCGATGCCCAACGCAATGGCATCGCGCGCCTGATGGATCTCGACCGGTTGGCCCTTCCAGTAGATTGTGCCGCTGTCAGGGCGATAGACGCCGTAGACACAGTTCATCAGCGTGGTTTTGCCGGCGCCGTTCTCCCCCAGCAGAGCATGGATTTCCCCGGGCAGTATCTCCAGGTCCACATGGTCATTCGCCACCACGCCGGGGAAGCTCTTACAGATTTTTTCCAATCGCAACAGGCTTTCCATATGACTCCCTTCACATGGAAATGCCGGGGGCAAGATCGCCCCATTCCGCTCTCCTGCCCCCGGCTGTACCGGTCCGCTTACAGGTCGGTGCGCACTTCCAGGGTGGGGATGCTCTTGGGATCTTCCATGTACTTGTGGAGCAGATCCAAGATGTCCTTTTCCACCTCAGGCGGCACCAGGCCGTAGAAGGGGTTCAGGCCCACCGCGCCTTCCTTGAGGCCCAGGGCGAAGTGCCCGCCCGGCTGGCCGGCGGCGATGCGCTCCACACAGTACTCGATCAGGCGCGGCACGCGCTCCTCCCACCCTCCGATGACGAGGTCGGGAGCCAGATAGTTCTTATCCCGCACCCAGGAGATGACGCGCACGTATTTGCCGGCGGCCGCGGCCTCCTTCGCCGCCTCGACCGTGCCCACATCACCGATGTCCGCCTCGAGGATCAGCACATCCACGCCCTGCTCGATGGCGGCCTTGGCCAGCTCCTTGGCTTTGGCCGGGTCATCCCAGGCACCGACATAGGACTCGATGATCTGCACATCCTCGCGGCCCAGGTCCTTGCAGGCCTGGCGGGACATCTTAATGTGGTGCGAGAGGATGGGGAACTCGGTGCCGGCCACATACGCCACCTTGCCGCTCTTGGTGATCTGGCAGGCCAGCCGGCCCATGAAATACCCACCCTCGCCGGCGGAGAAGGTGATCGTGTACAGGTTGGGCAGGTCCGCCGCCGAACCGTTGGTCTGGATGAAATAGGTCTTGGGATACTCTTTGGCCACCTTGTAGATGGGGTCGGCGTACTCAAACCCGTGGGCGTAGACGATGTCGAAGCCGGCATCCACATATTCCCGCATGACCTGCTCGGCGTTCTCGGGCTTGACGTTCTCGGTATAGGCGATCTCGAAGCCGTACTTGTCGCGGAGCTGTACCAGCGAGAGGTATGCCGCGGTGGTCCAGCCGGCATCGTTCACCGGGCCAGGGAACACGCCGGCGATCTTGAACTTCTTGCCAGCGAGCGGAGAGGCCACCGTGGCCACTACCGTCTTTTCGACGACCTTCTCCACCACCTGGGTCTCGACAACCTTGGTGACGACCGGCACCTCCTTGGTGACGACGACGGTCTCCTTCACGACCTTTTCCACCACCTGGGGGGTGGCCGGCGCGCAGGCCGCCAAAACCAACATCACCAGCACCAGGACAGACATCAGTGCGAACAACTTGCGAGACTTCATACGCCACATCCTCCTTTTTCAAGTCGAAAGAGTTGTACACACGACAGTGATGCACCGATTTGTTTCTCGATCCCTTTGGCCTCCACATCACCTCCTTCCCTGGGTCCCGTGCAAGTCGGCATGCGTGGATTGGCCGGCAGATTCACGCCGGCGCCTGCTCCACCAAACGCAGTGCCTCTTCCACCGTCGCATCCTCATGCAGGATGGCCGCCACCGCCGCGGTCATGGCGGCGGGGTCATCGGCGGCAAAGATGTTGCGGCCGATGGCGACGCCGGCCGCGCCGGCGTCCACCGCCGCTTTGATCTCCTCCAGCATCTCGCGCACGCTGGCGCGCTTCGCCCCGCCCAAAATCACGATCGGGACATAGCACCCCTGCACCACCTGCTCGAAGCCGTCCACATACGGAGTCTTGATGATATCGGCGCCCATCTCCGCTCCCACCCGGGCGGAAAGCGCAATGGCCGCCGGCGTGCGGTACTCCGGCCCGCTGTCAAACCCACCCGGCACCATCTCCCCCAGTACCGCCAGGCCCCAGGCATGCGCCTGGGCCGCCAGCGCGGCGAGGTTTTCCAGCGTTTGCGTCTCGTTCGAGGCGCCGGGATAGGCGGAGACCGCCAGGGCATCCGCTCCCAACCGCAGGGCCTCCTCGACCTCCCAGAAGAGGGTCGCCGGCCCCGGGGTACCCAGGCTCGTGGCGCCGGCGTCCGCCCGCAGGATCAGCCCCACACGCGCCAGGGCCGCGGCGAACTGGCGGGCGATGCCGTACGAAGTCAGCACGGCATCGGCCCCGCCGGCGACCACCTTAGCGATGGTCTCCCCGGGTCGCTCCAGCCCCTTGCGCGGGCCATCCATCAACGCATGGTCCATGGCAACGATCAGCGCCCGGCCATCCGGGCGGAAAATGCGGTTCAGCCGGCGGGTAGGAATCATGACCATCTCTCCTGAACAAGTGGGGTAAAGGTACGAACCAATAACAACAGTGAGGAAAGGAAGGTATCACTGCACTGATGGAAGAGGGACAGGGAGCGCGCCGCACCTTTCCCCAGGAAAGGGCAAGGGGAAAGCCGGCACAGAGGGCCGCTGTCTGCAGAAAGGCTAGATTTCAGGGCCAGGAGTTCTCCCGGCAGTATGGAATGCATGTGTTCCTCCCCCTTGACCATGACGGTGTGGGAGAAACCTGCCTATAGCGATGAGGGAATGACGGCAGTCGGACAACGAACGATGGACGATGGTTTGTGAACTTACATCATCCCGGTTCCTGCTTGCGGTGTCCCCAGCGCTCGCCGCCGTCCACCACGATGACCTCGCCCGTGATGTAGTCCGAGCGGACCAGGAAGAGGACAGTGTCGGTGATATCCTTGGGACTGCCCCAGCGGTTCAGCAGGGTCTTCTTCGCCGTGCGCTCGATGCGCTCGGGGGTGTAATTGGGCGGCGGCAGGACCGGACCGGGACAGATGGCATTGGCGCGCACCGCCGGCGCCAGCTCCAGCGCCAACTGCCGCGTCAGCGCCCACAGGGCCGCCTTGCCCACCGAATGGGCCGAGAAATTGGGCCACGGCTCCCAGGCCGAGAGGTCCACGATGTTGATGATGACCCCCTCCCCCTTGGCCAGCATGCCCGGTGCGACCGCATTCGCGCAGAAGAAGGGACCGTTGATGAGAATGTTGGTCACGTACAGCCAGTCGCTGACATCCGAGGTCGGGATCGGGGTTTCCTTGAAGAGGGAAGCGCTGTTGACCAAGATGTCAATACTGCCGAAGTGCTCCAGCGCCTTCTTCACCATGGCCTCCGCCTGGTCGTGATAGGCGATGTCGGCCTGAATAGCCAGGGCGTCCACGCCCATCCCGCGCAGTTTCTCCACCATTTGCTGGGCTTCCTGGGCTGAGGAGCGGTAATTGATGACCACATTGGCGCCGGCCTGTGCCAACGCTTCCGCAATCGCACCGCCAACCCGATGCGCACCGCCGGTAACCAGAGCTGTCTTGCCGCGTGGGTCCATGGTCTGCCTTTCCTTATCGGTGAAACGGATGGACGGAGGTGGTCTTAGAACGGCATGGCCGGCCGTATGGAGGGGAGCAACGCTCGCCTGCCGTGTCTCATTTCCCGCGCGCAATTATAGCATAACTTCGTCTGCCTGTCAAACGCCACTTTACAGGTCTTATCCACTCAGGATGGAATGTTGCTATTAAGTAAACATTCTGGCAACATCTTCTCACTGCAAGGATGGAAAACCGAGGGGGTGTCAACTATCGGATGACAGAAGCTATCTGGGGTCAGCCGGCCGACAAAAACTATGGGCCTCCCGCACGGGGAAGCCGGCGAGAGGCCCAGAAACGATTGACGCGGAACGCACCATCAGTAGCGCAGGAGCGCGCCAATGCGGCCATTGCTGTCCAGCAGTTCGCTCTCGTTGATAATCTCCACCTGAATGCCCTGGTCCACCGCCAGATGAATGGCGGCATTGACCACATGCTCCTGCACTTTCATGGGAGCACTGCAGAAGGGACAGCGGTCAATCCACTGCGCGGCCAGATAGCCGCAGTTGGTGCACTGAGCGCCTTCCGCCTCGTACCCCTCGCTGACCAGCAGGATATAGGCGCGCTGTTCCTGGAGCATGGTGAGGGTATCAGCCAGCCCCACCACCGCCGGCCCGCGCTGAGCCGCGGTCTCGACCAGCCGCTGGACCAGTGCCTGCTCCTGGGCGCGCACATGGGCTTCAATGGCCTCAAACGCTTTGTCTCGCACTTCCGCCTCGCCGGCGTCCATGGCCAAGGTGATTTCCCCGATGACCAGATTGCGCGTGGGATTGGACAGCATGTCGCGGAATACCGCCACGTTCTCAGAGGTGCCGGCCAGCAGAAGCTTCCGGCATTGATGCTTTTCCAGAAACGCCTGGGTAGCCTCAATCGCCTCCTTGAAATTGTGATGGGCGATGGCCTCCACATGACGCTGATAGCGCTCCGCCGCCCATCCGCCCTGCTTATGCCGCTTAATCTCCTCGCCGATCAAGCGCGAGACCTCTTCCACATCTCCCAGCTCATACAGGAAAAAGCGCGCCCGCTCCTGGTCCACCAGCACAATGCCGTAACAGCCGTAGTCCTCGATCAGGTCCTGCAGAGGGGTAATATAGGCGCGGCGCGCAGTCGTGATGCGATCGCGCACCGGTACCGGCAGGGTGAACACTTCCCACAGCCCTTTGCCTTGGCAGGAGAAGAGCGCCACGCCGCGGGCCGAACTGTCATATTCGTAATCGAAGTAGCGCTCCACCGCCTGGATATCTGCCTTGTCGGCCAGGTGTTCCACTCCTTTCAACATCTGCCGCAGGGTCAGGCGGTATTCCTCTTTGGTCCGGCGTGTCGAGTCGACATTGAGGTACAGGCTGAGCACCTTCGGGTCATCGCTCTGGAATTCCACCAGCCGCTGGATCCGCTTCTCATCGATTCGCATATGCCTTCCTCCCTTTGAAAAAATGGGGCGAAACGGTCCGGGGCCTGGGATCGCCGGCCCCAATACCAACACTAACTGCCGGCCAGCCGGCGCAGTCGCGCCAGCTCCTGCTCGAACTCCGCCTGCATCTGCGCCATCTCCGCCTGGAGCTGTTCCAGCCGGTCCGTTAGGCGCAGGATAATCTCCACGCCGGCCAGGTTGACCCCCAGGTCATCCATCAACCGCACGATCTTCCGCAGGCGGCGGATATCGCGCGGCGAGTACAGCCGCTTGCCCGAGACGCGCGCCGGCTTGACCAGCCCCCACTCCTCATAGCGCCGCAGGGTCTGCGGGTGCACCTGCACCATCTCCGCCGCCACGCTGATGAGGTAGCAGGGCTCGTCCTCATCCGGGATGATTTCCATCGCCTCCTGCTCAATACGCTCCCATAATGGCAAAATACTTTCAGAGGGTCGCCGCATCATGGCCTTTCCTCTCCGCAGTGTCAGGATGGTTGGTCATGGACCGGGCCGCCGGCCCAGGGTCACCTTGATGCGCATGGGCTTATCGTCCCGCATCACGGTGAGCGTGACGGTCTGCCCCGGGCTGGCGTTCTCCAGCCGGCTGATCAGATCATCAAAGCTGTTGATGGGATAGCCGTCAAAGGCGGTGATGATATCCCCGCCGATGAGCACCGGTTCCAGATAGCCCGGCACCTCAACGGCATGGGTGCCGCCGCGGAGGCCGGCCTTCTCGGCCGGGCTGTCCGGCATCACCGTCTCCACCAGCGCCCCGCGGGTATAGGGCAGGTCCGCCGCCTCTGCCACCCGCCGATTGAGGGAGATGCCGGATACCCCCAGCCAGGCATGCTCGTAATAGCCCTGTGAAATGAGCGCCGGCACCACCCGCTTGACCAGGTTGACCGGGATGGCGAACCCGACGCCGGCGGAAGTGCCGGTCTGGGAATACAGGAGCGTGTTCACGCCGATGACCCTCCCCCGGGAATCTAACAGCGGGCCACCGCTGTTACCGGGGTTGATGGCCGCATCGGTCTGGATCATGTACGGGATCGAGTAACCGGTCTCCTGCTGGATGACGCGCCCCACCGAACTGACGAAGCCGGCCGTCACCGTATGCTGAAAACCGAAGGGATTGCCGATGGCGATGGCGCGCTGACCGACCTGCACCTGGTCGGAATCGCCCAGCTCCACCGGCGGGAGAAGCTCCGCCGGCGCTTCCACCTTCAGCACCGCCAGGTCGCTGTACAAGTCGCTTCCCACCACCTCTGCCGGCAGTTCCTCCCCGCTGAACAGGGTAACCTGGATGTCCAGCGCGCCCTCGATCACATGATGGTTGGTGACGATATAGCCGGCGCTGTCATAAATGAAGCCGGAGCCTTCCGTGATATCTATGTAACTCTCCCCCTCATCGGAGGGAGTATCCTCGATGCTCATCATCTTTGTGACGCTGATATTGACCACCGAAGGCCGCACCCGCTGATAGAGCTGAATCAGGGTTTGCTCGAACGGGTCCTCGCCGGCCAGCTCAGGCCGGGCCGCCGGCGTCACCAGCGCCGGCCGGGCCGGCGCGCCGGCGGGCGCTATCACCCGTTCCCGCACGACGGCAACCGTCCCTATGCCCAGCACGCCCACGAACATAACGAGAAAAATCACCAGGATGGCTATCAGCGCCCATTCGGCCGGGCGCATCTGTTTAGATTCCATGGGCAACGCTCCTCAGTCTCTGAACGAGCAGTCCCACGCCGTGGGACTACCGCCGCAAATTGGCCAGCTCTCTGAAAAGCGACTTCTCTCGATCGGACAAATTCTCGGGCAGTTTCACCCGCACTTTCACATACAGGTCGCCCCTCTGGGAGGGGTTTTTCAACGAGGGCATGCCTAATCCCTTGAGGCGGAAGGTGCGGCCGGCCTGCGTCTCCGGCGGGATGCGGAGCGCGACCTGTCCCTCGAGCGTGGGCACCCGCACCTCCCCACCCAGCAGGGCGGTGTACAAGTCCACATCCACTTCGCAGTAGAGATCATCCCCTTTGCGCTCGAAGACCGCGTGGGGCAGGACCTTGATCTTCAGGTACAGGTCGCCGCGCGGCCCGCCGCCGATGCCAGGAGCGCCCTCGCCGGCAATGCGCACGCGCGAACCGGTCTTCACGCCGGCCGGTATCTTGACCTCGATGCGCCGGCCGTCCAACTGCAGGACGCGCGTGGTGCCGCGGAACGCTTCCTCCAGGGTGATCTCGACCTCATGCTCGACATCCTGCCCGCGGACAGCGGTGCGGCCGGCGGTGCGCGCCCGACCCATACCACCGAAGATGGCCTCGAAGAAGTCCGAGAAACCGCTGGAGCCGAAGCCCTGGCCGAAGAGGTCACTCAGATCGCGAAACTCCACCCGCACGCCGCCCGGCGCGCCGGCGAACCACTGGCTCCAATCGAAATCGGCGGCGGAGCGGCCGGCCTGCTGCCACTGCTGCCAATGCGCGCCCAACTGGTCATATTTGGCGCGCTTCTCCGGGTCAGAGAGCACCTCATACGCCTCATTGATCTCCTTGAAGCGCTGTTCCGCGCTCGGATCGCCGGGGTTGACATCCGGGTGATATTTGCGCGCCAGCCGGCGGTACGCCTTCTTGATCTCTTCCTGCGAGGCGTTGCGATCTACCCCGAGTATCTTATAATAGTCCTTGTATTCCATAGTTGCCGCTCACCGATCCGTTTGGTATGGTTGGCAGTAACAGCCTCGTAGCTCCCGCCCGAGGCTGTGGTCTTGTTCCGCATATGTGTGTTATGACTGGAGAACAACAGGGCAAACAGAAGGGGGTCGTTTTTGGACTGTGCCCTTGCCCGGTCTGGTGTCCCATTGACCCTTATGCTGCCTTGCCATCGGGTGCGCATCATGACTCCGGGCCAATTCAGATTCGTTATACCCATTATACCATATTCGCAGGATTGTGTCAAGCACCTTAAAAGAAAATGTTAAATCTGCTATACAGGTACTGTATAGCACCTTGACCTACTGCGGTATTCAGGCTATAATGTGGGAAGAACGACCGCGTAGGAGGTGCGTGATGGGGCTGTTCAATAAGGGGGAGGATGTGCCCCGCTATGTTATCAGCGTGGCGGCGCGCCTGGTGGGGACGACACCACACAAACTGCGGGCCTACGAGCGCGCCGGCCTCATCTCGCCGGCCCGCACCGAGGGCAACATCCGCCTCTATTCCGACCGAGATATCCAGCGCCTGCGCCGCATCAACGCCCTGACCCAGCGCGGGGTCAACCTCGCCGGCGTCAAGCTCATCCTCGAAATGGAAGAAAAACGGGGCGGCCGCTAAAGACCGCCCCCACCCCACACCGCCGGCACCAGCAGGGAGATGCCGAAGATGGCTACAGCGGCAGTGAAGCATAATATTGCCCAGCCGTGAATGGGCCGCTGACGCCGGCGCCAGCGCTCCTCCAGCATCTGCTCCACCCGCTGGGCCTCTTTATCTCCCATGGAGGGGGGAGGAGCCCCCGCACCGGGCGCGGAAGGCGCCGGCGCCGTCCACTGGATCAACAGCCCCAGCAACAGCAGGGCCGCCGCGTCAAAGAAGAGCGCGTTGGAAATACGCACCGTATCGGTCCAGCCCATCACCAGACAGACCGCGCCGACCAGCAAAAGGTTCGCCAGCACCAGCGCCAGCCAGCGCAGGAACCACTGCGCCGGCGCCGGCAGACGGGACCACCACGATTCCCCCGACATCCGCCGCTCTCCCGATTCCCTCACGGGGTGACCGTTGCCGTGGGAGACACGACCCCGCCGTTCTGCAGGAGCGTCCCCGGGTCCAGGATGAACGGCGAGGAACTGGGAAGCATCAGCACCTGGATATTGGGGGCGATCTTCTCGATATAGCGGTACAGCAGGAGATCGCGATTCTGCTGGAGGCTCTCGTTGATGAGCCGCAGGGCTTCTGCCTCTCCCTGCGCCTTGATGATCGCCGCCTGCTTGACGCCCTGTGCCTCCACCGCCTTGCGCTCTGCTTCCAGCCGCTCCTTCTCCACAATATACTTCATCCGCTGGGCTTCCTGCTCGGCGATCTGCTTCTGCTCAATGGCACTGGCGTACTCATCGGTGAAGTTGACGTTGCGGATAAGAAAGCCGCGCAGGATAAGCCCTTCCTCCTCAAAGCGCTTCCGCAATTCCTCTTCAATGGTCGAGCGCAGTTCCTCGCGCCGCAGGCTGTACACCTCTTCCACTTTGTACTGGGAGATCCACGCCCGGGTCACGCCGCGCACCGTCGGCCGCACAAAATCGGACAGATAGCGGTTCTGCCACTTCGAGTGCAGGAGCGGCGCTTTCCCCGGGTCTATCTCGAAAAAGACCGTGGCGTCAATGCTGACCTGCTGACCGTCAACGGTGCGCGACCAGAGGGAATCATCCCCATACTGCGCCCCTTCCTGCGGCGCGATGCTCATGGTGTACGACTGGCGGATGGTGGGATAGCGATAGACGTGGTCAATGAAGGGCGTGATGATATGCAGGCCTGGTGTCAGGACATATGGGCGCAGGCCGTAAATATCGTTGAAGACCACGCCCACTTCCCGCGCGTCGATCACCACCACGCCGGCCGACAGCGTGCTGAATATGAGCGCCAGCAGGACTAGCACCACTGTGATACTGATCGAGACCTTGCTGGGCCGGCCGCGCGCCCGCTGAGCAAAGACAAACACCACATACCCGATGATGGCGACCCAGATAACCGTCGCCAGGACTCCAAGCAGTGAAGCGAAGACCATCCGGACACTCTCCTCTCCGCGCCCATGCGCGATCCCATCCGCTTTGTGCCGTCCTCATCCCATCTGCGACAGGCCCAGCCGGCGCCCTTCCTCCAACAGTGCCTCCACATGCTCCGGCCGGCGCGCCTCAGCATAGATGCGCAAGACCGGCTCTGTGCCCGAAGGCCGGATCAACAGCCAACTGTCGTCCTCCAGCAGGTACTTCACCCCGTCTAGGTCGCTGATGCCCGCCACACGCAGGCCGGCGATGGTTGGCGGGGGATTGGCCACCAATCGCCGCACCAGTTCTTTCTTGGAAAACGCCCGCACCCCATAGTCGTGCCGGCCGTAATAGAACGGCCCGACCTGGCGCATCAGGTCCGCGATCAGCTCTTCCAGGGAGGTGCCGGCCGCGCACAGGATTTCCACCAACAGCAACCCCATCAAAATGCCGTCGCCCTCGGGGATATGCCCGCGAATGGTAATGCCGCCGGATTCCTCCCCGCCGATGAGCACATCGTCCTCCAGGATATACTTGCAGATATGGTCAAAGCCCACCGGCGTCTCATACAGCGGTAGTCCGTACTGCGCCGCCAGCCGGTTCAGCATCTGTGTGGTGGAGATGGTCTTCACCACACAGCCCTTCTGCCGGCGCACCTCCACCAGGTAGCGCAGGGAGAGGGACATGATGACGTGGGGGTCCACGAACCTGCCCTGCGGGGTCATGGCGCCGATGCGGTCGGCATCTCCATCCATGGCCAAGCCGATCTCCCACTCGCCGTCCGCCAGCGCATCCTGCAGGGCCTGCAGGTTGCGGGCGATGGGTTCCGGGTGCACCCCGCCGAAGCCGGGGTTCATCTCACCGCGTATCTCCCGCACCGGACAGCCCAGCTCGCGCAGAAAATCGCGCGTGTAGCCGCGGCCGGCGCCGTGCATGGCATCCACCACGACGCGCGGACAGCGCCTGGCGATGGCTTCCCCGTCAATCAGCGTGCGGACATGCTCTAGATAGGCCGGCATAGGGTCGAAGCGCTCCAGCACCCCGCGCGCTTCCGCGTCCTCCACTGGCATTTCCGCCGGCGGCTCCTTCCGCCGTACGATTTCCTCCAGAGAGGATTCGATCGCCCGGATGATCACGCTGTCGGCCGAGCCGCCGTAACTGGCCTTCACTTTGATGCCGTTATAGCGGGGCGGGTTGTGGCTGGCGGTGATCATGACCCCGCCGTCGGCCTGGAGATGGCGGACGGCGAAGGAAACCGCCGGCGTCGGAGCATCTGCCCGCGCCAGATAGACCTTGATGTCGTTGGCGGCCAGCACGCCGGCCACCGTGCGCGCATAACGGTCAGACAAAAACCGGGTGTCAAAGCCCACGACCCAACGGGGACGCCGGCCGGCCGGCACATTCGACCGGGCACACTCCGCGATGGCCTGCGCCACCAGGCGCACATTGGCAAAGGTGAATTCGTCGCTGATGACGGCGCGCCAGCCGTCGGTACCGAACTTGATGGCCATATTCCCTCCGTGATGATGCGAACCTGACAATGGACGCCAGCACCTGGCGGCTACCACGCGCAGACGAAGATCAGGTCATTGACATTGGTGTTGGTGGGGCCAAGGATGATGAGATCGCCCAGGGCCTGGAAGAAATGGTAGGCGTCGTTGTTGGCCAGGTAGGCCTGCGCATCCAGGCCCAGCCGGCGCGCCCTCTCCAGCGTATCGCCGGCGGCCAGTGCGCCGGCGGCGTCGGTCGGC
>Ga0272449_1003155_pt1 | contig 14422 bp, 12 predicted proteins | sample YNPCB0241_FD_198679 | JGI IMG/M metagenome (GOLD analysis project Ga0272449, IMG submission 198679) | Hot spring sediment microbial communities from Yellowstone National Park, WY, United States - YNP-CB-024-1 | ecosystem: Environmental > Aquatic > Thermal springs > Hot (42-90C) > Sediment...
TGCTGGAGGACAGCCGGGCATACGAGGCAATGGCTTCGGCAGTGAACCCATATGGAGATGGCCACGCCGCGGAACGGATTGTGGCAGCACTACTAGGGGAAAAGGTATCGCCTTTTGAACCGGCCGGGGTGTTGAAGTCCGTTTGAATCCTTCGGCTTCAGTCACAGCGATGTCGGTGCAGACGCACACGTTGTTGGTTGAGGTCGTAGATATCCAGGGCCACTGCCCCGTTTACAAAAAGGGCGACTGTTTCCGCATTGAGGAGGGCTATAAATTGGTCAGCGATCGCCCAATATGCCTGCACGCTCTGCAATCTGTAGTTCCGTACTATGCGGCACTTAGCCGGGGGATTCTCCCTGGTGACCTGGGCCTGGCTGGTCCCGATGGTGCCACCTACGTCCAGTGCCTGGATCCCCAGCGCTACACCGGCGGGGGCACTGTGACGTTTCGGCTTTCCCCGTGCAACGGGGGACCGAGGACGGAGGACCGGGCAGAAGACGGGGGACCGAGGACGGAGGACCGGTGAGCATGGCTCCGATCTCCGGTCTCCCGTCCCCCGTCTCCAGTCCAAGAACATACAAGTTCCAGCAACTGCAGGTATACCAGCTGACTTTGGACTACGTGGACGCCGTCTATGCCGTAGGCCATGGGTTACCCGAATCAGAACGATTCAATCTCCGGTCCCAGTTGGAGCGGGCGGCTACGTCTATCGTGCTGAACATTGCAGAAGGATCCACAAGCCAGAGCGATGCGGAGCAACATCGGTTTTTGGGGTTGGCACTACGGTCCTATATAGAAACAGTGGCGTGCCTTGATTTGATAGAGCGACGCGGTTACCTACCACCTGATAACCTGAGGCCCGTTCGGGAATTGGGGTATCGCCTATTCGTCAAGCTGCAGGCATTTCGGAATCGGCTCGTTGGACAGGAGACGGAAGAGGAAGGAGGAAGTCCCCGGTCCTCGGTCCCCCGTCCCCGGTCCAAGTCCAAACCCATTCCCTGAGGAGCTCTCCCTTGCACAAAATCTGCGTTCTCGGCTTGGGCTACATCGGCCTTCCCACGGCCAGCATGTTTGCCACCCATGGCTTTCAGGTGGTGGGAGTAGATGTCAATGAGCGGGTGGTGGAGACCCTCAACAACGGCGAGGTGCACATCCATGAGCCCGGGCTCAAGACCCTGGTCCAGGCGGCCTTGAAGAGCGGCAACCTGCGCGTGGCCTCTGAGCCCGAGCCTGCCGATGTCTTTATCATCGCCGTTCCAACGCCCCTGTCTCCGGTCGCCGGTCTCTCGTCTCCTAAAGCGGATCTCTCCCATGTCATCGCTGCCGCCGAATCCATCGTCCCCTACCTACGCCCTGGCAACCTGGTGGTGCTGGAGTCCACCGTCCCGCCCCGCACCACTTTGGAGGTCCTCGTTCCCATCCTGGAACGCTCCGGCCTCGGAGTGAGCAGGGATGAAGAGAACCATTCACCCCAGCACCCCGGCACCACCGCATCCTTGTTCTACGTCGCCCATTGTCCTGAGCGTGTGCTTCCGGGCCGAATCTTGGAAGAGCTGATACGCAACGACCGGGTAATTGGGGGGGTGGACCGAGCTTCTGCAGAGATGGCGAAGGCGCTGTATGCCTCGTTTGTGGAGGGGGAAATCTTCCTCACCGATGCCACCACGGCGGAGATGGTCAAGTTGATGGAGAACACCTATCGGGACGTGAACATCGCCCTGGCCAATGAGTTTGCCCTGGTGGCGGAGCAACTGGGAATCAATGTGTGGGAAGCCATTGAACTGGCTAACCGCCACCCACGAGTGAACATCCTGAAGCCCGGCCCCGGCGTGGGTGGGCACTGCATAGCAGTTGACCCCTGGTTCATCGTTCAGGCCGCGCCGGAAGTGACGCCGCTCATCCAGACCGCCCGGCGGGTGAATGACAGCATGCCGGCGCATGTGGTAGAACTGGTGAAACGCGCTCTTGCGGAGCACAAGACCGAAGACCGGGGTCAGGAGACCGAGGATAAACTCCCGTCCCCTGCCTCCAGCCCCCTGTCTCACCGCATCGCCGTACTGGGGCTGGCGTACAAGGCTAACGTGGATGATGTGCGGGAAAGCCCGGCTTTGCGAGTGGTGGAGAGCCTGGCTGCTTTAGGTTATGAGCTGCGTCTCTGTGATCCCCACGTCAACGCGGCCTTTCCCTGGCCCCTCTTGCCCCTTTTAGAGGCAGTGAAGGGGGCTGACTGCCTGGTGCTTTTGACCGATCACGCCGAGTTTGCGGCGCTTAAGCCGCAAGTCGTGGGGCCTTTGATGCGCTATCGTCGGTTAGTGGACACGCGGGGGGCTGCCTCAAAACCCCAGGAGTGGGCGGCAGAGGGGTTCCAGGTGATGATCTTGGGAGACGGGAAAGCGGAGGAGCAGGAAGGATAGGGAGCAGAGGAGCAGAGGGGCAAGGGTGAGGGTGGTTTTGAAGGTACTCACGGTCTTCGGCACGCGGCCGGAAGCAATCAAGCTTGGTCCAGTGATCCAGGAACTGGGGAAACACCCTGACCGGGTGATGTGGAAGGTATGCGTGACCGCTCAGCACCGGCAGATACTGGATCAGGTGCTGCGGCTCTTCCAGATCGAGCCGAATTATGACCCGAACATCATGCAGGATGACCAGAGCCTCTCCTACGTGACGGCCAGGGTGCTGACGGAGCTGGAGGGGGTGATCCAGAGGGAGAAGCCCGACTGGGTGGTGGTACAGGGGGACACGACGACCACCATGGCGGCCAGCCTGGCAGCCTACTATCAGCGGGTGAAGGTGGCCCACGTTGAGGCGGGGCTGCGCACCGGGGACAAGCATCGCCCCTATCCCGAGGGGATGAACCGGGTTATCGCCGACCACCTGGCCGACCTGCACTTCGCCCCCACCGAGCGGGCTCGCCAGAACCTGCTGCGGGAGGGCATCCCTGAGGAGCGCATCCTGGTCACCGGCAACACCGTCATTGATGCCCTGCTCTGGGCCGCGGCACAGGCACCGCCGCCCGAAGTACTGGCGTTATTTCGGCAACTGGGGATCGCCCATGAAGCAGGGGAGCAAGGGAGCAGGGGAGCGGAGGAGCAAGGGAACAGGGGATATTTCTCCCCAGCACCCATGCACCCCGGCTCCCCTGCACAGGAAGCACCCCAGCACCTCCGCCCCTCTGCTCCTTGTGACCTGCCACCGGCGGGAGAGCTTCGGGGAGCCTTTCGAGGGCATTTGCCGGGCGTTGGCGGAGATCGCCCGGCGCTACCCCGATGTGCACCTGGTCTACCCGGTGCACCTGAATCCCCACGTGCGGGAGCCGGCCCACCGCTGGCTGGAGGGGCTGCCCAACATCTCCCTCATCCCGCCCCTGGACTACCTGCCCTTCGTGCATCTGATGAAGCGGGCGTATCTGATCCTGACCGATTCCGGCGGCATCCAGGAGGAGGCGCCCAGCCTGGGGGTGCCGGTGCTGGTGCTGCGCGAGGTCACCGAGCGCCCGGAAGCAGTGGAGGCCGGGACGGCCCGCCTGGCAGGGGTTGAACCGGAGAGGATCGTGGCTGAGACCGTCCGTCTGTTAGAGGACGGTCAGGTCTATCAGGAGATGGCTCGCGCGGCGAACCCGTATGGAGATGGGCGGGCTAGCATCCGGATTGTCAGGGCAGTAGTAAGGGGCGGGGCGAGCATTATGAGATGGCAACTTAGATCTGAATCTTGAACGAGCTCCAAGCTGGTTTCGGCCCGGCATATAGTGCGATCATCCAGACTGGTCTACGATGCCAGAACACTGTTGGCGCTTCAATTTGCTGCCGGGTAGTTACCTTTTCGCCTCAGTTTATGCCATGCACAGCCTGGGGGCGGGGTGGCGCTTTGGAAGGTTTAGATGTTAAACAAGGGTATATCTCTGCTTTGGCAAGACATAGCGTACACGTTTCGAGCAGGACGGCGGAGTACGGTCGCCAAAAACGCTGCCTCTTTGTATGCCATTCAGTTCGCCAACTACATTTTGCCTCTGATTACAGTTCCCTACCTGGTTCGGGTTTTAGGGCCGGCAGGTTTTGGAGCTGTAGCATTTGGTCAGAGTTTGATCGCCTATTTTGTGCTCTTTGTGGATTACGGCTTTGACTGGTCAGCCACGAGGAAGATTTCGGTGGAGCGCAACAATCTGCAATCAGTCAATCATATTGTAATTCACGTGTGGATGGCAAAGGCCCTGTTGTGCTTAGCAGGTTTTTTGGTGTTAATAAGTCTTATCGGGTTTGTCCCGAAGTTAGGCGAGGTTTCGACGTTGCTCATTATCTTGTATGGTATGGCAGTTGGGAATGTGCTTTTCCCTACCTGGCTCTTTCAGGGAATGGAACGCATGGTGATGATTTCGGTCATCAACCTTGCAGTGCGCTTATTTGTTGTGCTGGGGATCTTCGTTCTGGTTCATCAGCCTGGAGACTATCTGCTTTATGCAGGGCTTATGAGTGCCGGGGCTATCGCGGCAGGGCTTGCCGGGATGGTGGCGGCCGTAGCCATGTTCAAACTGAAGCCTGTGAGCGTGTCTTGGAAGGGCATCTGGGAGACCCTAAGGGAGGGATGGACGTTGTTCCTCTCCAGGGCTTCAGTCAGCCTATATACTGCAGGGAACGCTTTCATTCTAGGGATGCTGACCAACCATACAGTTGTGGGCTACTACAGCGCAGCGGAGAAGATAGTTTTGGCTGTATCCGGTTTGATGGGACCTATCGCACAAGCAGTTTATCCAAGGTTTAGCAAGCTCGCGTCGGAATCAATGGTAATGGCATTGCAATGGGGACGGAGAATGTTGGTATTAATGGGAGCATTGAGTTTAGCTCTGTCCATTGCTTTGTTTGCGGCAGCCCCGTTAGTAGTGCATCTCATGTTGGGCCCTGGCTATGAACCTTCTATTGCGGTCATGAGAATTTTGGCAGCCTGGATATTTATAAATGGTATCACCAATGTTTGGGGCATTCAAATTATGCTGCCCTTTGGGTATGATAGAGCGTTTTTTGTTATTCTGTTTTTGGCTGGAGGAATCAATATAACCCTAGCTGTTCCACTAGCTTCTTTATGGAAAGAGCAGGGAATGGCAATTTCTGTACTGTTAGCCTGCATTTTCGTTGCTGTTGCACAACCAATATATCTGCGAAATAAATCCAAAATAAAACCTCTGTTAGGAACGTGAGATTATGACCCAGAATCCTCTGCTAAAGGCAGTTTTCAAACCACATAAGGCTTTCAAAGTAATACTCGATATTAAGAAGATAGGTTTTAGTCCTTTCCGTTTGAGTGCGTACCTGTTTGAGCTGTATAACGATTCGCATTTTTGGGATTACGTCAACCGCACGATACAGGAGGCCAAGAGTACATTCCCTGATTCGCGATTGGGTGGTTGGATGCTGGGATATCCGGCTATTATGCTTTACCCAATTGTAAGATTAACAAAACCCCAAATAGTTGTGGAGACAGGTGTTGGACCTGGAGGGAGCAGCGCACTTATTCTACACGCTCTTAACAGAAATGGGAAGGGGTATCTCCATAGCATAGATCTGCCAGGAAACGATGCTCTGGTATATCCTCAAATAGGGCGTTGTTACAACATCCATGTACCGCCAGGTTACGAGGTTGGCTGGCTCGTCCCCCCTTGGTTAAGAGGTAGATGGAATCTGCAGTTAGGGGACTCAAAACAAGTCCTTCCGCCGCTATTAAAGGAGGTCGGTAGTATCGATATGTTCCTTCATGATAGTCTGCATACGGATGAGCACATTACATTTGAGTTAACAGCGAGTTTCCCATATCTGAATGAAGGAGGGCTGTTGTTAGCCGATGATGTAAACGAGTATTGGAGCATGGCTTTCGTGACTTTTTGCCGAAGTAATGGCGTTCAGTTTATCGTTTTAGGAAACCGCCTTGGTATCGCTCGGAAAGGAATATGATGCATGGGTCTCTAATCCTCGGTGCTGGAATGACTGGCCTTGCAGCCGGGTATGCTTCAGGGCTGCCAGTGTATGAGGCCGCGGAGATTCCTGGAGGAATATGCTCGTCTTACTATGTGCGCCCTGGCTCCGTGGAGCGTTTACATCGAGCCCCGGAGGACGGTGAAGCGTACCGCTTCGAGATCGGCGGAGGACACTGGATCTTCGGAGGTGACCCGCTGGTGCTACGCTTCATCCGCTCCCTAACGCCGGTGAAGTCGTACGGCCGTTGCTCTAGCGTTTATTTCACCCGTCAGGGCTTGTATGTGCCCTATCCGCTGCAGAATCATCTGGGATATTTGGGCCGGGATGTAGCAGTGAAGGCGCTGACAGAAATGGCCAATCCACCCCGGAGCAATCCTAAAACCATGGCAGACTGGATAGAGCAGAGTTTTGGCAAGACCCTCACCGAACTGTTTTTCGCCCCTTTCCATGAATTGTACACAGCAGGCCTCTGGACTCACATCGCCCCACAGGATGCGTATAAGTCGCCCGTAGATTTCTCTTTGGTCGTGCAGGGCGCGTTCGACAAGACGCCCCCAGTAGGATACAACACTACCTTTGTGTACCCTATAGAAGGCCTAAATATGCTGGCTCAGCGGATGGCAGAACGTTGTCAGGTGCACTATGGCAAGAAGGTGGTACAGGTGGATGTACGGCGCAAAGAAGTCCACTTTGCCGATGGTTCTAGTGTTTGCTACGACAGGTTGATTTCCACGCTGCCGCTGAATCGGATAATGGAAATGGCCGGCTTAGAGGTGGACTGCGAACCCGATCCTTATACATCGGTATTGGTTTTGAATATCGGGGCGACCCGTGGCTTGAGGTGTCCTGATGCTCACTGGCTCTATATTCCTGATAGTCGCTCTGGGTTTCATCGAGTAGGCTTTTATAGCAATGTGGATGTTTCGTTCCTTCCAGCGTCGTCCAGAGCACAGAAGGATCGGGTGAGCATTTATGTAGAAAGAGCCTATCCCGGGAGCGAAAAACCTGACGAGGCCGAGATTCAATCCTACAGCCAAATGGTAGTGCAAGAATTGCAGGAGTGGGGATTTATTGACGAGCCAGAAGTGGTTGATCCGACCTGGATTGACGTGGCTTACACCTGGTCGTGGCCTGGGTCCAAGTGGAGGCAAGAGGCGTTAAGAGCCTTGGAGGAGCATGACATTCACCAGGTGGGTCGCTATGGGCGGTGGGTGTTTCAGGGGATTGCAGATTCGATACGGGATGGGTTTGTAGTAGGCGGTGCTTTGCGATGACAGGAGCGTTGCCTTTTATTTCCATCATTATGCCGAACTGGAATGGCCGGGATTATACTCTACGTTGTCTCGATTCTATCGCCGCTGTTGATTATCCTCTAGATAGAATTGAGATTATCATTGCAGACAACGGTTCCACTGATGGTTCTGTAGAAGCGATTCGGAGCAAATTCAGTGAGCTTCACAGATTCGGATTTCGCCGTCTTGTCCTGATCACTATTGGATATAACGCCGGAGCACCTGCCGCGTACAATAGATGCCTTGATGAATTATCTCAAGATAGCGACATAGTGCTGAAGATTGACAATGATACCTTGCTTGAGCACTCTGCTCTGAGTGAGATTGCAGACGGGTTTTGCTCTCATGCGTCTGTTGGTATTGTAGGGGCACGTATGGTGAGTTACTCAGATCCAGAGATGCTGATCCATGGCCCCGGCTTTTTGCATCCTTTGACGCTGGCTGCTTACTTTGAAAACGAAAACCAAGACGTTCCTCGCTTATGCGATTTTGTGAACGGAGCCGGAATGGCTATCCGCGCTGGGTTGATAAGAAAATATAGGCTTCGGTTTGCTGAAGAATACTTCCTTTACTGGGATGATACCGACTTCTGTGCGTCAGTTAAGCAGTTAGGTTACCAGGTATTATATTGGCCGAGAGCTATCGTCCGCCACGCTATTTCAGCCAGTGCTGGGAAGACTACAATGAACCCACGACGTGCTTATTATTATCTGCGAGGCAGGTTACTTTTCGCTACCCGGCATGGAACTCTCACACAAAAAATAGGGTTCTTGTTACCATATTTCTTCTTCGGTTGTCATATCTCGGCCCTGAAAGCTGCCTTCTCAAGTGGGAGTGAAGGAGTCTATGCTATTTATCGTGCTTGCTTCGATGTTCTGACCGGTCGCTTGGGCAAACAATTGTAAGTGTTATTCGGAAGATGGTATGCGACGCAGATTGACAGGTCTAGTGGTTTTAGGTCTATTCGTTATAGCTTTGCCAGGCACCTTCGCATCCCTTTTCGCTAACTTGGGCACTGTACAGGTCTTGCGGACTAATGAAAGGGTCCTCAATGATCCGGTGCATTGCACCTGTGGGGATTTCGAATACTCGGCTGATGCGCGATTGTGGCAACTTGCCCTTCGGGTGCATGAAAATGCTCGAGCCAACTTCTGGCTTGGGCAGGCTGAGCTCCAACAAGGTCATTATGCCGCCGCTATTCAGCGGTTCCTTGCGGCCCAGCGCGTCTTCAGGGATCCGGTCCCATCTCTGGGCTTGTTGGCGGCCTACGATTGGGCTGGTGAGTATCGGAGCGTCATTAACACGTATGAACAGTCGTTATCTGCCTATCAGCCTGTTCCCTGTCAGTTCATCGCTCTTTACAGCGACGACCTGCGCGCTCAAGCGTGTACTCGGTTCTTTCATCAACGGGTCCCGCGCAATGTAATTGCTGAGAACTATGTTCGGCAGGCAGAACAACAGATTGAACAAGGAGATCACGACCAAGCCAAGGAAAGCCTGTGCCGCGCTTGGCAGATACGTCCTGTTGATTTGTTTCTCGCCCAGCAAATCGCCGGTGCGCCATGCGGTTTGGATCCTGGCAGTTGGCGGGCACGGGTTCAGTGGAAGGACAACGCCCATTTCCCGATAGATTCGATTGACCCTGTCGATCGCAGACTGACGGCACGAACTGTGGGGCTGATCCCCCGTTTGCTGGAAGGCGGACAGTGGTCACCTGTCACTACCCAGCAGGTCTTATCATTTCTGGTCTGGCAGTATCCCGACGTGCCGGAATTGGAGACAGTGTTGCGTTACCTGGCTCGCACGCAGTCGGGTGATGAACCTTGGGTCAACTTGTGGGGTGAATTGTTGCTGCGCCAGGGTCGGGCTAGAGAGGCAAAAGATATCTTCGTCTTGCTGTCCCAGACGCATTCCGATCAGCCTCAGTACCTCAGAAAACTGGCCTGGACTATGGAGTTAATGGCTTTACAGGTCCCAGCTAATGAGCAGACGGCGCTTTGGCAAGAAGCATACCAGTTCTATCAGCGCTACGCTACCCTGGCTCCTACAGATCTCTTCGGGCTTTATCGTTTAATGAGGTTGGCGGACGTGCTTGGACTGCCTCAAGTGATCGAACCATCGCTGTTCGATCCGGAAACCTATGTTGCCGAACATCTCGGCCTTCGCCGCGAGCAAGTCGAATTGGGCCCTAATCTGCTGACGAATGGAGATTTCCAACAATGGTCGCACGGGCGCTTTGTGAGCTGGTTATGGTCTGATGCCCTCAATTCCCAAGAGACTCGCCCCGCTACGTTCGCCGGCGGTCCAGATGGCTTCCTGTCCCTTTTCCCACCCTTTGACGCTCGCATAGACGGCTTCTGGATAGGGACCGAGGAAAATCTCAACCCAGCAACGGCTGGCTACCGGTATTGGGACGAAACGCGGCGTGGATATGGCGAGGTCGTTTTGGAACCCGAGACTCTTTACTCTGTGTTTATACTCTACCGCACAGAAGGTGCGGAAAGGGTTCAGCTTGCGATTTGGCTCACTGGGCAGTACGGGGACATACCCTTGCCCGAGACAAATAGCGAATGGCACACTTTTGTGCGGACTTTTCGTACTGGTAATAGTCCACTTGCAGTTTTTCCCGTGATCAGGCTCTGGTCAGCCGGATCTGCCTGGGTGGCCTCATTTCGACTATCGCCTGTGCTTTTAGTTGGCGACCGCAGCACCTCAGCGAGACGATAAGTAAGATGGTTACAGAAACAGCAAGACTATATACACAACCGGCATTACCAAAACAACGGAGACTCTTGTTGCCCATGGCGTGGATAGTGGGCACGTTGCTTTACACTGTACTTGTCTGGAGGTATCTAGACACCAACACCCCTCCACTCTCGATCAGCCTGTCCATCCTCTTCATCGGTCCCCTGTGTTTATGGCTATGGTTATCGTATGTCTGGAAGCGTCCCTTTGATCTTCTGGACCCGATCAATGTGGTGGGTGGGGTACTGGCATTAGGATTCTGGGCGAATCTGTTAATGTGGCCTGGGTTAAGCACTATGTCATTTGCTGCCGATAACAAGGCACTTCTCGTAACAGGACTGAGCACATTCGCCTTCTTGCTAGGTTACGGTTTTCAGAGAACACAGCTTTGGGCAAACCGCTTGCCAGTCCCTAGGTTATTCCTACAGCCAGTACGTGACAACTCTGCGGCGTGGTTGCTAGTGTTGTGGGCTTTCACGGTGGTTTTTCGTCTCGAATTCTTCCTTCAGCGCGGATATGGGAGTGCGGTTGTCCTTCCTGAGTCGCGGAGTCTTTACGATAATTGGATACTCTTAGTTGGCAACCTCGGGCCCTATCTGGTATATATGACGATTATACTAGCATTACATCGGAGGAAGAGGCCGCACGGGTTGCTTATGGGCGTTATTCTGGTGTCTTTAGTAGTTGAGGTTGCGCTTGGCATCTTTGCCGGTTGGAAATCAGGGCCTATAGTGATGGCTATCGGGCTCTTACTGGGTATCCGTTCGTCTGTCACAGAAGCCAGAAAGGTGGTTGTGATGAGCGCTACCGTGGTAGTGATACTACTACCTTTGTTCTTCTCCTCATTTCTGGCCATTGATACCTATCGCTACCAGATTGGTCGCCAGGGGATGGACCCTGGTGCGCTGCTTGACTTGTTTCGTTTCACTATACGCGGCTCCGAAACCGACTTTGGCCGGATTTATCAACGCCTCGCCTACGGCTCTATGCTCAGCAACGTTGTGGGAGCAGTGGACAATGGCCTTGTTGACTTCCAGTGGGGCGGCACGCTCTGGCCGGCCTTCGTATGGTTTGTGCCACGGGCTTTGTGGCCAAGTAAACCAGTCATGAGCATAGGTGGTTGGTATGCCACGACGGTACTAGGCTGGAGTTCAGGAGGGGGCGAAGCAGCGGTTACCCTGCCAGGGGACTTCTACTTGAATTTTGGGATCGTGGGCGTTCTTGCGGGAATGTTTCTGTATGGATTGGGCTTGAGACTGGCCTACGAGTACCTGGTTGTTCGTATAGGACCACCGACGGGCATTTGGGCATTTCTGCCAATCTTTCTGGTGTTCGGTCTGGCGATCGAAAAGAATCTTGCCGCCATCGTTGGCCAGGCGATGCAAAGTTTACTCTCGGTGCTCGCCATCATCTGGCTGCTACAACGTCGTGGCTTGCCTGTTACCGCTGCCGGGAGATAGCCGATGCTGGCTATGTGTCAGCCATTCTCGACAACAGCTCGGTATCATATTTTGTTTGACGCTTTGATGCTGCGTTCTGTCTGTCTTGCTTTTCCCGATGAACTAATCGTATATATGACTGATCGCGTAAACTGCAGTAGGATGAAACAATATCTGGGAGACTTGCCGGTCAATTTGCGAATTTTAGAGGTAGGTGTTCCGGACAATGGCGCCCGCCGTCTGCATCTGCATGGTAGGCTCCTGATGAATTTAATAGCTTGTCGGAGTATGGCTGAACGTCTTAAAGTGCGTGGCTTAATATATTTGGCATTCAGCACGATTACATGTGCTCTACACCTCGTACGTCTGAGCCCGATCGCTGAGTATTATATTGTCCATAACAATTTCCAGAGGGCGCGGCAAATTCCCTGGGAGCAGCGGTTGTTTCGGTGGATTTCTACACGGGCTCCTTACCTAATCTTTCTTGAGCAACCTATTGCAGATGCTGCTCGTTCCGAATTTGCCGTTGATCCTTCTAAGGTAATAGTGATTCCTCATCCGATCAATGATGCAGCCCAGATTATAAGCACAGCCGATGAACTCGGACGTGGAATCGTGATGGCTGGGCGGCTGAATAAAGGTAAAGGAATCCATTTTCTTTTGGACGCAGCCCGTCTTCTGAAAAAAGAGGCTCCGGAAGTCCTTGAAAAAGCGCCAATCAAAATCATTGGCCCCTATTACTCAGGCCATAATCCAAAGGGATATATACATTGTGTTGAGTACATGGATCAACAGTTGACAGATGCGGATTTAGAGCAAGTTATGCGTTCAGGCCAATTTGTAATTATACCTTATGATCCTCAAAGCTATGCTTACGTTACACCTGGTACAGTTTATAGGGCGTTGGGATGCGGTCGGCCTATAGTGGTTACTGATTTGCCCTCGCTCTATTCCTTGACGCGAAGTCCACGGCCTGTTGGTTTTGCCTTTTCTGACCAGCGCCAATTAGCGAGCATAATTACACATATTGCCTTGATGCCAGACGGAGAGTATGAGGAATTATTGGATAACGTGCGCTGGTTGGCATGCCAACGGGGCGTTGCAGCCACTGCGGATCGGTTTCGGCAAGTATTCAATCAGTATCAGGCACTCTGAGCGAAGAAAGAATGGCTGCACTTAAAATCCTTATTGTAACCTGTACTTTTGCTCCCCAGGCAAGCCCAAATGCAACATATTCAGTGAGAATCGCGAGTTATCTGACCGAAATGGGCGGAGACGTCCGTGTCTTAACTTTATCGGGAAGAGATCTGCTGGCTTTTACTCCCCCCGAGCCTAGTTTGAGCCGTTTGTCGTCGCCTCGTGTATATGTTGAGAGAGTCGATGGAGGTATCATACGAAGATTATTGCGGAAGTCAGGCAACCAAAAGGATAGAATACAAAAACTCAAAATAAATCCGCTTGTACAGTTGCTTATTCCTGACCCCTATATGGATTGCATATTCCCACTCATCAGACGCGGGTTGGCTATGACCAGGCTCTGGCGACCATCTATCATCTTTTCTATAGCCTATCCTTGGAGCAGCCACATTGTGGGTTACATATTGGCTCACATTCGGAAAACGAAGTGGGTAGCTTACTACGGGGATCCATGGACATATAACCCAGCTTCAGATATACCCAGGGCAACCTGGCGCAAGTGGGTAGATGCCTGGTTAGAAAAGCGGCTTCTGCATCGTGCGTCGGGCGTTGTGGTGACGACTGAGAAGACTAAGTCTCTTTATTTGAAAATGTTTCCATTTCTTACCGGTAAGATTGAAGTGGTACGAGCAATCCATTTTTCTAATAGAGATAACTCTGAATTTATAAACGATATCCGTACACCTGGGGATAAACGCCTCTGGATTGTCCATAGCGGACGTATCTATAGAGGTGCCAGATCTCCAGAACCTTTGCTTCGGGCCTTAAGAGAACTTCTTGCTGAGCATCCTGATCTCGATGCTAAGATAGTTGTTTGGCTGGTTGGCGAGGTTGACAGCCAGACATGCGACCAGATTGAGCAATGGCACTTGGGCTCGATTGTAAAAATTGTCCCCTGGGTGCCACACGATGAGGTTCAACAATGGATAAGATCGGCAGACTGGCTGCTTCTCATAGGGAATCGAGGTGGAATCCAGGTGCCTTCAAAACTCTACGAATACCTGGGAGTACGTAAACCCATTCTTGTGTTACAGGAAGTTGCAGAAGACGAAGCTTCGCGGATCGTCAAGGATGTAGATGCGGGCTGGGTTATAGATAACGATGAACAGAGCATTATTCAGTTTTTCCGCTCATTCTTGGAGAATCAAATACATTACCCCACCTACCAAGGTGCAATTCCTGTAGAGACATTCTCGTTAGAGACCAACCTGGAACGTTACTGGAATATGCTTCAGCAAATTGTACAAACTTGAAATAAGAACATGTGTGGCATCTACGGTTGGTTAAAGTTAAAGCAAGGTAAGGATAGAGAAGCGGGCATCGTTTGGGGTCGGCTCGCCGTTGACACCCTCTTACATCGAGGCCCTGATGACCGAGGTACTTGGCATGCTGATGATGTTTTCCTCGGTGTGCGCCGCCTCAGCATCATTGACTTGGCCGGTGGTAAACAGCCGATCTGGAACGAGGATGGTACCGTTTGTATCGTCTACAACGGTGAGCTATACAACTTCCTCGATTTGCGCCCTGAACTGGAAGTCAAGGGCCATGTTTTCCGCACCCGCAGCGATACAGAAGTGGTTCTCCACGCTTATGAAGAGTGGGGGCCAGATTGCTTGCGCCGCTTCAATGGCATGTTTGCCTTTGCTATTTGGGATGACCGCAACAAGACTCTTTTCCTGGCTCGCGATCGCATTGGTGAGAAGCCACTCTACTACTACCAGGATAACGAGCGCTTGATCTTCGCTTCCGAGATCAAAGCGATTTTGGCCGATCCTACCGTACCTAG
>Ga0272449_1003159_pt1 | contig 14403 bp, 6 predicted proteins | sample YNPCB0241_FD_198679 | JGI IMG/M metagenome (GOLD analysis project Ga0272449, IMG submission 198679) | Hot spring sediment microbial communities from Yellowstone National Park, WY, United States - YNP-CB-024-1 | ecosystem: Environmental > Aquatic > Thermal springs > Hot (42-90C) > Sediment...
GATGGAGAAAAAGTTGAGGCTGTAACTTATGTTGCTAAACCCGATAAGGTAAAAGATGGTTTGAAGCCGAGTAGGGAATATCTATGTCACCTTTTAAAGGGATGTGATTTATTATCCAGGGAATACTGCAATAGATTAAGAGAATGCGAAACGTTGGACTAATTAAAATATAATGTATTGCTTTACCTATAGGATTAAGGGTTAAGTTCATCTGGTTGGAGCACTAGCTTGGAGTTAGGATTCTCACAAGGAAAGGGACCACGAAGAATAAAGTCTGGTTGTATTATAAATGGTGTGAGCCGTGTTAGATAGAAACTGGAGGATCTTGCAAGATTGAAAGGGTAATAGAAATGAGCTGTCTTATAGTATGGCTTCGCATCAGGGAAAAGTAACAAATGTAGTTAAGATTTTATCCTAATTTGAAGTTATAGGAAGGGGGATAAGTGATGGGTGTTCAGTATGGAGAGCGTTGGGCTCAAGGTCTAATTCTCCAATGGATTAATCAAATTATAAAAGAGCATAACCTCCCGTTTAAGAGAGCTGATCAAGAAGTTCAAGTTAAAACCGTCGTTGATAGGATCAAATATCCTGACATAATTATCTGGAACGGTAGTGGAGAGAAGGTTGCTTGCCTCATAGAACTCAAAACCCCAATAATTAGCGCTTATGATGAAGAATTGGTTGAAGATGCGTTAAAGAAATCTACTGATGCAGGGATTCCATTTTTTGTAACGTGGAATATAAACAAGTTAGTTCTTTGGGAAACTTTTCGACCTGGGACAACTTTACTTGAAAGAAGGCTGCTTCACGAAGATGTTCTGGAAATTAAGGATCTTAGAGAATTAAGTAAACCCGAAGTCGAGAAAATTGTAAAATCTTTTCTAGCGAAGTTCCTACGAACCCTACAGGCGTATTATGAAGAGAAAATAGTAAAACCGCCTGAAATATATGTTTTACCAAAGCTTCCGCCAGATGAAATTTTGGTTAACTATCTTAAAACTGCTGTTGATTCTCTCTACATCCCAGTTTCTAACAACCTTATCGTGAGGAAGGAGAAAGATTCTGACTTTTATGGTAAGTTAGTTGAATGGTTCGTTGGGCAAGGCTGGTTATTTGAGGATAGCGAAGATGACTATGACAGGGTTGCGAGGCAAGCGGTCTATCTAATGATTAACAAAATTCTATTCTACAATATTTTGAAAGAGAGGTTTGGTTTAAAAGAAATCGATGTTAAAAACGTCTCTAAAGGTGAGGAGCTAAAGAGGAGGCTTCAGGAATACTTTAATTTTGGCATGGAGATTAATCCTCGTTACGGTATAATTTTTGCAGCAGACTTCTTAGAGAGGATTCCTATTCCAGATGAAATTGTAGATGGGCTTAAACGGCTTATAGCGGAGCTTAACAAATATGACTTTTCAGAGATAGGATATGATATAGTTGGAAAGATCTTTGAGAAACTGATTCCAAAAACCGAGAGGCATAAACTAGGGCAATACTTTACTTCTACAGATATTGTTGATTTAATTCTCGGGTTTACGATAAAGCATCCCGATGATAAGGTGCTAGACCCTGCATGTGGATCAGGGACGTTCTTAGTCAGAGCGTATCATAGGAAAAAATTTTTGGCTCAAAAATTGTTCAAAGAAGGAAAATATACAAAGCCATCTAAAACTCATGAAGAATTGGTTAGAGAGATTTGGGGTATAGATGTTGCTAAATTCCCAGCCCATTTAGCCCTAATCAACATACTTAGAGAGAATATAGAAGCTATTGAAACAATTCCCAATATAGCTTGTAAAGATTTCTTTGAAGTCTTGCCTGGCAAGAAATCTTTACTATACGAGCTTGCTTTTCCAGTACCAAAAGTGAAGGAGGAGGAACTCGAAACAGAATTCCCAAAGGATTGTAATGCTGTAGTGACGAATCCTCCTTACACAAGGCAAGAGGAGATGGAGGATGTTTTCCTAGGAGGGTATAAAGATAGGCTTCGAGAATTAGTTAAAAGTATTTGTGGAATTGAAATAAGCAAGAGATCCAGTATCTATGCATACTTCTTCCTACACGGAGCTAACTTTTTAGTTAAAAATGGAAGAATAGGTTTAATAACTTCAAATTCGTGGCTCGATGTAGATTTTGGTAAGCACCTTCAAGAATTCTTCTTGAAAAATTTCAAGGTCATAGCGATTATTGAATCTAAGGTTGAAAGATGGTTTGAAGATGCCGATATCAATACAGCAATAACAATCCTTGAAAAATGCGACGATGAAAAAGCTAGAGATTCTAACCTAGTGAAGTTTGTTTACCTTAAGAGAAGGCTGAGAGAAATCATACCAGTCGGAGAGAGTGAAGAGGAAAGATGGAATAATGTAGAGAGATTTGTGAATTTTGTAGAGAATTGCGACAAAGATGAGAAGATTAGAGAGCAAATGAAGAAAATAGATTTCCTTGGTAAAACTCTTTGGATTTACGAGGATGAGAATTTTAGAATTACGATGATTAGTCAAGCAGACCTTTGGGCTGAAGGGTGGAATGAAGAAGAAAATAAATATGATGGATCAAAGTGGGGCAAATACATAAGAGCGCCTGAAATATTCTTTAAGATTTTAGAGAAAGGTAAAGAACTATTTGTTCCCTTAAAGAAGATCGCAACCGTAAGAAGAGGGTTTACAACAGGTGCTAATGAATTCTTCTACTTAACCCAAGAAAGAATCAATGAATTAGGGATTGAAAGAGAATTCTGGATGCATCCAGTAAAATACGATGAATGGCTTAAGATAAAAGATCTCATACCCAAAGAAGATGTTTGGGTTGATAAAAATGGAGACTACTTTAAGCAATCGCAATATGCTAAAGAATACAAACTTGATGACGTTTTAATAGATGGAAACGTTATATGGATTCCTAATTATGTAATTAAGTCGCCAAGAGAGTGTAAGTCAATTATTGTGAATCCAAAGGATCTCAAGTATAGAGTCCTGTTAATCCATAAGGACAAAGAAGAGCTACGAGGAACCAACGTTCTAAAATATATTGAGTGGGGAGAAGAGCAGAGATTTCATGAAAGACCTACTTGTGCATCAAGACAAAGGTGGTACGAGTTAAATGAAGTACAAGGCAATTTGTTATGCATGATGAGTCTCAATGATAGACATATTTTTTGGCTAAATGAAGTTAACTCATTCATTGATGCACGACTTTATGGAATTTTCTTACATCCAAATTATAGTGATAAAGCAAGGATTCTCTCAGCAATATTGAACTCATCGTTTGTTCCAATTCTTGTTGAACTTTGGGGACGAGTCAACTTAGGTCAAGGTGCACTTGATGTAAAAGTATATGAATATGGAAATATGCCAATAATAGAACCCTCTGGAGTTGAGAGTCATGCTGATAAAATTTATGCTATTCTAAATGAGATCTCTAGAAGGAAAATAGAATCCGTCTTTAAAGAGATAGGTGCTTTAGCACCTGAAGAAGTCTCAATTGATAAAGTGGAGCCCAAAAGGCGGGCTCTTGATAAAATTATCATGGAGAACATCCTAGGACTAACTGAAGAAGATCAAGTAAAAGTTTACAAAGCTGTCATTGATCTCGTTAAAACCAGAATCGAAAAAGCTAAAACCGTAACTAGAAGAAAAAAGAAGAAAGATGTTGACGTGGAAGCTTTAGCTAACGGTATTGTAAATAGGTTGAATACAAAGATTGGGAGATTTCCTGATGCTTACATAACTAGTTACAAAGGTTTATGGTCTAACGAAATAAAAATTCCTACTGGTCAACCTACTCTCGGAAGCGATATCAACGGATTTTATGTTCGAATAAGAGGAAAAGAAGTTTATAGAGGGTGGGATTATGATGAAGCGAAGTTCATATATTTTGCCGCATTAACGGGGGCCTCAAGCATAAAATTACCTCTTGATAAACAAGTTATAAGAGTTGCTGTAGAAGCCTTTGAGAAGGATTATAATAAGTTAAAGGAAGAAGTTGACACTCTTTTGTTAACGTTGATACCTGATGTAAAAGTGAGAAAGAAAGTTGAAGATAGGGTTTGGGGTCTTCTCTTCTCCAAACAAGGTGCATAAAAATGAGAAGAAACGAAGTAATTGAATATATTGAAAGCATAAAGAACCCTGAGAAATTTCTTGAGTATTGTAAAAAATTTCATGAAGAGGAACCTAGAGATATAGCCTATGTAGTCTCAAGAAATGTTGTTTCTAGAGATCCAAGCAATATCAATTTCATATTAGCGGGTGCTAAGGTCATCATTATAACTTGGAATGCGGTAAGATTTCAAAGATTACCAAAAGAAGTTAGAGATAACTTAGAAAATGATATACTTGAAGCTTATATGAAAACTAAATTAGAACTAGAAAAGTTGAAAGGAGAAAGATTGGAGAACTTAAACTTAAACGATGGCGAATTGAAAGAGACTATTAAGAGAATATTTCTAGAATTTTCGTCAAAGAAATCCATAGAGTTTACAGGCGCATCCAAAATTCTTCATGTGCTAAATCCTTTCGCATTTATGATGTGGGATAATAATATTAGAAGTGCGTATCACAAGTTGCATATCGACAATCATAAATCAGGTAGCCCCGAGTGTTATCTTGAATTTCTTAAACAATCCCAAGAAATAATAAAAACAATCCTAAGCAAAAGAAGTGAGAATGATATGTGGAGCAATCATTTAACATTTATAGATAAAGATTTTATGAGGGCTTTTTCATTTAAGGAAAGTATGCTAAAAATGCTTGACGAATGCAATTACGTTAGGTTCAAATTGAACATAAAACTTTAGGGGAATTCAAAAATAAGTTGCCTCCTTCCACTAACTATACCTTTCTCTACAAGGTTATAGCTTGTTACGATGTCTTTTTGAATTATGTGCTTCAGTAAAGCTACAGGGACCCCATAATGTATCATAGTGATTCTAGTTCCGCTGATATGGACTTTGAGATCTACCTTATTGTACTTCTTCTCTATCCTAGATTTAATTAACTTATCAAGCACAATTTCAAAAGCATTTGTTATCTTTAAGCGATAAGGCTCTTCTGCACCGCCGTCTATCCTAGTGAAAGCAAATTCTATTTGTAGATTCAACAATTTTGTTAAGGGGAACTTCTCTTTGTCTAACTCTTTTTGTATCTTATCGAGGTCTTCCTTGTTTCTTATTATGAAAAATTTAGTCGCTACTGGTACCTTAATCGTTGCCCATCCTTCTTCCAAAGGCACTTTAACTGTACTCCAGCCCTTTACAGTCAAATCAAGAAAAGCTATAATATCAATCTCTCTCGATAACTTCTGAAGTTCTCTTTTAGCCTCTAAAGGATTGCTCCACGTATACTCAAAAATGTCGTCTAGAACTCCAAACTGAAATTTCTCCAACGCTTCTTTTATGATGGATCTCAGACTAACATTCCACGGTCTTTCGAAGGGATATCTTATTATGCTTTCACCTAGCTGAGAAATCTTTTCTCTAGAAACTTCAACTAAACAACCATTCTTAATTTTCTTAAAAGCCTCTAACCCACCTTTTACATCATAGTAAATTTTCATCGCTTGTCTGCTAGCTTCTTTCTCTATCAATGTCTCATCCTTTGGAAAACCAAAATGTTCCCTTATCTGGTCCTTAATCATTCTTGTGAAAGGCGATTTCTCAGTTACGTGTTTCTTAACAAGCTCCTCAAATTCTTCGAGGCTTATTTTACCTAAAGCGTGAAGGGGATTAACTACCTCTGATCTAAAAGCAAAGCCTATCGGAGAAATGACATACTTAACTAGTAAGCTGACTTCACTAATTTTCTCATAAATAGCCGCAGCTAACGTACGATTGATGTTCTCTCCTAAAAATGTTATAAAAACCCAAGTTTTTAGAGAAGGAACATGCTCAACTACAAATTTACCATCACCAATAGCATCTAAGTAAGAGCTTTCAATACTCTTAACGTATTCTACTATCGTTTCTACAGCTTTTTCATCTTTAGCTAACTCCGAAACAATTTGCGGATTTCTAGTTAAAGAGCATAAAATTGTTAACATTTCCCTAACAACAATTTCGCTCCTCTGAGGGCCTTCACCTTTCCACGAAGGAACTTCTCCAGCCTCTTTCGCTTCAATAACTACTACGTTATGCCCTCTTTCATCTATTTCACTAACTTTCCAATTAGAACCCGCAAACCTTATCACCATACCTGTAGCTAGAGACCTGTAAACAAAAGATGAATCAAGCTCACCTAGCTTTCTCCGTTTGCCAAACCCGAGTTCAGCCCAAAGTGTGAAAGTTTCACGTTTGGGAATCATGCTAAAGAATTCGCTAAAGTTTAAGGAAGGCCGCTCTGCAGTTTCAACTTCTTCAAACCTCCAAACATTCCAGAATCTAGACCCAGGGAACGGTATGCTATCATCTAAGCTCAATAATCCGCTAGCAGTTAGGTTGTTAACTACTTCTTCAAATTCCTTTTCAGAAAGTGTCTTAAACAAAAGACACCCTTTGATCGTTTCATAGATAGACTTTAAATTAACTGGTGTGAACCGCTTCTTATAACTCTTTGTCCCTCTATAATTGTGTAAAGCATAGCCTAAGATCTCTTTAGCTAAAACATCAAGAGGTTTTTCCAAAATAACCGGTTCTTCAAGAAAACCTTTTTTAAATAAACTTACCAATGCCAAACATTCTAAGAAGTCTTCTGGGTCTGTAGAAATTATTTTACAAACAGATTTTTCTCCTGGTCTATGGAGACTTCTACCAGCTCTTTGGATCAAAGCATTAACTTGGCCGGGGGACCTATACTGGATAACTTGCTCTATATCACCAATGTCTATACCTAGTTCAAGCGTTTTTGTAGCAATAACAGCCCTTATTAACCCACGTTTAAATGCATCTTCAGAAAACTCTCTCTCCTCTAAACCAATAGATCCGTGGTGTACCCCTACTTTTATACTCCTCTTTTCAATTTCAGCTTTTAGTCTTTCTGCGGAATACCTTGAGTTTACAAATATGAGAGATTTTACATCCTCGATGCATTCGGAAACCAACCTAGCTCCTGCAATGAAGGGATCTTCCCTTTCTTCACGAGTTAAAGGTATAGCTAATCTTGCTTCGAATTCGTGCTCCCTTTCTATAGAGGAGCGTATAACCTTTAATTTTCCATCAGAACCTCCAAACATTTCAGCAACCAGTTTAGCGTTAGCTATAGTTGCCGATAAACAAACTCTTTGAAGATTACTATTAACGAGTTGCTTTAATCTTTCTAATAGAACAAGTAATTGGTAGCCCCTTTTAGAAGAAATAAGTTCGTGAACTTCATCGATCACAACATACTTTACAGTTTTGAGGTAAGGCCACCACCGAGGAGCCCAATCAAGCATTATTTCTAAGCTTTCAGGAGTTATTATAACAATCTCGGGAACCGGTTTCTTGAACGCTTTACTTACATCACCATAAAGCGGTCTAACCTTTAGATCGATGAAGTAGGCATAAGTTCGTAATCTCTCTGCAAGATCCCTTGTAAGAGCCTTGAGTGGGTTAATGTAAAGAAGTTTAACACCTTCTTCTTCCTTTTCTTCTCTCAATAGTCTATGCAGAAGTGGAAAAAGTGCAGCCTCAGTCTTGCCCGTACCAGTTGGGCTTATCAACAAAACATTCTCACCGTTGAGTATAGGCTCAATGCTAAGTTTTTGAACCTCTGTTGGTTCAGAGAAGCCTAACTTACTAATCCAGTACTGAAGCCTTTTATCCAGTAAGGTAAAAGGATAAGCGAGTGTCATATCCTTGCTCCTCATTTTAATTTAAGTAGGGCTAACTTAATATATTAGACGGTTGAATCTTTGAATTAAGGTGAGCTTATGAAAAACATAGCTCTAGCTTATCACTCCCTGATAGACCGAGAATATGAGAAGTACAAAGGAAGTGAAGAAAGGATAGAGGAAGCTTATTTGACGATTTCTGAGGCGATTAATGCCATAGCTTTACGCTTAAAGTGTGATGAAAGTGAAGCAGAAAATCTTTTAAGGAGTTTAATTAAGAAAGGTTTTATAGTTTTTAATGGAGGAAACAAGATAAGAACTTTACACTTCGACGTTGCATATAGAGTTTCAAACATCACAATTGAATACAGAAGCCTACGCTATCCTCTAGAAACTAAAATTTATGTTAGAGATGAAAAAATACCCAGCTTTACTGACCATTCATTTGATGAAATATCGAGTTTTATTCCTCCAGAAATATACCCTCTTATTAAGCATGCTTTTTATAAAGATCCTAAAAGAATAGAAGGTTTTGGTGAACTCGAAGGTTTTTCCGATTTTCAGTTCAATGCTATAAGAACTATTCTAAAAGCCGATAAAAAAGCATACATCCTAACCGCTCCAACTTCAGGTGGCAAAACTTACGCATTCCTCATACCAGCATTAGTCATAGTTCTACAACACAAACTTAAGGAGAGAAATGGAAATAGTGTTAAAGTTCTGCTTGTTTATCCAAGAAAATCCTTAGAAAGAGACCAGTTTAATAAAATTCTAACAATTTTATACAGACTTAACCAATATTCTAAAAACTTTGGCTCAAAGGACTTAAAAATAACTATCGGTATAGATGATGGTGAAACCCCATATAACGAAAATGTAGAGTCTGGTTCATCGTTTAGGGGGGCTATATGCCCTGCTTGCGGAGTTGCTGGAAAGGAAGGGGGAGAATTAGAGTACGCGAAAACTGCTCAGAGAACATGGATACGATGCTCTAATTGTGGAGCAACATTTGACTGGATCTATGGGTGTAGAGAGGAGATTTGGGAGAAAAAACCCGACATTTTACTAACTAATGTTTGGACGCTTGATTGGAGACTTCCTAGCAAAACTATTCAACACGATTATGAAGTATTTAAAGATTTGAAGATTGTCATATTAGACGAAGCTCATGTCTATCAATCTTTACTTGGAGGGAATGTAAGATACTTATTAAAAAGGTTGGAGATAAGTTCAAAAACAGAGCCATTAGTTGTGCTTTCTTCTGCAACGATATCTAAACCGAGGGAATTTGCTAGAGACTTGCTTGACCTAGAACCAGATAAGGATTTTACTGTTATCGAATCTAGAGGAGCAGGAGAAAATAAGAAAGTTGTTTACTTAATCTTAGCAGTAAATCCATTAAGATCTTGGGAAACTGTTGTCTACGAACTTGCTTTACTTTTGGGCACCGTGTACTATTATAGAAAAGCGCAAAGCGTTATATTCATTGATAGCATAAGAGAACTTTATAGAATATTTCATCAAGCGAGAGTGGCTGCTACCTACTATCATGAACCTAAAGACCATTTTAATGTAAAGTTAGTATCCGACCCCTCAGACCCATATGCTTATTGGCCTTATGCACCAGATTCTCGTTTCGATCCTACAAGGACACCCTACGAAATATTTCAAAAAATAAAACTACATCATGCTGGAGTGAAGGATAGAGAAAAGATAGAAAAAGAATTTGTAGACGGTAAGCTTGGCGTTTTAATTTCAACTTCAACTCTAGAACTTGGGGTTGATTATCCTAATGTAACCTTCATCGGGATAGTTGGAGTGCCTTTCACATTAGAAAGCATACCTCAAAGGATAGGTCGAGCTGGAAGAAATCTTGAAAAGACCCTCCACACAACGCTAGCTATAATAGTGCTCAGGAATACACCTATGGAGCTTTATTACCTATATAATCCCGAAGAACTGATAGAAGGATTTAAAAATAAGGATATTCCAGTTGCGTGGAAAAATACAGCTGTAAAAAGATACCATATTTTCTCTTTACTTATGGATGAAATGGGAAGAGAAGGAAAGAGTACCTATATTCTTGGTCCGGATGGGAGGTTTTCAGACTTAAAGGAGTTTATAGATGAAATAATTAAAGTATCAACACGGATTGGAGAGTTGTTGAATAAATTTGACGCAAAAGTAAGAAGAAAAGAAGATTTTGATAGTAGACTTCTACTTGAAGAATTGAAGGAAGAGTTTAAAAAGTTACCAGAGAGAGTGGATGAATGGAAGAAACTGAACGATTACGCTCTTATTGCCGGTGAAGTAACAAGTGCCATCGTGAAAGTTGGAAGGAGAGTTATGAAATTTGGAGAAAGAGTGGGAGATGAAGAAATTAGAAATCTTGCTAAAAATCTGTTTGAGTTAGTAAGGAGGATGTATCCATGGGCGATTTAAATGAAGTTATAGAAGATATAAAAAGAAAACTGGGTGAACTTCGGAAAAGAGTTAGTTTAAAAGAGGAGGAGCTTTCTGAAAAGGGATTGCTTGAAAATGCTAAAGTTGCCAGCTCGATATCAACAGACATTCTGGATGCGTTAAGCAAAATCACTAAGCATAAAGTCGAAATGCTTAAGTTTATGGAGCTTGCTGAAAAGTTTAGAGATTCTCCTGAAGAACTCATCTACCTTTTATCATTACCCGATATACCGGCTGTTACTGGATCAGGGAAACAGATAGCTGAGGCCATAGCAGGTTTCAGAGGTCTTGGAATAGAAACTATAGACCACAAGATCGATGAGGTAAGATATGAAAATGTTCGCTTGAAAGAAGGTGAACAACTTCTATCAGAAGTTTCCATAACAAGCTTTATGTATAGAGTTCCTCCCTATGAATTAACAAAATGTGGATATGAGATAGGAAGCGATAAAGAAATAACAGATATTCTCGGATCTCGGTTTGTGTGGCTTATAAAGCCTAAAGAAGTATCTTGGGACTCCTGGAATGAAATTTTAAGAAAAACAACAGACGGCAGAGCAACTTCATTGATTAGGGGAAAATATATGTATGAGGGAACATTACTTGTACCTAAGCTCATAGAATTGATTGACTTATCGGCAAAGAGTTTGGTTATAGAGGTTGGGGAGGGGGAAAGGTATCAGTTTTTCTTGAAGTTGGGAAGTTCGACTATAGAAAAAGAAACAACAGCTATAAAAACTAAGCAGAAATTGCTACAACATTTAAGAGAGAAGGAAAAGACCTTGGTAAAAAATTTAGGTCCTTTATTGGCATCGTGGGGGTTAAGGTTAGATTATCTTTACTTTTGTTACAAGGGTTTAGGGTTATCTACCGACCCATTCGACGTTAATTGTCCATTTAAGAGTAAATGTCGGCTCAGCTCAGAAAAAGGTGGTCCTTGCGACGGAAAACTGTTTTGGAGCGGGAAGTATGGTAGGAGAAGATTCTATCCAAAATCCTATCCGTTGAGAAGGTTGCACTTGGGCGGTGGAGGTCTGGTAGTATATGATGAGAAATTCCCACTCTCCTTTATTAACTTTGTAGCGTATGAAAAGAAAAGAGTTGAATCTAGATGGTATGCGGTTGAGATCGGTACGTGGTTTATCAATGCGAGACCTACAGTAAGGATATTTTTCGATGCCGAGATTGGTTATGCTATACCAACCTCAGTTATGGAAATTTCATTTCAAAGGGAATGGCTTACTGATGCAATAAGAGAAATTTTGGAAAGGGAAAAAGAGGTGAGAAAAAGTATAGCTCTCAAATTTATTCTCTACAAAGCGTTAGGTAGAACTCTCGACTACAAACGACTCAGTAAAACAGTTCAAGCATTGATGAGTAAAGAAAGTGAGCTATCAAAAGAGTACACTAAGTATGTTCAAAGTCAACATATCGACGACGAGTTAGTAGAGTTTGCCAAAAGAGTTCTTTTGCATTCCATCGAGCATAATTTAACTCAATACATACTAGAGAAGTTTGTTGGTGTCGATATGAGCTTTGTTCTTACTAAGTATTGCCATAAGTACGATAGAATAATCCTCGCAGAAAATGCAAAAAATGGTAGGATAGGGATAGTGGATACGATTGTTAGAACGGTTAGGGAAAATGGACTCCATGCCTTTATCTATTACTTCACTGACTGGCTATCCAAGTATCTTACACTTCATCACAACAACTTTGAGAAAGTAACAGTGCTAAGAACGAAAGAAGCCGAAAGAACTTTGAATCAAGCTATCAATAGGTTACAGAAAGGAAGCTCAAGGGAACAGGAGATAGCTAAAAAGATCGAGAAAGTGTGTAAAAAAGTTGAGGAATTTAAGAAGGGGTTAGAGGAGTCCGAGATAGAGATTGACATAACTCTTGCTAGAACAGTACTTTTGGCCGGTGAAATTGTAAGTGAAAGTGATGTGGAAGAAATAGGTGATTATTTCGACGATATTCTTGAAAAATACGGTTTCAAACTCTGTTTAGATGGATGCAACGGATGTGTTAGGCTGGAGAGATATTGCGGAGAAGGGGTTCAACAAATATTAACTACCAGTAGAATGCTACTTCACAAATTTAGTGATAATTTAAAGGATAGCATAATGCGCGGACTAACCAAAAGGTCTAATGAACTAGGAAAATATATAGAACCCATACTATTTAACGCAAAGAAAAATTTGGATGTCCTCTGTCCATATATTTCACCAACTTATGCTAACAAATTGGTTGAGTTAGCATCTAAAGGGGTAAAAGTGAGAGTAATAACTTGGATGCCTAAAAAGGAAGATAAAGAATACAGCTTCCAAAAGGAATCTCTCAAAATTCTAAAAGAAAACTTAGGGTTAGAAAATCTATCAGCTAGAGTGGAAGATAAACCGAGGATTAAGTTAATTCACGATAAGACTTACATCGTAGATAACATCGTTCTTACAGGGTCGTTTAATTTAACTGAGAGCGCATTTTATGGAAACTTTGAAAGGGCCGAGATAAAACTCTATCCAGAAACTGTTGCGACCGAAAAAGCTCAGTTTGAGGAATTGTGGAAAAAAGCTACAGACTTGTCAAAGTACGAAATTAGTTAACTCTGGTTATCTTTAATATACACAAATATTTTTTATGCCCATGTATTCCTTGGGTAGAAGAGGAAATTTTCGGAAACTCATAGATAGTTTTGAACGAAAAACCATTCCCAATATTTTTCTTTATTTTTCTGATAGTTTCATTTAACAGACGCTTATCTTTATTATGTAGAATCAAAATAGTCTTACCACCTTTACGTAAACGTTCAACATAGTTGGAAACTATTTCACAAAGCTTAGCATTATACCACTCCAAATCTTTACCAACCTTTCTATTAACACATATCTCGTTACTCCAATAATCGTAATCTCTAAATCGTGCATCATTATAGCTCCCCTCTAACCATTTTTGCCAAAGATAGGTTAATTCAAAGTAGTTTATCTCATCATAATGCGGCGGATCTAAGATTATGAGATCTATTTTGGGCAACTCGGAATATGCATTAACCGCATCAGCTCGATAAACATAAAGAAACTTTTCTTGTGGCATAATTATTTTTCCATCAAAAGATGCGATAACATGATAATTTAAGACCATTTTTGACCATTCCTCCTTAAATGAGCGGAAGAGTAATAATCTTCTTAAAAATGTTCTACAGAAGTTCCTTTCTTCTCTTAGTTTTGGAATCCAGTAGCGTGGTAACTTCCAGGAAGGACCGCCATTCTTTGGATGAGGGATCATTTTTGTCGCATTAGCTAAGGAAGCTATGAAGACAAGTTTTAGAAGGTCTCCTTGGGACTCGTCTTTCCTCCAGATTTTCTCAATATAAGAGTAAATTTTAGACGCAACATATAGGTTTCGTTTAGTAAATAGTTCTTTTATTTCAATTGGTTTATGTGGACCATCCCTAAACTTTATACTGGTTCCGGGGTATAGAAATTTTCCTTTTGGATACCAGAATTTTATTTTGAGCCCATCCTCTATTGCCAAGTATTGTTTAATTAGACTTTCATCTCTTGTGCTTCTACCTGAAACAAAGTTAAGGAGAGTGACTTTATCATTATTCCATACTGCGAACTTAATTTTTTCAAGGTTACTTAAGGTATAGACCTCTTCCTCAATCTCAGAGCAAACATCTCTCATAATTTCTACAGTCTCACTCTTCAAAGTTTCACCATTTAAAACATTGAAACTGATAAAAACAGATGTAGGATTAATATCAGAAAGAAATCCTGAAGCATTAGCAAGAACAGCACAAAAGCCTGAAGTACCAGAACCACAAAATGGGTCAACTACTAATTTAGAATTTTTAATTTCATGAAATATAAGTTTAGGGTCTTTTCTTGCCCAGAATTTTATTAAATTGTGAATGTTAAGCATTAGTGTTCACCTTAAACCTATAAAAAAATGCCATTCCTCACTTTTCTTGACTTTTTACCCTCAGTTGATAGAAACCTTAAACCATGCAGATGCCGTAGAGCTGGCTACTCCAACTTCTTGCAATCATGAAAACCCGCTCATGCTTTACTTGAGATACATGCCTCCAGCTGGCACAAAACGCCTCGGCTTTATCGGCTTCTCGTATTTCCTGATATTCTCAAGCTCTATCGCCATCCACTTCCTCTTTTTGACCTTCTTTCTCCCCCACCT
>Ga0272449_1003160_pt1 | contig 14400 bp, 9 predicted proteins | sample YNPCB0241_FD_198679 | JGI IMG/M metagenome (GOLD analysis project Ga0272449, IMG submission 198679) | Hot spring sediment microbial communities from Yellowstone National Park, WY, United States - YNP-CB-024-1 | ecosystem: Environmental > Aquatic > Thermal springs > Hot (42-90C) > Sediment...
CTTTAATTTTTACAGAATTAGAAAAACCAAGTTGAAAAATTATAAAAAATAAAATAAAAAATTTATTCAAAAATTACCTCCTTAAAGTTGTAGCAATTCTTAAAATTTCGTCTGCAGTTTGAATGCTCTTTGAATTAACTTCATATGCTCTTTGAATTATTATTAAATTTACCATCTCCTCCACCACATCTACATTTGACCTTTCTAAAAATCCCTGAGCAAGTGTCCCCAAACCAGATTCTCCAGGAAATCCTACTATTGGATCTCCTGAGGCATCACTCTGTTTATACAAATTTTTACCAATACTTATTAATCCCGCAGGATTTACAAATTTTACAAGTTCTATTCTTCCAATTTCTGTAGGAGTCGTTTCACCAGCAAGTATTACACTGACTGTCCCATCCATTCCAATATTTATCTGAGTTGCTTCTGAAGGTATCGTTATTTCTGGTTGGAGATATAGACCATCTGCAGTAACAATTTGACCATCTCTATTTATTTTAAAACTCCCATCCCTTGTATAAACAGTTTCACCAGTTGGATATAAAACTTGGAAAAAACCATCTCCCTCAATTGCGATATCCAAAACATTACCTGTTTGCTCTATTGCACCCTGTGTAAAAACTTTTGCAGTAGAAACGACCTTTGCTCCTAACCCAACCTGAATTCCTACTGGATTTTGAAGTCCTACAGCATTTGGAGTTCCTGCAGTTTTTAAATTTTGATATAAAAGGTCTTGAAAATCTATTCTATTTTTTTTGAAACCAGTTGTATTAACATTTGCAATATTATTAGAAACCACATCAAGATTTAACTGTTGAGCATACATACCTGTAGCACTTGACCATAAGGCATTTAACATTCTTACCTCCTTTTTAGGCCTCAGTCGTTCGGCCTTTTTAGAGGGGCCTCCTTGGAAGGACCAGCCCCTTTTTATCCTAAATTTTTCATATTATACCACATCTTTATTATTAATCAAACTAAAAATTTGTCAAGTAGTGATAAAACTATTGACAAACAAGGATTCCGGGAATTTAAAAATTGACTTGACAAATTTAAAAATATATTTCATATTTATCTTAATCAATAATTTTTACCCAAACTTCCCTTGTTCTTGGACCATCAAATTCACATAAAAATATTCCTTGCCAGGTTCCAAGTTGTAATGAATTATTTTCAATAAATATAGATAAAGAATGGCCAACTATTGTTGATTTTATATGAGAATCGGAATTCCCCTCCATATGTGAATAATCACCATCTTCAGGAACTATTTCACTTAACTTATCAATTATATCCTTTCTAACAGATATATCTGCATTCTCATTTATTGTTAAGCCACATGTTGTATGAGGAACAAAAATAAAACAGATACCACTTTTTACATTCTTACTTTTAACAATATCTTCAATTCTATCTGTAATTTCAACAAAATCATTCCTTTTTCTTGTTTGAATAGTTATTTTTTCCATGCTCAATCTTCTTTATAAAATGCACTATATCCTTCAAAAGCAGAGTAAATATCAATTTTACTTGTTAATTCAAAAGGAGCATGCATTGATAAAACACCTACTCCACAATCAATAGTGTCAATATTATATCTTGCAAAATATGAAGCAACTGTTCCACCACCACCAACTTCAAGTTTTCCTATTTCCCCTGGTTGCCATAAAACATTATTTTTATCAAATATTTTTCTTATATAAGCAATATATTCTCCAGTTGGTTCTGTACTTCCTGATTTTCCCCTTGCTCCAGTTATTTTTGTCAATACAACTCCATGTCCAATTTTTGCAGAATTCCTTATGTCATATACTTCTTTATAATTTGGATCAAATAATGTATTAACATCTGCAGATATTGCCTTTGAATTTTCAAAAATTTTCTTCATTTCAGATAAGGAATGGCCCATCTTTTCAATAACTTCCTCTATAAAATATTCAAAAAATGTTGATGAAGCAGAAGTTGAACCACGACTACCTATCTCTTCTTGATCAACAAGCAAACAAAAATTATTATTTCCAGAGTCAAGATTATTTAAAAATGCCATAAATGAAGTATATGCACAAACCCTATCATCCTGTCCATATGAAAGAACTAAACTTTTATCAATACCACAATCTCTTGCACCAATGGCTGGAACAAGTTCAAATTCTGCACTTATAAAATCATCCTCTTCAATTCCATAATTTTCCTTTAGAATTTTCAAAACATTTGCCTTAACTTTTTCCTTTTCTTTGCTTTTATCAGGAATTGTTCCAACAAAAGCATTTAATGTTTCACCAGGGAAACCATCTTCAATTGTCTTTTTCATCTGGTCCTTTGATAAATGAGGCAACAAATCTGTAATTGTAAAAACTGGCTCTTTTTCTTCATTTCCTATTTCAATCTCTTTTATACTTCCATCCTTCAAAAATACAAAACCATTAAGTGATAAAGGAATTGTTAACCACTGATATTTTTTTATTCCTCCATAATAGTATGTTTTAAATAAGGCAATATTTTCATCTTCATATAAAGGATTTGTCTTTAAATCAATTCTTGGGCAATCAATATGTGAAACAATAAATTTAAATCCATCAATTATATCCTTTTCTCCTATAACTCCAAATATAATCTCTCTTCCTTTATTGACCTTAAAAAATCTATCCCCTCTTTTTAAACTTTCAAATTCTCTTAAATCTCTAAATCCATATTCCATACTTTCATTAATGCAACTTTTAACAAATTTTCTGACAGTTTTGTTATAAGTTAAAAAATCTTTATAATTTTCACAAAAACTAAAAACTTCCTTTATTTTATTTTCATCCCATAATTCCCATCCTGCCTTTTTCTCCATATTTTTACCTCCTGAAGAAAATTGATAAAATGATTGTAAGAATTATACTTATTATAATGCTTGAAACAATTGGAAAATAAAAAACAAAATTCTCTCTCTTAATAAAAATATCTCCCGGCAATCTTCCAATTGGAATTTTAATCCCTTTATAGAGAATAAAACTGATCACCAAACAAATTATACCAATAAATAAAAAAACTCTTGCAGCCATTTTTTATAGGCCTGGGCCGGATTTGAACCGGCGAATAGCGGTTTTGCAGACCGCTGCCTTCCCGCTTGGCTACCAGGCCTTTATATATATTTTACCCTATTTAAACTATTAGACAATAAAAAAGTAAAATTATATTTTTTCAGCATTTCCAACAAAACTCTGGACATTATAGGGAAGTTTATTTAATTCCTCAAGTTTTCTACCAAATTTTCCACATGTGTTTTCAATAACAACAAAATCCATATCAGGAATAATAACATCGTCCCAATAATCTCCAACCCCTCTAACTGCTACATCAAGCATTATAACTATTTGATTTCCAAGAACATCTTTTGAATTCAAAGTTATGGCTCCATAAAATTCCTGACATTCAGTATAACCAGCATTATGAGTTCCTGTATAGGGTTTTAATTTTTCAAGTTCAATCTTTTTACCATATATTTTACTCACCTCTTCTGATTTTGATCTAAAGAAGTTAACAAGTGCTTCTTCCTGTAAGTAGGCAGGGAGATTCTCCTCACTTATTTTCTTCAACCATTCAAGTCCTACTTTATATGCATCCTCAATAAAAGCAAACCAATATTTTTGATTTTTTGTAAGTTTTTTTGGAGAATCAACTGCTACAATAGACCTTCTTATACAACTATTTAGCCCATCTCTCTTAGGAGCAACTCCAAGATGAACATAATCAGATTCATTTATTTTTCTATTGAGTGCTTTGCCTATAAGAGTTCTGTTTGCTGTATTTGCTCCAACCATAATATCCCATCCCATTTCTTCTGCTCCAAGTTCCTTTGCAACAAAATATCCCCAGGCACTAACCTCTGTTTCAAGCATTCCCGGTTTTAACACAGCAAGCATACATCTTAAAACAATATCACCTATACTACATGAATCCCTGATCAACCTCATCTCATTATCACTTTTCTCATATTTGATTTTATAGTATATTTCCTGAGCATCTATAATATTTTCTTTCCCATAAATCTTTTCAAGATACTCAATTATAGAAGATGGAATAACCTGTCTTGGAGTCAATAGTGCAACTGTTTTTACTTTCCCATTATTTGCTTCCTCAAAAACATCCTCTATCCTTTCAGCATTTATTGGATATTCCTCATCTGCAAGTTTAAGCATTTCAACTTTATGAACTTTAGCATTTGCTCTCTTTGCAAGTTGTTCTGCAATATATCCACCTTCAAGACCTGCAATGATATGGAAACCATTTTTCCCAATAACACCAGCAACCTGTTCAATCTGAATATTTGTATTTCCTCCAAGATATGGTACATCTCCATCATAATGTTCATCAGAAAATACAAATCCAACATCATATCCCTTTTCCTTTATTGCATTATATACTTTCTTCTGTCTTTCAATAAATTCTTCTTTGGGGATTGAAAAACTTTTATCAATTGTAGGAGAATCTTTGAGAATTTTTTCTATTAATCTAAATTCTTTTTTTAATTCATCAATCCTCTCTTTTTTCATAATCCCTCCTATTTAAACTTGGTTAAAGCCAACCTACAGGGAATCTATCATTGCCAATTAATTAAGATCCCTGTTGGTCTCTTTTCCTCTTTAAGTAATAATGAATATATTTCCTCTATCTGCTCTTTCTTAATCCTGTGCGTTATTAATTTATCAACTTTTAAGATGCCATTTTTTAGAAATTCAAGAGCAAGTAATCTATTTTTAACTTGTGAAAATGGATAATATGGAACTTTCTCAACTGGACATTTCGGTTGATGAGCTCCAATAATTTTAAGTTCTTTTTCAACGATATCATTATGTACCATAAAAGAGATAGATTCATTTGTAAATGATGAAAGAACCAATCTCCCCCATCTACCAATAATTTTTTTTGCTATATTTATTGGCTCTGCCTTCCCTACTGCTTCAATAACAACATTTAACATTTCTCCTTTTGTAATTCTGTATATTTCTTTTTCCAATTCAGAAATCTTAGGACTAAAACAAAAATCTGCTCCATATTCTTTTGCAATTTCAAGTTTTGTTTCATCTATATCTATCCCTATTAAAGGTTTTGCACCGCATATCTTTGAAATCTGTAAACATAAAGAACCAACCATACCAAGACCTAAAACACCAACACTTTCTCCCACTCTTACTTCTCCTCTTTCAACTATATGAAATGCTACACTTCCAAGAATACCAACTGTTGCAATATCAGGTGGAAGTCCATCAGGAACTTTTATGATAGTTGAAGGAGATACTTTCAATTTTACATAAGAAGAATGTGGAGCGAGTGCTAAAATCCTATCGCCTTCTTTAAAATTTACATTCTTTCCTTTTTCAACAACTATTCCGACTAAAGAATATCCCAGTTCTACTTGTCTCTTTTCCTCTCTTGCTATTTTTATAGTTTGTATTTCTGTCCCAACACTTATCTGTGTCCATTCTGTTTTAACAACTATCTCATTTTCACCTATATCCTTTATTTCTCCATCTTTCAATACAACTCTTTCTCCATCAAAAATAATTCTTTCATATTTATAGTCCATCTTAAAATTGATATAAAGGTGTGTTTATTAATATTTTAATATGGATAATTGGCCTAAACAGATTCTATAAATTATTCCAGGTTCTCCTGACATAAGCCAAGCACTTGGTAATCCTCCTATCTCTTTAATTTTTTTAAGTGATGGAACTTCTCCATCTATCACTTCATACATACCGAGCCACCTATGATAAGTACCAACAAAAAGATATTTACCATCTGTCCAAACATGAGTATAAGTTAATCTTTCCGCAAATCCTAAATCTTTCTTTGTATCCCATATCTTTGCTATACGAGGTTTTGTAGGATCTGTTGTATCAATTGCAATTAATAATCCTGATGGTCTTGGCCCTGGCTCTGTTAGAGGTCTATGGCACCATCCAAGAAATAAATACTTACCTAAAAATTCCATAGAAATTACACGATGACCAGAAGGCAATGATAATTTACTAACTAATTTCGGATTTGTTCTCTCTTTTATATCTATAACATATAACTCACCTGGACTGAAATTGGATATATATAAATAGGGCTCCTTATATGCAATCTGATAACCACTGGCTGGTAATGAACCAACTGATTTAGGATTCTCAGGATCTGATATATCTAAAATACTGCCTCCGCATGTGTAAAGATAATTGTCCACTATTAACATACCATATGCTCTACCTACTATACCTCCTATTAACTTCACCTTTGGATTGGCCGGATCCTCTGTATCTATAATAAAAAGGCCTGTAAATCCAGGTCGCGGTATAGACCAATCCCCTTGAGCATAAAGATATCTATCCTTATAAACTGCCATCTTCCCCCAGATACGTGCTGGTGCAACACATATTTTACTTAATATTTGAGGTTTACTTGGATTTGACACATCTACAAATACAAACCCTCCTGAAACATTCTGACCAATACATAACAATTTCCTCTTTGGGATATATGCAACTGCTGATAGTTCTCCTCCTTGTCTATCTGAAGCAACTAATTGAATATTTTTAGGATCTCTTACATCAAATACCCTAAGTCCATAAGTAGTATCACTTCCTAAAATATAACCCTTATGATAAACAATGCTTGTAAGATTTATTGGTGATTGAGTAAGTGGAGGTATATACCAACCTAAAAGAGTTATTTTTGACCAATCTCTTGCATCAAAAATAGCAATCCCATCATGACCACCTTCTACATTTTCTCCTCTTTCAATTCCCCAAAACTTTGTAAATTTTTTACCAACTACTGCATAAAGTTTTCCATCTTCATAATATACTGCTCCACTTTTTAAACCAATATTGTTTGATACAAGTTCTGGAAAATCATCCCTTTTAAATTCTGCAAGTTTCTTTGGATTTGATGGATCACTCACATCATATATTTTCCCATAACAAAAAAGTAAATTACCTATAAGATTTGTAGGATGCCCTTCAACAGTAGAAAGAAGTTTTGGATTTTTGGGGTCTTTTATATCATAAATTTCTGTAATCGCTGTTTCTCCTTTCGTCTCATTTACATATGTTCCATAATAAAGAATGTTTTTGCCTACACATGTGGAATAACTAAAATTTCCATGAACAATAAATTTTTTACCACGAAATTCAGGTTTCCATTCTCTTTTACTAATTCTTTCTAATTGCATTATTGGTGGATATTCATTTGGCTCTAAACGTCGTGGTTTTGATGGATCTTTTAAATCAAAAATTGCTTCTCCATTACCAAAAACAGTCCATAACCATTTACCATCTATAACTCTTGGACGAACTGGCCAACCAGGTGCTTCTACATAATGGACTACACGAGGTTTTGTTGGATCTTTAATATCATATACCAAAACTGGATGAGTACCTTCATTCATTGCCATATAAAGATAATCTCCAAGTTTTGCAACTCCTGAAGCATTTCCATTCATAATCTTTATTTCTCCAATAATCTCTATTGAACTAAAAGAATTACTCTCTAAAAAACTGGAAAAAAGAATTAATAAAAAAACTAATACACCACCTTTTCCATAAATCCTTCTCATAATCCCCTCCTAATTAAATGGCAAAAATTCAAATTTTTTATTTATATCTGAAAATTCTTATGCCACCTAAACCAATTCTAAAGATCAATTTTCTTTCTGCATCTCCATATATCTGCCAACCTGCTGGTACCCATGACCATTTAAGTTGCTTAATTGATAATGTTTCTCCTTCTTCCTTTACTTCATATTGAGCAAGATTCCTATGGTAAGCACCAACAAAAAGATATTTACCATCACTCCATACCTCTTTAAGTTCTCCAAAACCTATTTCAGTTCCTCCCCATTTTGCAGCAATAACCGGATTCTTTGGATCACTTACATCAACAGCAATTACATTTCCTCCCCATCCAAGCATTACATACTTACCCAAAAATGACATACTTACAACTCTATGGGCTCCAGGTAAAGGTTCTATTTTCCCAACAAGTTTTGGATTCTCTTTCTCTGTAATATCTACAATATAAAATCCTCCTTTTTCGCCTATTTGACCAATATACAAATAAGGTTTTCTGGCAATAATCTGATAACCTCCTACAGGTAACTTAACATTTAATCTCTTTGGATTTTCCGGGTCAGATATATCAAATATTTCTCCTGCACACATATAAAGATAATTATCAACACAAACTGCTCCATAAGAACGACCAACCTCAGGTATTGCACAAACTAATTTTGGATTTTTAGGATCCTGAAGGTCAATACCAAAAAGATGACTTGCTGCCGCTACTCTACCTATTCTAAAATCTCCTTGTGCATATAAATATCTATCCTTGTAAACTGCCATATAACCCCATATACGAGAAGGAGCAACTGATAGTTCACTTACAATTTTAGGATTCTTTGGGTCTGATACATCAACAAATACAAATCCTCCTGTAATATTCTGTCCAATACATAGAAGTTTTTTTGATGGAATATATGCAACTGCTGATAGTTCTCCACCTTCTCTATCTGCACCAACTAATTTAATATTTTTTGGATCTCTTACATCAAATACTCTAACTCCAAAAGTTGGATCAATAGCAAAAAGGTGTCCTTTATGATATAAACCTCCTCCACGACTACTCACCTCTCCTTCAAGTATATAATATCCTAAAAGTTTTGGTTTTGAATTCCAATCTTTCATCTCTAATGCAATAGTTCCACCTTCTTTAATATTTGGGTTTTTATTCTCAGATTTTCCCCACATATATTTTATAGGCCTTTTAATACTACCATAAAGTATACCATTAACATATGGACCAAAACCAACATCAGTTACTCCAAGTGAAGCCAATTCCGGAACATCTTCAAGTTTCAACTCTGCAAGTTTTTTTGGTGAAGAAGGATTACTAACATCATAAATATATGTAACTCCGTGCCCACCTGTAAAAAGTAAATTGTTATTATCAGGAGAACAACCTTCTCCTTCAACAGTTGAAAGAAGTTTTGGATCTTTAGGATTACTAATATCACAAATAAGTGTAATTGGATGCTCGCCTTTTACTGGATCTTTCCTGCTTGGATCTTCTCTAGTCCCATAATACATAATATTTTTGTGAACAGAAGTAGAATAACTCAACCATGGATGTCCAATAAATTTTTTACCAAGATACTCTGGCTTCCATTCTTTTGGACCAACTTTTTCTATAAGCATTATATTTGGAACTGGGTCTTTTGTTGGATCTAAAGGTTTTGGGTCTGCAGGATTTGATATATCAAAAATACTTTCTCCATTAGGGAAAAATGACCATAACCATTTATTATCTATAACCCTACAACGAACTGGCCATCCATGACCTCCTGCATATTTAATTATATAAGGATTTTTTGGATCCTTAATGTCATATACTACAATAGGAGACCAACTCTCATTCATTGCTACATAAAGATAATCATTGAATATTTCTCCACCACTTGGATTACCATTATTGATCCATAGTCCACTTAAACGCTCAAGTTCAGTTTCAGAAGTAGTCGTAGAAGTAATTGTAATCTTTGTAGCATCAGAAGTAGTTGTTGTTGGCTTAGAAGTTGGAGTTTGAGTAGGAGTTGTTGTAGGAGTTGATGGGATAATTGGTTTAGGTGTAATAGATGGCTTTTTTGGTTCCTCTTTCTTTGAAGGAGTGCTCTCTTCTGGAGTTAAATCAAAATCTGGAGTAATATCCTGACCCTTTGGAAAACTAATTAAAACAAAAAATATCCCTACTACTATACTTCCTATTAAATAAACTCTTTTCATATCTCCCCCTTTTTTTGTGTTTTTATTCATTCTTTTATTTTAATACATATTAAAAAATTTGTCAAATCTCACAATGGCTCAACTTTTCTTATTCTATATCCAGTAAATCTGTATATACAATCAATAATTTTGTTTTCAGTTTTTTCAGAAATTTTGGGAAGAATCTTTTCTCCATTTAATGCCTGAAAACATATTTCCCTTGCCATATCTATTTCTTTCTTCATTCCTCTGCTTTTCCATGCTGCAAAAACTTCTCTTGAAAATATTGATGGCTCCCACAATTCATTCTTAAAATTTCTAAGTGTATGTTCAGAAGAAATAAAATCCCCATTTTTTTCAATTACTTCTTTAATTAAATCAAAACCAATTGTTTCCTTATCTACAATTCTATTTTTTGTAAATTGGTTAAGCATTTCAACTATTTCTTTGTCTATAACCATTTGGATTGGAGAATAAACTTCATCAATTGAAAGAAGGCCACAGGATATACCAGAAATTTTACTTGCCAATAAAGATGATAAAGCACTCATCGTTTTCTGAGCCGTTGCTTCCGGACCCGGTGTCTTTGCATCTGTATGCCCTGCTGCTGGTCCAAATTTTACCTTATATCTTCTTGCCATCTGTGCCATAATTATATTTGTAATTGCTTTTTCTGGTCTTCCAAAAGATTGAAGAAGTGTTTTCATATCAATTGGTGAAATATGTGAGGTTATTGCAAAATTTGTATCTCCAAAGAATGCTCTATAAATGATATTGCGAAAAATTACTTGGGATAAATGGAGACAAATGGAGCCAACTATTGTGCAAGGGGAAGTAACACCAATAACATCCATCACTCCTATACCAATTTTAATATTTCTTTTTGCAAAAAATAAAAAAATTTCTGCTTCTTCTTTTGTAAATTTTAAAGGAGAAATGAAATGAACATGAGGCCATGCCGAAATAAGTGATTTAGGAGAAACATTTTTTTCTTCACTATATATTTCGCACAAATTTAAAATAAGTTCTGCCCATTTTTTATCATTTATTGAAGAACATGGTTTACCAAGAAATTTAAAACAAAGATAATGGTAATATGGTAAAAAAAATTCATCAGGTACTTCTGGCAATTGCATCGCATATACTGTTCCAAATGGGAGTTTAAGGTTTTGTGCAATTTTAAAATATTTAAGGAAATTTTCTGTGTTGATCTGTTTATATTCATTATCAAATGGATCAAGATAAACTCCACAGTACATACTTACTACAGCCCCTACTTTCGGAGGAATCTCATCCCAATTAACTTTTTGAGAATCATTTATAAATTTTTCCACAAATTTTTTACTAAAATAAACTCTCTTTTTTGTATAATCCACTTTACCTCCAAACTCTTGAAGTTTTTTCAATATTTCCTCGTTATCAACAAAAAATCCAATTTCACTTAATATTTTTAAACTTGTATTATGAATCAAATTCTCTTCTTTTCTATCCAAAACTTCAAAAAATCTCCATTTATTCATCTTCTCCCTCCATACTTTAACACAACTATTCCATCTCTACAAATTCTATAAATTATACCATCTTCTCCAAACATAAACCATGCAGCAGGTAAATCTCCTAATATTTGAATACTTTTAAGTGTAAACTCCGGCTTTTCAATAATTTCATACATACCGAGCCAATTATAGAAAATACCAACAAAAAGATATTTACCATCTGTCCAAACATGAGTATAACTTCCTCTCTCCTGAGAAAAACCCAAATCTTTTCTACTATCCCATTGTTTAACAAGTTTTGGATTTGTTGGATCGCTTATATCAACTGCAATTAATAAACCAGTAACTCTATAAGGATTCGGTCTTTGGCACCATCCAAGAAATAAATATTTCCCAAAAAATTCCATAGATATCATACGAAATCCAAACGGTAATAATAGTTTTCCAACAAGTTTTGGATTTAATCTATCTTTAATATCCACAACATAAACTGCCCCAAATTCTTTTTCACCTTCTTTTTCACCAAGGAAATTGGCAACATATAGATATGGCTCTTTATAAGCAAGTTGATAACCACTACATGGTAATGAACCAACTGGTTTGGGATTCTCCGGCTCTTTTATCTCTAAAATAGTACCACTAGATGTATAGAGATAATCATCAATAACGAGCATACCATAACTCCTACCAATAAGATTTGGAATAATAGTTAACTTTGGATTGCGTGGATTTTTGGTATCAATAATGAAAAAAGCATTAAAACCAGGTTTTGGACTTGACCAGTCTCCTTGAGCATAAATATATCTATCCTTATAAACTCCCATTTTACCATAAATACGAGCAGGTGAAACACATATTTTACTTAATATTTCAGGTTTATTAGGATTTGAAATGTCAACCAATACAAATCCTCCCAAAATATTTTGTCCCATACAGACCAGTTTCCTTTTTTTAATATATGCAAGTGCTGATATATCTCCTCCTTGTCTATCAGAAAATATGAGATTAATATTTTTTGGGTCTCTTACATCAAATACTCTAAGTCCAAACATTCTATCACTTCCAAAAATATAACCTTTATGATAAACAATTCCTGTAATATTTATTGGAGATTGAGTAAGTGGAGGTATATACCAACCTAAAAGAATGGGCTTTGATGGCTCATTTATATCAAAAATAGCAATCCCATCATGGGTCCCTTCTACATTTTTACCAAGGTCAAATCCCCAGAAATTATTGAATTTTCTACTGATTACAACATAGAGTTTATTATTCTCATATACTCCTCTTATTTTGCTAAAATTTATATCATTTGAAACTAATTCTTGAAAATTATCTCTATTAATTTCTGTAAGTTTTTGAGATTGAGTATAAATCTTTATAATTTTCCCATCAGATTCAAATCTAAAAGTATCTATATTGACAATCTGAAACAATTGTGTGCGCATTGAATTTTCTATAGATTCATCTAAACGCTTTGGATTTGAAGGATCTTGGAGATCAAAAAAAGCATGTCCTTGTTGATAATCCATCCATAACCATTTATTATCTACAATCTTTACACTGACTGGATTTCTTATATACCAACTTGGATGGGGAATATAACCGACTAAATTTGGCTTTTTTGGCTCAACAATATTGTATATTAAAACAGGGTGTGTACTTTCATTCATTGACATATAAAGCCAATCTTCATATTTTGCAAGACCAGAAGGAACACCATTTACAATCATTGTTTTACTGATAGGAAACAAGGACGTTTCTGTTAAAGAAGTTTTTGAGGTCTTCTCAATAATTATTGAGGTATTCTTTTTTGAACAACTAACTAAAAAAATCATCATGATGCAAACCCAAAAACAGACTCTTTTCTTCATCTTTTATCTCCTTTCTGAATATCTATAAATTTTTACATTACTCCTTTCAATAGAATAAATTGTCCCTATCCCTCCAAAATATCTCTCTCCTATTATTCTCTTTACTCCTCCTTGTGTTTCTACCTGTTTAAGTTTTTTCAGTGATAATTTTAGAGTATTGTCCTCTGTTAAAATCTCTTCAATCTCATACATACAAATATTTGAAAATGTATTCCTTATTAAGCGTGTTTCAGTAAAAATAATACTAAAATAGGTAGCAATAAAAAGGGATTTACCATCACTCCATAGAGAAATTTCATTGGGAAATAAAATTTTATCTTCTTCTCTTTCAGGAACATTAAATTCTGCCCAGTCAAATGAACCAACTAAAGTAGGATTCTTAATATCACTAATATCAACTACATGCAGTTTACCATCAGCTTGTAAAATTATATACTTACCAATAAATGGAATCCCTTTACTCCACAGGGAGGATAAGTAGTTTTCTTCTTTTGTTAATTTACCAATAATTTTAGGCGTTTTCTTTTCTTTTATATCTAAAATATAAAGGGTTTGATAGTCAGCAATATATAAATAAGGTTTTTTATAAGCAATTTTTATACCTTTACATGGAATAAATGTCTCCAATTTTTTAGGATTTTCTGGTTGAGAAATATCAAATATAGCACCATTACACAAGTAAAGATAATTATCAACAATAACTGCATCTTTAACTACATCTTTTGAAAACCCTGTCACATCACTAACAACATTAACCAATTTAGGATTTTTTAAATCTTCAAGGTCAATAATAAAAAGAAGGTTTAACTTCATTTGATTCATTAAAAAGAGATTGGAGGAAGAAAGTGTACCAAAAGCATAAAGATATCTATCTTTATAAATTGCTATCTCGTGAATATCATAAGGATAAAGAGATAAATTACTTAAAATTTTTGGCCTTCTTGGATTTGACACATCAACAAATATGAGCCCACCGCTTCCTCCAAGACAGAGAATCTTATTTTTTTTATTTGAAATTAATGCTCCTGTCAAAAATTCTCCTCCCTGTTTATCATTAGCAACTTGCTTAATATTTTTTGGATCACTTACATCAAATACTCTAAGTCCAAAAAGTTTATCATTTGCAAAAATATGGCCTTTATGATATACCAAATTCCCTATATTACTTACTTCTCCCTCAATTATATACCAAGATAAAAGTTTTGGTTTAGAACTAAAATCTCCAACATCTATAATAGCAAT
>Ga0272449_1003161_pt1 | contig 14400 bp, 11 predicted proteins | sample YNPCB0241_FD_198679 | JGI IMG/M metagenome (GOLD analysis project Ga0272449, IMG submission 198679) | Hot spring sediment microbial communities from Yellowstone National Park, WY, United States - YNP-CB-024-1 | ecosystem: Environmental > Aquatic > Thermal springs > Hot (42-90C) > Sediment...
CCGCCGCAGGATGCGCACGCGCCCATCGAGACCACCCACTTGGGCGAGGGCATCTGGTCGTAAATCTGGCGTAGCACGGGCGCCATCTTCTTGCTGACGCGCCCTGCCACAATCATCAAGTCCGCCTGACGCGGCGAGGCGCGGAACACCTCCATCCCGAACCGCGCCAAATCGAACCGCGCCGCCGCCGACGACATCATCTCAATCGCGCAGCACGCCAGCCCGAAAGTCAGCGGGAAGATGCTGTTGCGCCGCGCCCAGTTCACAATCTCGTCCAAGCGCGTCACCAGTACATTGCCGCCCATCTCCAGATTCGGAATCGCGGGCGTGGAGGAGTCGCGCAGCACAATCTCTTGAACGCGCGTGTCCATAGGTCTCACCATGCAGATTGTACCCGATTTCACAGAGCAGGTACATCTCTTCACGGTTCCCCCTGCTTGCAGGGTGAACCTTATACCAATCGCGCGTTCAGAGTTTATGAATTGCCCCCCTCCTTTAGGTTCCCCCCGCTTCGCGAGGGGAACCGAGCCGCGCGTCCACGTGGTTCCCCCTGCCTGCAGGGGGAACCTTAAGGAGGGGGTTTTCAGTTGCGCTCGTTTTCATAAACTTTGCCCACGCGGTTGGTATCACAGAGGGGGTACACTTTTGGCGTGCTTCAAGCGTGGTTGGATGCCCCGCGCGCGTTGCGGTTGCAGGATGTGCCTATCCCCGTACCCGATTCGGGCGAGGTGGTCGTGCGTGTGCGGGTCGCGCTCACCTGCGGCACAGACCTCAAGACCTATAGGCGCGGGCATGCGAAGTTGCCGTTCGGTCTGTTCGGGCACGAGGGCGCGGGCGAGGTGGTCGCCGTCGGCGACGGGGTGTCGCACCTGCGGGTCGGGCAGCGCATCACTTGGCTGCCGACCGCCCCGTGCGGCGCGTGCCCCCTCTGCCAGCGCGGACGCCCCAACCTGTGCCGCCACCTGTTCGACGCCGTCGTGCTGGGAACCTACGCCGAGTACCTACGCATCAACGCGCGGGTCACCGCACAGCATGTGTTCCCGCTGGAGGGGCTAAGCGACCTGCAGGGGGCGTTTGTGGAGCCGCTGGCGTGCGTGATTCACGCTTGGCGGCAACTGGAACCGCTGCCAGGCAAGCAGGTGTGCATCGTGGGCACGGGCGCGATGGGCTACCTGCACCTGATGGAGGCACAGGCGCGCGGATGCGAGACGGTTGTGGTCGGCAGGCGCGCACAACGGCTCGAACTCGCCCGCGCACTCGGCGCCCAGCACACCATACAGGCAAGCGACGACGCCGACTGGCAGGCGCAGGTACTTCGGCTGACCGACGGCGGCGCGGATGTGGTCGTTGAAGCCACAGGCGCGAAAGCCATCTGGGAACTCGCCCCTAACCTCGCCGCGCCTGGCGGCAAGGTGCTGCTGTATAGCGGGCTGGCGAAAGGCGAAAGCGTCTCGGTGCTTGCCGAACGCTGGCACTACGACGAACTCACGATTCTGGGTAGCTTCCACTTCATGACGCAGGACGCCCACACCGCACTGGAACGCCTGCGCCACGGGCAACTGCCTGTCGAGCGGCTGATTTCGGGCACTTACCCCCTGCGCGAACTGGTTGCCGTCTTCGAACGACTTGATCGGGGCGAAGGCATCAAGTACGCGATTGTGCCCGACACGGGCGCGTAGCGCCCTGAAGTCTGCCATTTCGAGCAGGCGTGAACACACCCCGCAGGCTCTCTGAGAGCCAAAAGCCCACCGCGCACGACCCCGACACCCGCCCCAACGCGCACCACCCGTCCACCCACCCCACGCACAATAGCCACTCCACACCAACACCCCCAACCGCACAGGCAACTGCCACCCGCCCGCGCCATCCGACACCGCGTGAACCCAAAACGCCATCGGCGCGCGCGACCTGCCCCGCTTGGTGCGCTTGCGATGTCCGCGCACGATAATCACAAAAAACACCCGCTCGCCCCACCCCACCCGACGACACGGACCCACCACCCGCACCAACAACCGCACCGCACGCCCCCGCACCACAAGCAGGATTCTGTGCGCCATCCCGCGAATCTGTGGGCAGAGCGGCTTATGACGCATCGTGAAGAGCTGTCCGTGCCGGTTGAGCGCGTGGGGCGGTATCTGCGCTTCCGTTGGAGCTTCGTTGCGCCTGTGCCCGTTGAAGAGGCGCGGCGACGACTGCAGGACTACTTCACGCGGCTGGGCTACGCGCTCGTCGCTTCGGACGAGAATACCCTGACGATGCGACGCGGGGCGGGCGACTCTGGTCTGGATTGGTCGCCGCGTAGTAATAAGCAAGCCAAGGACCAAGTGCTTGGCTCAAGGAAACGCTAACCGACCGTGCCGATAACACTCAGCATCTGCATCGTGAACTGGAACACGCGCGAGTTGCTTCGGGCGTGCCTGCAGTCGATTTATCGCTATCCCCCAGACGCGCCGTTCGAGGTGATTGTGGTGGACAACGCCTCCAGCGACGGCAGCGCGGACATGGTGCGGACGGAATTTCCCCAAGCCGTGCTGATTGCCAACACTGAGAATCTCGGCTACGCGCGGGGCAACAATCAGGCAATCCTGCAGGCACAAGGCGAATACCTCCTGCTGCTGAACCCCGACACGGAGGTGTTCCCCGACACGCTGAACTGTGCGCTGGCGTTTCTGGCGGCGCACCCTGAGGCGGGCGCGATTGGCGCGAAGCAACTGTTCCCCGACGGGCGTGTGCAGCCGTCTGTGCGCGGCTTCCCGACGCCCGCGAACTTGCTGTGGGAGGTGTCGGGGTTGGCGCGGCTGTTCCCCCGCGCGCTGGGCGGCTACCGCATGCGCGCCTTCACCTACGACCGCCTCGCCGAAGTCGATCAGCCGATGGCGACCTTTCTGATGGTGCGCCGCGCCGTCGTGGAGCAGGTGGGGCTGATGGACGAGGCGTTCCCGCTGTTTTTCAACGATGTGGACTGGTGCTACCGCATCAAGCAGGCGGGCTGGCGCATCTATTTTGTGCCTGAAGTGCAGATTCTGCACTATGGGGGCGCAAGCACGCGCCAAGTGCGCCTCAGCGCGATTCGCGAATCCCATCGCGCGCTAGAGGCGTTCTACCGCAAGCACTATCGCGGGCGATTGAACCCGCTTTTGTACGCGCTGTGCATCGGCGCGATACGGCTGGGCGGGTGGCTGCGCGTGCAATTCGCGCGATTGCAAGGGGCACGGTAGCAGGAATCCGATTCTGTCGCGCATAATTAAGTGTCGCTATGCGTGGGCTGACAGCGCTGTGGCTGAGTTATGTCGGGTTGCCCCTCGCGTTGGGCGGCTTGGTGTGGAGTACGCCTGCGCCGCCGTCCCCACCGCAACGCAAGGTGGACTTCGCACGCGAGATTCTGCCGATTTTCCGCGCCTCGTGCTTCCCCTGCCACGGACCCGAACGGCGTCAGGGTGGGCTGCGCCTCAGCAACCGCGAGGAGGCGTTCAAAGGCGGCATCAGCGGGCGCGTGATTATCCCTGGCGACGCCGAGAACAGCCTGCTGGTCAAACGCATCAGCAGCGACGAGGAAGGTCCCCGCATGCCCAAGGGCATGACCGCCCTCGCGCCCGATCAGATCGAACTCATCAAGCGGTGGATTAACGAGGGTGCGCACTGGCCCGACAACGCCGAGAACGCCGTCCACTGGGCGTTTGTCCCGCCGCAGCGACCGCCCATCCCCGAAGTCAAAAACCGCGCGTGGGTGCGCAACCCCATCGACGCCTTCATCCTGCATCGTCTGGAGCAGGAGGGGCTGTCGCCCTCGCCCGAAGCGCCGAAAGAGACGCTGGTGCGACGGCTGTACCTCGACTTGATAGGGCTGCCGCCGACGCCCGAAGAGGTGGACGCCTTCCTGAAAGACACGCGCCCCGACGCCTACGAGCGACTGGTGGACAAACTGCTCGACTCGCCGCACTACGGCGAGCGGCAGGCGCTGGTGTGGCTGGATCTCGCCCGCTACGCCGACACCGACGGCTACGAGAAAGACCTGCGCCGCACTATCTGGCGCTACCGCGACTGGGTCATCGATGCGTTCAACCGCGATATGCCCTTCGACCAATTCACGATTGAGCAAATCGCGGGCGACCTGCTGCCCAACCCGACGCTGGAGCAGCGCATCGCCACAGGCTTCCATCGCAACACGATGCAGAACTTGGAGGGCGGCGTTGACCAAGCGGAGGCGCACGAGAACAAACTCTACGACCGCGTGGACACCACCGCGACTGTGTGGCTGGGGCTGACGATGAACTGCGCCCGCTGCCACGACCACAAGTACGACCCCATCAAGCAGAAGGAATATTACCAACTGCTGGCGTTTTTCAACAACTCCAAGATCTATCCCGTCGGTGACGCGAGCGTCAGCGAGGAGAAGTGGTTGGAGGCGCAGATTCCCGCGCCGACGCCTGAGCAGCAGCGCAGGCTACAGGAGTTGACACAAGCGATTGCGCAGCTGGAGTCGCGCGAACTGCCCCCCACACAGGTGCTAACGCCGCTTTCGGTGGCGACAGCAAGCGGCGCGCCCGTCGCCATCCTTGAGGATGGGACTGTGTTGGCGCGAGGCGAGACGCCCGATACCGAAGTCTATCGCGTGCGCGTGCGCCTGCCCGCGGGCGAACTGCGCATACTGCAACTGGAGTGCCTGCCGCACCCCAGCCTGCCCGCACAAGGACCTGGGCGCGCCCACAACGGCAACTTCGTGCTGACGGGCGTGCGCTTGCAGGTCGGCGGCAAGCCTGTCGCCTTCCGCGATGCCGCTGCCGACTTCGTGCAGGGCGGGTTCAACCCTCGCGCCGTGCTGCAACCCGACAACACCACCAGCGGGCTGGCAGTGGCAGGGCACATCGGCAAGCCGAACACGCTGACACTGACCCTGCAGCAGCCCCTGCGCCTCAAGACGCCCACCGACGCCACAATCACGCTGGAGTGCTGCTACACAACGCATAAGCAGTATGTGCTGGGCTGCTTCCGCCTCAAGGCGGCGTATGGCGATACGGCGCGCCTGATTGAACTCAAGGCTGCCAAGCGGCAACTGGAAGCCGAAATCCCCACGACGCTGGTGATGGAGGACAAGCCGACGGACAAGCCGCTGACGGCGGTCGTGCGCCCGCGCGGCGAGTTCACACGGCAGGGCGAGGTGGTCGAAACGGGCGTTCCTGCCGTGCTACATCCGTTCCCCGAAGGCGCGCCGCGCAACCGACTGGGGCTGGCGCAGTGGCTGGTCGCCCGCGACAACCCACTCACGGCGCGCGTGCAGGTGAACCGCATGTGGGCGACCATCTTCGGGCGCGGCATCGTGGAGACGCTGGACAACTTCGGCACGCAAGGCGCGTACCCCACCCACCCCGAACTGCTGGACTGGCTGGCAGTGGAGTTTATGGAGAGCGGATGGAGTATGAAGCACATCTACAGGCTCATCGTCACCAGTTCGACCTATCGGCAGAGTTCGCGGGCAACGCCTGAGTTGCTGGCACGCGACCCGAAGAACGAGTTGTACGCGCGTGCGCCGCGCTATCGCCTGCCCGCCGAGTTGGTGCGCGATGTCGCGCTTGCCGCAAGCGGGCTACTCAGCCGCAAAATCGGCGGTCCAAGCGTCTTCCCGCCTCAGCCCGAAGGCGTGTGGGACATCCCCTACAGCGGCGACCGCTGGGTGACCGACACAGGCGAGAACCGCTACCGTCGCGGGCTATACACCTTCTGGCGACGCACCGCGCCCTACCCGTCGATGGTGGCGTTCGACGCCCACTCGCGCGAGGTGTGCGTTGCCATGCGCCCGCGCACGAATACCCCGATGCAAGCATTAGTGCTGCTGAACGACCCCGCGTATATGGAGGCGGCGGTTGCGCTGGCGCAACGCATGGCGGGCAAGGGCAACCTGCAGGCGAGCCTGCGCTACGGCTTCCGCTGCTGCACCGCGCGCGAGCCGACCCCCGCCGAACTGCAGCGGCTGGAGCGACTCTACCGCCAGATGCGCGAGCGGTACGCCAAGCAGCCCGACGCAGCGCAGAAACTCGTCGGCAAACCCGACGCGCACACCGCCGCGCTCGCGCTGGTCGCCAACACGCTGCTCAACCTAGACGAAACCATCACGCGGGAGTGAGGGGGACTATTCCCCAAGCAGTTTCAGGGCGCGTTCCAGCGTGCCCAAGTCGCGCGCGCCCACCCACCAGAAGCGGATGCGCCCCTGCGCATCGATGAGTACCGTCTGCGGCACGCCGTGCAGGTCAAAAGCGTCGCGCAGGCGTTCGTCGCCCATCGCCTGTAGGTAGCGGATGCCCTTCTCGGTGCAGAACTGGCGTAGCCCCTGCTCGCCGTCGGGTTCGTCGAACGCGACGCCCACCACCAGAACGCGGGCGCCGTACCGCTCGTGGAAGGCAATCAGGTGGGGCAACTCCTGCTGGCAGCCGCCGCACCAAGTGCCCCAGAAGTTCAGTAGCAGCGGCTTGGGCGGGCGACGCAGGGCAATTCGCTCGCCCTCCAGCGTGCGCAGGGTCAAATCGGGCGCGTCTTGGGTGTGCGCGGGGTGAACGGGCTTCGGCTGTAGGGCAACGAACTCGCGCTGTGCTGCTGCCCACCAGCGCAGCCACGCTTGGCGCGCCTGCCGACGCTTGTCGGGTGGGTCGGTGTAGCGGGCATGGAACGGCTGCCCTGTGAGGGCGCGTAGCGCGCCCATCGCCATGTGCTGGGTCTGCTCGTTCGGGTCGTCGCGTAGCAGGGCAATCAGCGCGCTCACCGCGCGGCGGTCGCGCAGTCGCTGCAGCCCATTGATGGCAGCTTGGCGCACCTCCGTATCGTGGTCGGCGAGGCAGTCCACCAGCAGTCCGAGGGCGTCTTCGGGCGGCTGGCGGGTCGCCATCTCGGCAACGCGCGTGCGCACTGGCGAGGCGAAATCACGCAGGGCTTCACGCAGCAGGGCGCGCGCATCGGGCGCATTGATGCGGGCAATCGCCTCCACTGCCGCCGCACGCACAGCAATCGGCGACTGTGGCGTGAGGTAGCGTTCCAGTTCGCGCAGTTGCTGCTGCGGGGGCAGTTGGGCAAGCGATTCGATGGTCGCTTGCGCCTGCGCCTCCTCGGCGTGCATGCGCTCGTGGGCGTCTTCAGGCGGTTGATACAGCAGGCGCACGACCACCGCCGCGCCCACCAGCATCGCCAGCCCTGCCCACAGCATGCGCCGTCTCACAGCGGGATTGTACCCCGCCCGAAAGCGGCAGGAGACTCACCCCTTGCGACGAACACTTCAATCACCGAGCCAAGGTGCATACAAGCACGAATGAACGAGAACCCCCTCCTTAAGGTTCCCCCTGCGGGCAGGGGGAACCGAATGGGTGCGCGGCTCGGTTCCCCTCGCGAAGCGGGGGGAACCTGCAGGAGGGGGGAGCAGAAGACACATGCGCTGCCTGACTTGTGGCGCAGAAATCGCCGAGGGACGCCAGTATTGCGACCGCTGTGCGGCGTTTGCAGGGGGCACGCCGACCGCTTCAGGCGCGTCCGACGCGCTGTCTAAAATCGTGCCCTACAAAAACAAGCCCGCGCTCATCGGCTACTACCTTGCGGTGTTCAGCCTCATCCCGTGCGTTGGGTTGCCACTGGCAATCGCTGCCGTCGTGTTGGGGGTTCGGGGTTTAGCCGTCGCGCGAGAGACCCCCGAAGCACACGGTAAGGCGCATGCATGGATTGCGATTGTGCTGGGCGGGCTGATGCTCGTGCTGCAGGGGGCGTGCGGGGTGATGTTCGTGCTCGCTTTGCGCACCCCGTCGTGAGAGGAGAACCGCCCTCTGTCGCGAAGCATGCGCCTATGACGCATCCAACGGTTGGCTTCATCGGGCTGGGCATTATGGGGCGTCCGATGGCGCGGCACATCCTGCAGGCGGGCTACCCGCTGGTGGTGCATAGCCGCAGCCGCCCGCCGATTGACGCGCTGGTCGAACTGGGCGCACGCGAAGCCGCCACGCCTGCCGAGTTAGCGGCGCAGTGCGAGGTGGTCATCACCTGCCTGCCCGACGACGCGACCGTCGAGCGTGTCTGGCTCACGGGCGAGAACGCCGCGCTGCCTGCGATGCGCACGGGCGCGCTCGCGATTGACATGGGCACGACCGCGCCCAGCCTCACCCAACGGCTCGCCGATGCCGCACGGGAACGCGGAATCACCTTCCTCGACGCGCCCGTCACGGGCGGACAGTGGGGCGCGGAAGCGGGCGCACTCACCATCATAGTCGGCGGCGACCCCGACGCCTTCCAACGCGCCATGCCCATCTTCCAGACGATGGGCAAAAAGGTGGTCTATGTCGGTGCAAGCGGCAGCGGACAGCGCATGAAACTCGCCAACCAAATCGCGGTCGCCGTCGGAATGCTCGCCGTGTCGGAAGCGCTGCTGTTCGCCGAGCAAGCAGGCTTAGACCTGAACCTCACCGTCGAGACGCTCAGTTCGGGCGCAGCAGGCTCGTGGGCGATGGAGAACCTCGGTAAACGCATCGCGCAGGGCGACTTCCAGCCAGGCTTTATGGTCAAACTGCTGCAGAAAGACCTCGCGATCCTGATGGACGAAGCGCAACGCACAGGCACGCCTCTGCTGGGAACCGCGCTCGTGCAGCAACTCTACAGTGGCTTCGAGCGCAGAGGCGAGGAACGGCTTGGCACGCAGGCACTTATCCTTGCACTGCGACGGTTGAGCGGAGAATAAGGCTAACCCGCTTACTCCTCATGCGCTTCGGTTTCGTGGGATTCGGTTGGGGTAGGTTGGATTGCGCCGTCGCGAATTTCGGGATGGCGAATCTGCCCGCCCAAGTGCGCTGTGTAGCCCATCACGCCGAACACCAACGCGCTTGCCAAGAGGGTAATCGCTGTACCTGCGGGCAGCCAGCGCGGGTTTCTGATTCCTGCCGCCAACGCCGCCGCCGCAACAACACCCAACGCAACGCCACACCAAAGCGCGAACTTGCCCATCGACTCGTGCCCTTCGATATACGCCTCGTCGACGCCCGCCGTATGCTCAATCACCTCTTCGGCAGGCTCGCCCGTGAGGTACGCGGGAACGCTGCTCAGTCCTGCCAATAGCGCAATCGCCAACGCAAGTTTCTGAATCTCCGCGCTGCGCCGTATCAGGCTCCACGCAAGCAGCAGCAGGCTGAACAGCGTGCCCATCACGGGCAGGTGGTTCAGCATCAGGTGCAACTGTGCGCCGTTCATCGGAAACTTATGCCCTCCGAGGGTAGTATACCCGTATAGCGCTTGAATTCATGGCGCGACATGGGTTATAATATAGATGATGCTGACGCACGGACTGAACGGCTACGACTGTGAGCGTTGGAGCACAGGCTCCTGGTTCGGCACACGCGGGCGCTACCGTTGCCGCGTCTTTTGGCGCGTGTCGTGCTGGGGAGCCTGCGCGGGTCTGTGCGTGTGGCTCCCCAATTTTGTTTGGGGGTCAAGGAGGCTGCGCCGCTATGGCTGAGGTGCTTGTTCTGAACCAGAACTTTGAGCCGCTCAATATCTGCACGATGCGCCGCGCCGTGAACATGGTGCTCACGGGCAAGGCGGAGGTGGTGTTGACGAACGGGCATTATGTGCGCACGGTGTCGGGGGGCTTCGAGGCGCCGTCGGTGGTGCGCTTGCGCTACTTGGTCAAGCGTCCCCTACCGCAGGTGCGCGTGAGCCGCCGCGCAATCTTGGCGCGCGACAACTATACCTGCCAATACTGCGGGCATGTGTCGCGCGACCTGACCGTTGACCATGTGATTCCACGCAGCATGGGCGGGGGCGACACTTGGGAGAACCTTGTGGCGTGCTGCCGTCGGTGCAATCTTGTCAAGGGCGACCGCACGCCGCAGCAGGCGGGGATGAAACTTGCACGCAAGCCGCGCCGCCCGAACTTCGTGCCGTACCTCAGCCTGACGCAGTACGCAAAAGCCCTCTCGCGCGAAGCATGGCGCGACTTCCTGCCCGTCTACGACGGGTTCACGCCCGAAGTGGCAGATTGACCCCATCCTGTAGCGGGGCAGACCTGTGTGTCTGCCCCTACAGCCGTGTCTGCCCCTACAGCCGTGTCTGCCCCTACAGCCGTGTCTGCCCCTCTGGCAGTCCCATTCGCGCGGGTACAATCCCTGCGTGGACTCTGTGGAACGCCGATTTTGGCGATATGTGGCGGCGCAGTGGAAGCCGCTGGTGGTCGCGCTCGTCTGCTCGGTCGGCGTGACCGCCATCACGGGCTACACAGCGTATCTGCTGGAGCAGGTCATCCGCTCGATGGACATGCGCGACGCGGCGACGCTGAACCGCGTGTCGCTGACCGTGCTGGGCGTGTTCGCGCTGAAGTGGTTTTTCTCGTATGGGCAGGTCTACTATCTCGCGTTGGCGGGGCAGCGACTAACGGCGAAACTGCGCGAGGACATCTTCGCGCACCTGCAGCGGCTCCCGCTGGGCTTTTTCCAGTCGCGTCAGGTCGGCGCGATTCAGTCCATCATCACCAACGATGTGCCCGTGCTGCAGAGCGCGGTGCTGCTGGTGCGCGATGTGCTGGACGCACCGCTGCGCATCGTGGCGTTTCTGGTCTACATCTTCGTCCTGAACTGGCGGCTGGCGTTGCTCGCGCTGGTCTTCCTGCCGCTGATTGCTGTGCTGATTCAGCGGCTGGGCAGGCAGGTGCATCGGATTACGCACCAGACGCAGGGCGCGCTGGCGAGCGTCTCCGCGCTGGTGCAGGAGACGCTGTCGGGCGTGCGGGTCATCAAGACCTTCGCGGCGGAAGACCGCGAGATCGAGCGGTTCGTCGGACGCAACCGTGAGGTGCTGCATCACTCGTTGCGGGGCGAGCGTCGTCGCGCGCGGCTGCGCCCGACAGTGGAGTTCATCGGCGCGGCGAGCATCGCGCTTGTGCTGTGGTTCGGCGGGCAGGAGGTCGCGCGTGGGCAGATGACCACCGCGCAACTGCTCAGTTTCTTGTTCCTGTTGCACCAGATTGCGCAGGCGGCGTCGGGTGTCGGCGCGATTCAACTCACACGCAAGCAGGTACGCGCTGCTGCGCAACGCATCTTCCGCGAAGCGCTCGATGTGGAGCCAGAAGCCTATGATGCGCCCAACGCGCAGCCGCTGCCCCCCTTGCAAGGGCGCATCGAGTTCGAGCGCGTCTCGTTCCGCTACCCGACGGGCGAGCAGGCGCTGCGCGAGGTGTCGTTCGAAATCCAGCCAGGCGAGGTGGTCGCGCTGGTGGGGCATTCGGGCGCGGGCAAAAGCACGCTGGTGGACTTGCTGCTGCGGTTTTATCAGCCGCAGGAGGGGGTCATTCGGCTGGACGGGCGTGACATCCGCTATGCGACGCTGGAGAGCCTGCGCTCGCAGATAGGCGTCGTGCCGCAGCACACGGTGCTGTTTGTGGGCACAGTCGCCGAGAACATCGCCTACGGCAAGCCCGACGCCACACGCGAGGAGATCGAACGCGCTGCACAGCAAGCCCACGCGCACGAGTTCATCGAGCGGCTGCCCGACGGCTACGACACGCTGATTGGCGACCGCGGCGTGCGCCTGTCGGGGGGCGAGGCGCAACGAATCGCGATTGCCCGCGCGCTGCTACGCGACCCGCGAATCTTGGTGCTGGACGAGGCGACTGCGTCGCTGGATCCTGTGTCGGAGCGCATCATCCAGCGCGTGATTGAGGAGGGGCGCGGGGTACGCACCACGCTGATTATCGCACACCGCTGGACGACCGTGCAGTGCGCCGACCGAATCTTGGTGCTGGAGCGCGGCAGGCTGGTGGAGCAGGGCGCGCACGCCGAACTGCTGCAACGCGATGGGGCGTATGCGCAACTCTACCGCGCCGCGCTACTGCAGGTATAATCCTACGCGCAGGAGCGCGGCTCTATGGAGGGATTGCGGAACGACACGATTCTTTGGATCCTTGCGCTGCCGTTGGCGGGCAGTCTGTTTCACGCGCTGTTGGGCGGCTGGTTGGCGCGCACACTGGGCGAGCGCGCGGGCAAATGGCTGATTGGCGCAGTGGGCACGGGCGTGGTGCTGGGCGCATGTGCGCTCGCATGGCGGCTCTTTCAATCGATGCTTTCGCTGCCCGAAGCCGAACGCACTGTCGTCTACCTGCTCACGGACTGGTTCAAGGTCGGCGAGTTCCGCGCGCCGATTGAATTCATCATCGACCCGCTCTCGATTCTGATGACGCTCATCGTGACGGGCGTCGGCGGGCTGATTCACCTGTACGCTACAGGCTACATGGCAGAAGACGAAGACTATCCGCGCTTTTTCACCTACTTCAACCTGTTTATCTTTTTCATGCTGGTGTTGGTGCTGGCGGGCAACTTTCTGGTGATGTTCGTCGGCTGGGAGGGGGTCGGGCTGTGCAGTTATCTGCTGATTGGCTTTTTCTACCGCAACTCGGAGTGGAAAGCGAACACCGACGCGGCGAACAAGGCGTTTATTGTGAACCGCATCGGCGACGCGGGCTACCTGCTGGCGATGTTTTTGGTGTTCGCGCTGTTTGGCGCGCTCTCGTTTCGCGAGGTGAACGCGCAGGCGTTGTCTGTGCTGCGCGAGGCAGGGCTGGCGGCGACGGCGATTGCGCTACTGCTGTTTTTGGCAGCGGCGGGCAAGTCGGCGCAGTTGCCGCTCTATTTCTGGCTGCCCGACGCGATGGCGGGACCGACGCCTGTGTCCGCGCTGATACACGCGGCGACGATGGTCACGGCGGGCGTGTATCTGCTGGTGCGCGTGCATCCGCTGCTGGAGATGGCGCCGATGGCGATGGGCATCGTGGCGGGCGTGGGCGCGCTGACCGCGCTGTTCGCCGCGACAATCGCGATTGCCCAGACGGACATCAAGCGCGTGCTGGCGTACTCCACCGTGAGCCAACTCGGCTACATGTTTCTGGCGTGCGGGGTCGGCACGTTCTGGGCGGGGATGTTCCATGTGGCGACGCATGCGTTCTTCAAGGCGCTGCTGTTTCTGGCGGCGGGTTCCGTGCTGATTGCGCTGCATCATCAGGGCGACATCCGCACGATGGGCGGGCTGGCGAAGGCGTTGCCAATCACCGCCGCGACGATGCTGGTTGGCTGGCTGGCGATTGCGGGCATCCCGCCGCTGTCGGGCTTCTGGTCTAAGGAGGCGATTCTGCTGGGCGTCTACAACGCACGGCTGGTCAACTTTGCGCCCGTGCTGTTCGGTGTGGGCATTCTGACGGCGGGGCTGACCGCGGCGTATATGACGCGCTTGGTGTGGCTGGTGTTTTTCGCGCCGTCCGCCGCGCACGACGGGCATGACGACAAACACCACGCGCCCCCGCGTGAGCGGTACGCGACGGTGCTGAGCGTGCTGGGGCTACTCGCGCTGGGGTCAGTTGTGTTCGGCTGGCTGCTGCCCAGCGAGAAGGCGTTCCACGAGTTCTTGAAACCCGTCGCCGAGCCGAGCATTTTGACGCAGGAGCAACTCTTCTTCAGCGAGACGGCGGGCAAGGGGCTGGTATTCGGGATTGCGCTGGGCGCGGCGGTGCTTGGGATAGCCTTCGGCGTGGCGCGGTATCGGCGCGGGGTTCCCGAAGCGGAGGCGCGGCTTGCGGGTATCTTGGGCGCAGCGCACAAGCAGTGGGGCTATGACAGCGTGATGCGCGCAGTGGGGGTCAACCTTGGCGGGGCGTTCGCGCTGGTGCTGTCCGTCATCGTGGAGAGCCTTATCGACACGGTAGTGAACGCTGTCGGCGCGCTGGCGCGGGTGTTGGGCAACCTGCTGCGCCCGTTGCAGAGCGGCTATGTGCGTTCGTATGCGTTCGTGATGATGCTGGGCGCGCTGCTATTGCTCATCGCGGCGTTCGTGTACGGATTGCGTTAGGAGGCGTGCAGGGCTTTGGAGAAGGCTTGGTTGATACTGCCGGGGCTACTGCTGCTGATTGGCGGCGGCGAGTGGCTGGTGCGGGGCGCGTCGCGGCTGGCGTCGCTGCTGGGCGTGCCGCCTGTGGTGATCGGGCTGAGCGTGGTCGCGTTTGGCACCAGCGCACCCGAACTCGCCGTCTCGGTACTCTCCGCCTATCGCGGGCAGCCTGATATTGCCGTCGGCAATGTGGTCGGCAGCAACATCGTGAACATCCTGCTGATTTTGGGCTTGTCGGCGGTGGTCGCGCCACTGGCGGTAAGTGCGCGCCTGATTAAGATCGAAGTGCCGATGATGATCGGCACCGCGCTGCTGTTCTTCGCACTGGCTTACGATGGGAAACTCACGCGGCTCGACGGCGCGCTGCTGGTGCTGATTTTCGCGGCGTATCTCACTTGGATGGCGCGTACCGCCCGTTCCGAGACGCTGCTGGAAGCAGCGTTGGAAGAGTCGGGTGCGATTCCGCGCAACGGCTGGACCTACCTCAAGTTGGCGGGGCTAATCATCGCTGGG
>Ga0272449_1003165_pt1 | contig 14392 bp, 16 predicted proteins | sample YNPCB0241_FD_198679 | JGI IMG/M metagenome (GOLD analysis project Ga0272449, IMG submission 198679) | Hot spring sediment microbial communities from Yellowstone National Park, WY, United States - YNP-CB-024-1 | ecosystem: Environmental > Aquatic > Thermal springs > Hot (42-90C) > Sediment...
CCGCTGCACCGACCTCTGCCGATGAAGTAAGCGTGGCAGTGAAGGTGGCCCATTCGGATTTCTCCCACGTGTCATTCTCTCGGCTGCACCATCTTTCACAGCAGGTTTTCTTGGCCATAGTTTCTGAAGAACCTGGGGCCTGCTTAGCCCAGCCAGGCTTTGAAGCCTTGGGTTTATCAGAGTCCACTCACACCTACCAATTGGGGAGACTTAACCCAGTAAGATACGAATTCCAGATTCAATATTGCTTCCATGGCTGTCCCTCTCCTCCTTTCGACCTTGCTGAGGGCACTGGACAGTGCCAGCTAGTAGAAAGCCAAGAGTTTCAAGTGACCGAGGCTTCGCTAGAGAGGATTATCGATCAGGACGGCAACGGCTCCATCAACGACGAGGAGATCCTCTGGGCCATAAACTTGTGGATCACTGGAGCAGTAGTCCCAGGCACTGCGCACGCGATTGACGACGCCACCATGCTGAGGCTGATCGATCTATGGATCAAGCAAGCCAAGGTTTAGGCTTTCTCCATAGCTCCTGAGGGTGGGGGCGTAGACTGATCTATCTGGTAAAGCTTAAGAAACTTCTGCAAGATAATCGCTGAGATGCTTGATCTTTTTCTGCCACGGTGTGTTCTGGAGTTTCTGGTTCTTGATGAAGTGTTTTTCGTCTTTAGTGATGAACAGATCAATATCGGGGAGCATGACCGCGGCCAAGATGGGAGCATCCTTGTCAGGGACATACCTAGAGGCTTCATCGAGATTGTCGATATAGTCTTCTAAGGTCTTTATTTCCAACACGCCCAGCGCCAAGAGTTCCAGGAAGAGATCGAGGGCTATGGCCCTTTCGCGCTCGGTGTAGTGCTCCTTGATGTTCTCCCGGAGTTCTTCAATGATGTAGTCCGTGACCACAGGCGTTATTCCTTGAGCGAGCAGCTTCCCCATTAATTTCTCTTCGAGACCTGGATAGCGGAAGCCCGGAAGCAGGACGCTCGTATCAAGAAGAATTTTCATGAAAAACAAGGGCGGGGCTAGGCTATCTCGGGCCCCGCGGGGTTATTGAGTCTTGCGAGCCCGTACCCTGGCAGCGAACTTGTTCTGCCAGACCTTGGCGCGGGTCTGTTCAAGCTCCTTCATGGTGAAGGGTTGGTGGCCCGTAACCTCCAAGAACCGGCTGAAGAGTTCGAGAAACTCGGCCTTGCGCAGGTAGTCACGGATCGCTTCTGAGCGGCTTGGATACTCGCCGCGCTTGACTTTGGCATCGATGAGCTTGAGCTGCTCCTTGGTGAGTCGAACCTGCACTGTCTGCATCGGCATTGGGAATACACCCCTGGGTATAATGTAATGGCTAAAAATTACGAATCCATTACGATTCAAAAATATATTATAGCGCACGTCGAGCTCCTGTCAAGAGGAGGGCAGCTGACGCCTCTCCACTTTTGAGGGGGGTGGAAGAAAGGACCTCCCGTAGCTACCATGACTGCACCACTCTTGAGCCACAGGAGGTCATTCAGCATGGTACCTTACCCCAAATTCGTGTGTTCCAGAATCACCAGCGCCACTTCAGGATGAATCTGGGCAAGTAAGAACTCAAAGGCATCCCTCAGTAGAACTGCTCTCCCTAAAGCTGGCAGTGGCGGTAATTGATTCCACTTCTCAAGGTACCCTTTGAGCCTGCGCGCTCCAAAGAAGTTGAAATAGTCGGCTATTTGATTCTTCTCTTCACTGGTAGCTCTCTCGCTCCAATCACTCAAGCTTGAGAGAATGTGGGGGAGATCAGCTTGCCAGTGCTGCAGGAGCACTTCGATGTCCCCTGCCTTGAAGAGGTGTATGAAGCGCTCAGGGTTCTCTCGCTTTAGGACTTCAAAACGCCCGAAGCAGCGATACATCTTGCGCCCAGCGCCCCACAGCGTGCCCTCGACTACCACGTCTATATATCGATCTGGTGGCAAGTATTCAAGGGCTAGCGGAAAGACATACATAAGGATTTTCTCGGAGCTGTAGGCGCCCCCGTAATCCCGGTCATTGACCCTTCCAAGCTTTCCAATGAAGGCGATTTCCCCGTGGAGCCTGTAGGTTGTGCCATCGATGACGCCTTCACTGTTTTCATTTAAAGGCACAAGAGGTGTGGGCTCTGGCACTCCCTCGAGCTCAAAGGAGGGATCAGCTGTGAAATCGCTCTCCCGCAAGATGCCACGCCGAAATTCCTCCGCAAAGGCCTCACGGAGTGCCTCCAGCCGGGAGCTGTGGAAGACTCGATGGAACACCTCACTCAACCCAACTGATTCAAACCATTTTGTGTGATGGCTCTCGGCAATATTTCGTAAGCCTGTCCGAAGTCCCGCTCTATTTCTCGGCACACTAAAGCGCCCGGTGCTAAAGTCATGGGATCCTCCTTTCTTCCCTCAGGCGTGAACCGTAGGTCTCAAGCTTCTTGGGCCTATCTCTGAGGTACAGTTCACCCTGGCTCGGGGGTGGAATAGCCGTCGGTAGAAGTTCTCGCGGGCTTCAACGCGAGCACGAGCGTCTGCGAGTTCGTGCGCGGTCAGGCTGACTTCGCGGGCCTTAGCTTCGAGGGCCCGGAGCTGCTTCCAGAAGGCGCAGTAACGGTCATCGTATTCTGTGCCCTCATCATTCCGGAACGTGCTCAGGGACTGCGTGCGAAAGTAGACGAGCTCTTCGGCAAGTTGCTCGCGGCTCATTCGATCGAGCGAAGTTTTGTAGGCCTGGATATCCATGGCTTCCTCCTTTCGTCTATAGGCTGCTTAGTTGCAAGCTGCGTAGATCGAAGGAGATGAGGCGGCTGAAGGGCTCCCCGGCAACGAACTTCTTCACTTGGTTGGCAACGAGACTCCCAATAAACATCGTATTAAACACGATTGCTCGAGCGGTGCACGGCTCCTCGACTGAGGCTTCAGGGGGGTGCAGCGAACCTTCATAGAAGTTGACGTCGTCGGGATGGTGGGGCCGCACAGTGAAGATGAGGCCCGCGAGCCCGCCCATGCGGCCATCGATGTACAACGGGCAGCGAGCGTTATACCGCACGGCGGCCCAGATGGCCTGACGCGACTCGATGGAGTCCACCCCACTGATAACGATGCCCTGGAGTGGCTCCGTGCCGTCTATCGCCTTTGGTACGACCCGCGGGGCATCTCCCACGAAGGCCTGGATCACTCGTTTGAGGGCCTCGACTTTGGAGAGACCCTGATGTTTGCAGAAGAACATCTGATTGGGCAAATTGTGGGCCTCGATGCCGTCTGGGTCGTAGATCGTCATGTGTGCGGCTGGGACACCCATCTTTACAAGGAGGATGGCGACAGCGGAGTTGATGCCGCCGGCGCCGACGAGCGTGAACTGGAAGCGTCGGAGCTGTTGAGGCGACAAGATCTCGAGCTGCCTGAGGTAATCGGGCTGTGGCTTAAGCTTCATAGTCGCTCTCCTCCTCCAAACCCTCTTCCCAGCTCCAATACCGGCGGTATCCTGGGAGCAACGGCACGGAATCATCGTCGAAGAAGATGGGGAAAGGCTTTTTACGCACCTTGTCGGCCACTTCTGCTTTGGCTTGCTCCAGGAGCGCGGCATCGGGCTCGAGCAAGACAGCGACCTCGACGTCGTGGCACGTCACATGGACGGGCGAAAAGATATCGAGGCGGCAGGCCGAGTCGCCGCGCCGATTGACACAAATGCTGATCAACCAGTCGCCGAGGAATGAGTTTATCGTGCGCTCATCGATTCTGCTGAAGAAGACTTGGGAGTCGACGTGGCTATGGATCCAGCATCGCCAATCCTCGAGGCTCTCGCCTCGGGCAAGCAGTTCACTGAAGAAACGCCCGAGCGCCTCGCTGTCAAGCTCCGTGCTCACCTCTGAACACTCTTGCCTAAAAAGCTCGAGACCTGTCACGACGAAGTCTGGACGACGAGGCAGCTTTTTCACTTTGCCTAAGAGCGAGACCTCGATGTCGCAAACTTGTATGATCGCGTCAAGTTTGCGCTTGACATCTGGGGGAAAGAAAATCTTCATCTTTGACCTCCTTTGAGCTCACAGCTGCAGGGGCGGGGCTGCCGTAGAGGCTCCCACAGCTCAAGGTAAGAGAGGTAATGTTCGATCGGCTTGAACTGATGGAGGAATCCGATGACCAGCTGGACGGCCTCAGCGTAGTGTCGGCTGGCGATGAGGCGAGTGATTGACTCTTGCAGCTCTCCGAAGCACACACCCCCGTGCGGTCCGTGGACATGGGGATGGTGGACGATCGAGCCGTCGGGCTGTCGCTTAGGGCGCTCGTTAAAGATTGAAATATTCCCCCCCTCGATGGGGATGGCGATCTCGTAGCGCCCCATGTGCCGTGTAGAGTGATTATAATGTAAGAAGATGTCATCAGTTTTAATACGGATCATCCCTCCTTCGATGCGCACCTCCTTGACATGAGGGGATGCGATCAACTTGTCGTACTCGCGGGCGTATTGCTCTAAAGCTGAACCGCGATGCTGCTTCAGTGCCTCGAGCTCTTGGAGCACTTGCTCTTTTTCAGCCGATTTGAGCGCCAAGAGCTTGCTGGCCCGAGCCAGCTCCTCGTCGATCTCACGGATCTTGTGTTTGAGCGCTGCTTGTCGCAAGCGCGCCCGGCCCGTGCAGATCCGAATATATGCTTGGCGCGGATCGGATTCCGCCCCTTGGGGGTGGCCCATAAAGGCCTCTAAAATATGGCCCAAGATTGGGAAGACTGCATCACTAGGGAGCGGAGCGTGGATGAGATCCGCTAAGATGAACAGGTTTCCCTCAAGAGCTTCGGCCACGATCCCTTCTGGGGCTTGAATTGGCGTCCCTAAGCCCGTCGCTGGCAGCACATTTACAAGGCCGGGGAGAGCCACGCCGAAACACATACCCATTTGTTGCGCTGTAGGAGGCTGTACTCCTGGCAGCGCGGGAAGGGCATAGAAGTGGATCCGCAAGGTCCCACCAGGGCTCTTCATGACGGGTACCGGTGCCCCGTAGCCTGGGATCAAAACGACGCGTGCCCCAAGATCAGCGGCAAAGGCCTGGACGACCGCGATCGCCGCTGAGGCCGTGGGCAGCGTAGGAAGCAATGAGATCACCGGTCGGTCTAAGACTAGTTCATAATGTGGGTCATCCGTTGGGGTCGTCCGCGCAGGCTCCTCAATGCCTAAGGCACCCAAGGCCTTGGTGCGATCTGCCTTGGGCAAGATACAGCTCCAAAAATATGCCCCGCCGAGCGTTAGTTGGTGTGGGGCCGCGAGAACTTTTGCACGCCCCAGTTGTCGAGCGGTTCGCTCGGCGACTTTTTCATCTTCACAAAAGATCGCGTACCACATTTTGACCTCCTTTCGTATCACTGGGTAAGGGCAGCGAGAGGGGCAGAGAAGTTCCTGCCCCCCTCACTGGGGCTAGAAGCCTCCGACAAAATTCGACATTACCAAGACCTGCGCTTCTTCGTGGAGTTCTCTGTCGGGATCAACTCGTTCGCCGTCGACCCACGTCGTGATCTTGCTTAGGTCAACGGGGTCAGCGAAACGATCCCGAACACTCTCGAGAAGATCGCGCACGCGACTGCCGGGCGCGACTTCCACAGTTGCCGGCCCAAAGCCCGGTCCCGCAACGCGTACCGTCATCGTTCGTCACCTCCTTTCTCTCCTCAGATGTCCAAATTTGCATGCCGCTTCCTGAGCTGATCTTCCGTCACTTCCAGGCGGTTCTTTAACTCCACGGTCACGGCATCGAGAAAGATCAAGCTGAGTTGCTCTAGCAGCGAATTAAGCAGCAAAAACTTCTTCTGAGTCTGAGCTTGCCCTTTGATCTCAATGACCACATCAACCCCTTTAGCTAAGGGGGCATGACGATTCCCGGTGATCAATGCCAGCTTTGCGCCGAGAGCTTTACCTTGCTCCGCGATCAACAAAGGCACTGCGCTCGTGCCGCTGGTACTCATCACGACCAGAAGATCCCCTTCGGTGAGCCCCGGTACTTCGACGTCTCCTACGCTATAAGCCTCTAATCCGAGATGCCTTAAGCGCATCACAAACGGCTTCGCTGATATAAGGCCTGATCGGCCAGCTCCATACGCATAGATTTTCGGCGCGTGAAGCAGAAGCTTAATGAAATGCTCAATGGCTTCGGCTTGTTCATCTAAGCCCTTGCGTAAGCTCTGAATACCCTCAAAGACCTCGCTCAGAGCAGCATGGATATTTGCAAGCTCCTTGTTCATAAGTACCCTACCTTTTTGCTAAAGCCTGGGCTGCAGCTATCTCGCGCAATGCTCTCTCTTTGGCGGCAATGATCTCTAAAGCCTCCTTCTGCGGGTCGGCAGCTTTATGCAAACTGCCTCCAAAAACTAAGATTTTAGCACCACAGCTAATCGCCAATGGGATCTGTATGCTTGTCAGCCCCCCAACGGCCGCACAAGGAATTGAGATCGATCCCGCAATTTTGCGAAGTTCGCTGAAAGGATATCCACCCTTCCCCTTAACCTGGTCTGAAATCCCCTTGTGAACAGCAACTGCGTCTACGCCCATTTCCTCCATAAGTTTGGCTCTGCGCACGAGGTGAGATTCGCCGAGCAATTCTCCAAAGCCCATCATGTCAACCATGATTTCTGCCCCAAACTCTCTTGCGGCCATGATGGCCTCTTCTATGACGGAGATAGGCGCAGCGGCCATAATAGTTACAATGTCCGCGCCAGCGGCAGCCGCAGCTTTAATAGTGCCTGCAGGAGAGTCGAAAAGCTTGTAATCCGCGAGGATTAAAGCTTTGCCAGCAAATCTCCCCGCAAGGGCTTCAATTGGGCGGAGCCCTTCTTTGGCCAGCCAAGGTGTCCCGGCCTCTAAAATCTCAAAACCGCTCTGCACAGCTGCATACGCTACTTTGAGTCCTTTTGCTGTAGACTCAACGTCAATAGCAGCTTGCGCCACAACCTTCTTGACTGATATGAGTTCAGCGAGCTTCATGTGTCCACTCCTTTGACACCTTTTTATATCTCATGCCTTTTGCTCGAAGTTTGCTAGGGAGGACGGTAAGAAAGGCGCTATGTCTTTCGTGAGCAGGAATAGTGCAAAGATGACTTGGTTCAATTTACTCCGGACTGAGGTGATTGCGATGCGTGAACTGGTGCTCATCATCACGCTCAACCCCGAGCTGCACACCGCCGACATGCTCGCGCAACTGGCGCACATGGCTCTGGAAGCGGGGATCCAACTGGTCGGGCGCTTGAACATGAGCTTCTTCAATGCGGCCCTGGAAAGGTATTACGCCAACTTTATTGACAAATTCCGCGACATCATGACAGATATAGGCCTTCAACCCTGCATAGAAATCGACACTCCAGGTCGGAAAATCAGACTTGGAGACAACATCCCCATGATCCTCTTAGAAGTTGGCCAATGGGTCGTTCTTACCCCTTATCCCCAGCAAGAGCGAGAACTGCTCGTTATCCATCTGCCATATCCCTGGTTCGACCGGTACGTCCGAAGAGGCGAGCTCATCCTCTTAGGCGATGATGAGATTCGCTTACGCGTCAAAGCCATCAAGCCCGAGCGAGTCATTGCCATCGTGGAGCGGGTGCGCGAAGGCGCGAAGCTGCGCAAGAGAATGGGTGTGACGATCGCTAGAGAAGATCTGCCCCTCCCGCTCATCGGGGAAACTGATCAAGCAGTGATGAAATTTGGAGATAAATATGAGATAGAATGGTTGGGCCTCAGTGTGATCCACAACCCCTTAGATCTGACCAATTATCAAGGCTGGCTTGCAAAAAATTGCCCTGGTTGGCGGGTCGTCCCAATGCCCAAGATCGAGTCTGACTTATCTTGGGCGCAGATGGACGCCATCATCTTAAATGCAAGAGCAGCGATATTTGCTAAAGGCGATGGGCTTTCGAAAGCAATAGCGTTGGGACGAGCCCATGAGCTGCCAAAGCTGGAGGAGCGCTTTATACAGCTGACTCGAGAATACGATAGGATGAGCATCCTGGCAACTGGGTTAATGACATGGCCGATCTCTCAGGCCAGCTTGGATTCCTTGTATTATATCGCCAAACATCTGCAACCGGATGCTATGTTGTTCCCCGAGACTGCCAGCCTGAGCGGCTCTGAGCTACTGGAGTTTGTTGAGACGGCTCTCAATGTCGTCAAAGGCGCAGCAGTAAATCACATATGGTGAGTTATTAAAGCTTAGCTCCGAATCTGGAAGCTCCACGGATCTAGGGATACAATACAATTAGGAGAGTGGCAGACATGCTGCGCATCAGAACTTTCGGAGGCTTTAGTGGTCTGCAGCTAAAGGGAAGAACATTAGCGGGAAGGGCGCTAGAGCTTTTTGGGATCTTCATATCATATCCGGAAAGGCAATTCACTTACCAAGAACTCCGTGAGATGCTGGCGAGACTAGGGGAAGGTCCGCCTTCCTCTGAGAACTTCGACCTAGCTACACCGCTATCTCGAATGCGCCGAGCCATTAGGGAAACTCTAAGGCTTAACGAAGAGCAGTGGAAGAGTTGGCGTAAAAGCCATCTGCCAGTGAGTAGAGGTACTTTAGAACCAATGATCAGATTTTCACCCCCTGACGATTGGGAGATCGACTGTATAGAATTTGTAAAGCTTGTTCAATCGCAGGATCAGGCCTCATTGAGGGGGGCGATACAATTCTACCAAGGTGACTTCATGCCGGAGATCGGGGATGAGCCGCTGTGGAACTCGAGCCCTAATGTTATCGCGCAGAAAAGAGAAGAATACAAGCGACTTTATAACAGTATACTCACTCGGCTGATCTGGCCTTTTCAGCCCCTATGCCCCTACAAGGAATGGGTAGACCGCGGCGGCAATGAGCTAACGGAGCTCATCAGGCTGACCACATGCCAGAGCTGCATAGCCATCCAAGGGCCCAGCGGCGTAGGGAAAACTTCGCTAGCTGAAAAGTTGGCAAAGACGCTCCTACATAAGCATCCGGACAGAATCGCTAAGATTATATGGGCGAGCGCGAAGCCAGGAGAATCGATGCTGAAAATCCAAAATTTAAAGGATCTTTATGGGATCATTCTTAGAAGCTTTGGCAAAGATCCCGCCTCTTATAAACAGATAGATGAGCGAGAGCTTGAGCGAAAGCTGCAAAATGAAGTCATTCAGCTGTTTCAGCGAGAGGCCGTCCTTCCAAACAGGCTGGTCGTCATCATTTTGGATAATTATGAAACGCTTCCTGACAAATATAGCTTCCTCCAGTCCTTGTGGAGGGCCTTGGAAGAAGGTGGAATCTCCGGACATTACTGCCTGATCGTAACCAGCCGTTTGCAGGTCGGGCTGGACTTCGTGCATCCTTTCCCTATAAGAGAACTTCCCGAGCAGAGCGCACGCCAGCTCTTCCAATTGTATCTGCTAGGCGATCCAGACAAGCCAGTCCCTGATGCCGACTGGAAGAAGATTTATGCTGCCCTCGCGGGACGTGCACAGCTTCTGAAGCTGCTCGCCGGCCAGCTTAAGCCCTACCAGTCCCTACTCAAGACCTCTTATTGGACACAGAGGCTAGAGTCTCTGCTGAGAGATCTAACAAAAGCTAGAAAGGATGTGGAGCTCGCCCTGCGAGAGCCCCTAGAACTCCTTATGGCCTTGCGTGCAGGCCCCCAAAAGTTAAATGAGCTGGCTCAAGCGTTAGCGGAACCTCAAGCGAAAGTGAAGCAACAGCTGGAGAAGGCAATCCAGCACAGGCTTGTAATACAGCGGCGGGATGACCGTTATGAGCTCACAGAAGGAGGCGAGCGTTCCATAGACCCGGAGAACGCTCCTTACACTGACTTTTACTGGCTTTCTTGGAAGCAACTGCCGGAGGAAAGCAGAGTTTTACTGCTCTATCTCGGCCAAGAAGGAGAAGCTTTATTACCCATCTCTGCGCAGCTCCTGGAGATCGCTTACGGGATAGCGCTACAGGGGATAGCGCAAAGACTGGCAGAAAGAATAGCAGGCCTAAGAGCGGGGGTAAAGGGGCAGCCCCTACTAAAGTTTGCAGCTGCAGTCAAGCCGTTAATCGACACCTATCTGCTGGACGTGAAAGAGAATGGGATGATCCAATATGACCTCCATGAGTCAGAGAAACACTTCCTGCAGTCACAACTGCCTTATCTTGAGGGGTGGGTTTGAAGATGGAGCTTGTGAAGGCCTTCTACGACTTCTTAAGTGAAAGTGAGAATAGAAATGCCATAAATGCAGCTATCTTTTTCTCCGCTTGCGCGAGAGAAATTAGGGAGCATCCACAGCACCTGATCCGTCATGATGACCCAACCCATAGCCTCATATGGGGTTCCTCTCACATGAATTACATGCTTGACTCGTTGAATAAGGTCGGGCAAGAGAAAACCGGGATCGCATTTTTCCCTGATCGCGAGCTTATAGAATACTCCTCAATTCCTTACGCTGGCCACCATAGGTATATAGGGGAGTGGCGCTCGAACGTATCTTGGGCTGTAAGGATTTTGACAACCCCAGCGATGAGATGGCACTCACAGCTACTTAAGGACAACATTTTCCCTTATGTGGACTGGTATTTGTTGCTGTCTAACGAGAAGAAAACCGGATATCCAGAGCTCACCATGGCTTACATGGAGCTTCGGAACGCACTAACTGAACAGCTAGATGCATTAATCGAGAATTGGGGGATCGATGTGGTCATATCCGCAGCATCAATGAGGTTGCTTCTTGGAGTAGTCGGATTTCCAGCATACACCAAGCTAATCGAGGCAGTGTTCAAATATCCTAATTCACGACTTTCTGTTTCCCTTCATGAAATCTTGGGCTTTTTCATAACGAAGGTGAGGCGCTTTGAAAACCTTTGGCGTGAAGGCCGTGCCATCTTAGACCGTCTATGGCAGCGAAACGGGATCAGGAGTATCAAGCCGGAGGAGCGCATATTCATTTGTAAGAATGGGCATGTATGGATGTTCAGTGACCCTATCAGGCTGAGGGAGGTAATGGAGACTACTAAGCCAGGAAGTGGAATTTTCGTTTGTCCTGCCTGTAAAGGCTTTGCTGACCCCAAATTTGCAGACAGGATCTATTACGCGTGGTGGTACATCGAAAGCATGTTCTTGTTATCCCTTGCCATTATACGGGAGATGTGTTTGTTTGGCGATCAAGATGTGAGGCCTCGAATTTATAATGCGACGGTCAACGATAAGGGCTATTTAGAAGTTCAAGTCACCAAGCTGTCCAAGCATGACACTCAACAAGGCTGGAAGGAGTTTACAGTCGACATTAATAAGCAAGAAGAACAACTTATTAATCATCTGTATCTTCTGCGGGAGCTGGAACAGAGTGGCTGTTTACAGGTCATGCCCTGAGGTGTAAGAAGATGGATCTCGCGAAGGAATGCTTCAAATTTCTAGTTCAAAATCCACAGGTGGTAACAACACTAGCTTGTTTCACAGGTTATAGCCAAGAGCTCCGTGGGCGCCTCGAACGTCCTGCGGTGGAGGACCCTGACAGACAAACATTACTTAGCGTTATAAAGCGGTATCGTGAGATGCCCCCAGAAGAACAAGCTGAACTCAGCTCTGTCTTTGAGCACTTTCTGGATGCCGTAATTCAAGTGTTGGAGAGTGTTAGCGAAAACTGTGGGAGCAGCACTGAAGCATATGGCACTTGGGAAGAGCTTTACGACCTGCTTGGCAAGATAGGAACTCCTGCGTACTCGAGGCTGCTCGAATTGCTGAACCACTCAAACCCATATATCCGGGAAGGCGCGCTACTCGCGTTCGGAGGGCCAGATGGTCGGGAGGAGGTTTGGCGCTTCCTCCCCACCGTAGGCCACAAGCTACTCACTGATCCCGATCCGAGGGTGCGCCGCAGCGCTGCTGTCATATTGATGCGGACCCAGCACCCTGCAGCTGCGGGCTACCTCGTATATGCGCTTAAACACGATCCGAGCGCACAAGTTCGCTTATGGAGCGCAATAGGCCTGGGGACTATTGGAGGCCCTGAACACTTCTTTCCGCTGGGCCAAGCGGCTATAAGAGATTTTGCGCAGATGGAGAACATCGATGGGGAGGGCGAGCGGTTTGGCCCCAGGGTACAGGAACGAGCTCTTGAATCCCAGATAAACATTATTAGAAGGTATGGTGGCCAGAAGACACCTCCAGAACTCTTCAGCAGCGAGTGCCTCATGGAGGCGCTCTCTTGGGAGGTACCCGTCCCCAGCGACAACAAGAGTATCTATGAGTGCCGAGTATTGGTATCAATCGAAAAAGGGCACATATTATATACAGTTGTCGAAGCGAGGCGTTGGGAGTTGGAACAAGGATGGTTCTTGTTTCACCTAGGTTTAGAGTTTCAAAAAGATTTAGAACAAGGGGGCCTTTCAGCAAGTTTTCGCCAAGAGTTCAAAAACCACAATGTCCCACTCTCTGATGATGTTATGATTAGCCCCAAATTCCACGTATGGGGCGGAATCTGGGGGTGGCAGATAAACGATAGAGGTTGTGGTCAAACATACATTGCAATTGCCACCGACAAAGTATTAAGTATTTACAACAGGGGATGTTGGCGAACTTTAAGACGGAGTAAGAGGCTTTCCAACGGCGAACTCTCTCAGCTTGATGCTATATGGCATGAATACTGCATCAGATATGGGTGTCCGTATGAGCTGCGCTTGAAGCTCAAGGGCCCTGAACCTACGGCAAGACTGTCGCTGCCTGTGACTACTGCTGCTGAAAAGCTTAAAACATCCCTAGAGCCTTTAGCCCTCGGTCCGGCTGGGAAGTATCTGGGATGCTGGGAGGAGGAAAAGAACGAGCTTCAGATCTGGTCAACTCTCCCTCCTCAGTACTTGTGGCAGCCGGAGTGCGACTTTCCTGTGGAGCAAATCACCTTCAGCGCCAACGGCCAAATCGTTGCAGCTGCTGGGAAGGAGCATGTTCTGACATGCATCTTTCCCCCGCCCATCACCTGGGCCACTACTCCAGAGACCCGTTTTCGTATAGAGGACAAGTTCCTTCCGCTGCAGAAGATTAGGTGTCCCTACGTCCGGAGGATTACCCTCAGCCCTGATGGGCGGTATCTAGCTATTCAGCGGTTGCTAGGCCGACACCGGGTTGAGATTTGGGAGCCCTGGGAACAGAGCGACCATCCTAAGCTTGAGTTCCCTTATCAAGAGGTTTTTTCCCTTGTCACCCAGTCTTCTTTTACCCCTCCCGTTGCCTTTAGCCCTAATAGCCATTGGATAGCTACGCACAATATTTCTCCGGGCTTTGCGGGTTTCGAGATCTGGGATCTGGATTCCGCTGAGAAGGTGAAGGCCCTGGGGCAAGAGGGGCTTGTTCCCACGGAAGCGCGTTTCAGCCGCGATGGCAAGAAACTTATCGCGATAGTTGAGGGGCAGAATCCTCGTCTGCTGGAGGGCGTGCAACCCGAGCTTCTAGAGTCGCTACGCACGAAACTTATGCTCGATCTCTCAGAGCCCGGCGCTATCTCCCGCCTGCTCGTGGCGTGGGACATAGAGACTGGCGAGATGGACCCCAAGATCTTTCACTTAGACGAAGCACTTAAGGGGGTGAAGGACTTCCATTTCAGCCCTTATGGGGAGTGCATCGCGGGGCTACGAGAATCAGACAAGATGCTTCAGATCTTTATCCCATCACAGGAACTCACGCTGACCTTAGGCAACACACCCCAAAAGAGATTGGTGGGCTTCAGCCCAGATGGCTTATATCTGGCTTCCGTGAGCCGGGATGGCGAGATCAACATTTGGAGTTTACAGCCCTTGATTTTAGCAAATGAGCAACCCAGATGAGATTGTCCAATAAGTGCCCACTTCCCGACATTGCATAGAACTTAACAATATTTGCCTAAAAAGATACAATGAAAGCGACAGGCCCCCAGCAGGGCCAGAACCCCTCAGGGCTCACCAGCGAGACCCTTGACAACCATCCTTCGCCTGATATGATGATGGTATGATAGGAGGAGAATCATGCCCATCGTCAAGATCATGCAGCGCCGCCAAGTGGTCATTCCCAAAGAGCTCTTTGAGAAGCTCCATCTGGAGATCGGCGATTACCTCGAGGTCAAGCTGGAGCGAGGAAGGATCGTCTACATCCCTAAGAAGCTCGTCGATCGCGATGAGTGGTATTGGTCAGAGGCGGGGCAGCAGGCCATCGCAGAGGCCCTCCAGGAGATCGAGGCGGGCAAGGTCAAGGAGTTTGAGGATGTGGACGATCTGATCGAGGAATTGGACAGCTAATCCATGAGGATCGCTCGGACGGAGCACTTCAAGAGGAGCTATACGAAAACCCCTCCCCAGATCAAAGCGCGCGTGAAGAAGGCCCTCTCCCTCCTGGTCCAGGATATCCGCCATCCCTCCCTCAGGGCCAAGATCGTCGATCCCAGGAAGCGAATCTGGCAAGCCAGGGTCGATG
>Ga0272449_1003166_pt1 | contig 14387 bp, 12 predicted proteins | sample YNPCB0241_FD_198679 | JGI IMG/M metagenome (GOLD analysis project Ga0272449, IMG submission 198679) | Hot spring sediment microbial communities from Yellowstone National Park, WY, United States - YNP-CB-024-1 | ecosystem: Environmental > Aquatic > Thermal springs > Hot (42-90C) > Sediment...
AACTCGACCAGTCTGGTCGAGGACAGTGGCGAAAGTCCAATCCTTATGCACATCCAATCCTATATAGGCGCTCATAACATGGCTAGAGCGCCCCAAACATTTATCCTTTCTCATAACATTCGCGCGCCCGACTAGGTTTGAACTGTGATTTTCTTCTTAACCCCTAGCAAAGTAAGCCCATTTTTAAAATTCGCCGAGAATTTAAACCGAGATGTAAACCTACTCCTGGCGCTTAAGTTAAGATTATTCCTTTATCCGCTTTGAAGTTGACAAAACTGTGTATATAACAAGAGTATTGTTAATATTAGCACGACAGAAAATTTTCGCAATGTAGGCGTGCATAGTTAACGTATTCATTTCAGCGCCATCAGTTGCTATCACTTGATGTACGTGATTTTTGTAATGCTACCAAAATGGCTATAATCTTGCTGTCTCTTTTGTTACGTTTGGGGAATCTATTTCTCATGCGTTGTTCACGTTGTGGAAAATGCTGTGAAAAAACTGAAATGGAACTTTCAAGCGAGGACATTGAAAGGTTAGAGGGAGCAGGTTATCGCCTAGAAGAATTTGCAGTTATAGATGGCGGCGTGGCTCGTCTCAGAAATGTTAATGGATGGTGCTATTTCTACAGTTCCGCTAAAAAGAAATGCCGAGTATATGGAAAAAGACCCTTAGGATGCTATCTTTATCCAGTTGTGCATATGGACGGCGAGGGCGCTGTGGTTGATGAATTATGCCCAATGGCACATACTGTTTTAAAACAAGAATTGAAAATGAAAACAAAAATCCTTAACAAACTCTTAGAAAAAATTGATAAAGAACGTTTGCTACGCGAAAAATCCATTTGAGCTGATACAAACAGAAAAGGCGTCCCATTTTAACGGAAGGTTTTTTGGAAAGGATGCGTTTGATATTTGAGGGGTAAAGTGACTGAATATGAGTAGAGAACAGGATTTCCGTAGAAAAGCCAAAGAGAGCGCTCGCCGTGACAAAGCGAGGGGGCATCAAACTAGAAGAGCCCGTGGAGGAAAGAAACAGAAGAGAAGGTAAGATCCTTCGACACCGAATGTTTAAAGTTGCAAAAAGAATTACACCTTTTAAGAATAAAGAGCTCTAAGCCATGATGTGAAGCTGTTTAAAGCCCCATCCGAACAATGCCAAGTCAAAATCGGTGACTAACCCCCATAGTTTATTTTGGCGTTTATGATTGAAATCCGTCTAAGATGTTTGTTCTTCATTAGTTTTTACAACGTCAAAAACCGTGCAACCGAGATCCCAAGTCACCAAATCCTTGGTCATTATGTCTTCAACTTTAAGCTTCCGTACATCAGCCTGTGGATAAATAACTTTTGTCGCTGAGAGTAAGCAAGCCTTGCCAACACTCCTTCGGAATTGATGACTGAAAGAAATATTTTGTGGAAGATGTGAGATTGCGTTACCGCCTAATTGTAATCATCTCTGAGATGAAAGCGTTAGTGGCTTTACTACATTATTTCCAAAATTATCAAAACAATGGTCTCTATGGCAAGTGCCACCGTAAGAAAAACCAGATTCCTTTCAACTCCATGGATCAATCCTAGGTCTTGAAGTCTTAGAACGCTATCTAGGCTTCTATTATATGAGTCTACGAATTCAAGCTCACGAGTAACATCATCGGTTGAATCTTCTACGATTGGTTTTGCTTCTGGAGCAAGTTTCAAATTTGGTATTACCCCTAAGTTAATGTCAGACAGCAGTTCCCTTTCGGCCCATAAAAGTTGTTGGAGAGTGGAGAGTTCACTTTTCAGTTTAAAAATGGATTGAGTAATGGCCTTTCTTTTTGGTTTTTTCAGAGCCTCCTCCTCAATTCTGTCAATTATTTCTCGAATGGACACCATTGCGCGTGAATTTTCATCTATTATTTCAGCCAACAATCTAATCAGTATAACACTTGGCTTTCTCCCCTCTGGCGGGAGAGCCCTAAATGTTCGGATTGCTGATTCAATTAACCTCGAGGAATATCCGCTACGCAGTGTTATAAGAAAACGTTCATTTAGTATTATGGACATAGGATGTAGCTTCAGTTCACCCGTAAATTCCACAACAGGTGTTGAAATCCATGTATAGTAAGGGCATTCTTCATTAAAACATTTTTCATAACTCGGACGAATTTTTCCGTTTTCAATTCCATATAAAGTCGCTGCATCAACCCCCAGCAGCCTTGAAATAATCATGTTTTCTTCATCATTTAGATCCCAACAGTCAATCCATGCCCGTTTAACTTTTCCAATGAGAACATCCATTTCCTTTTGAGAACTTACATCAGTTACGAATAACTCTTTTTTTACCACGGTGTATGCGCGTATCAATAACAACATCCTCCCAAGATGGCTCAAATCTAAAAGATACTGTCACGTTTTATAAAAAGAATGCTCCTCTGGCAGGCTCTTAGAAACCCGATAGGTTTGCACACACTTTTCGATATAATTTTGGTCCTTACATGAACTTTAGGGTTGATATAATAAAGCTGGGAATGAAATTTGAACACTTGAAAGTTTATGGTTTCATTTGTTAATAACAGCGCTTTTTAATTTTAATGGAAGAAGAAAAACTTTGGTTCAGGAGTTAAAATGGTGTCATTTAATTTATTCAAACAGAATTTTTGCTATTTTATGTCGTATTTCCTTCTCTCGTCGCCTAAGTATGTCGTCAAAAGTGTTATCCATAACAAATTTGCCATTAATCGTTCTGACAATGGCGCCGCCTATAACTTTAGTTTTTTCTTTGGACAAACTCAATTTCGTTTCAAACCTGATTTTTTCGCTGATTTTTCTGGCTAACTTATCAAGTTTTATGGGTAAGGTTGAATCATGATCATTTAGTAAGAGTTCTAATTCTCCGCCGCCTAAAACAATACCTGCGTCTGTGATTAGCTTCTCAAGGATTGGAGTGTATTCCTTTGATTGTGTTAAAATTCTAAGCTTGTTCTTCGTTTCGTTCAGAACCTTTGTAATCCACTGTTCTTTTTTTGACAGAATAGTCCATTTTGCCTTCATTTTGGCATCTGCAATTATGCTTAGCTTAATAACCTCGGCTTCACTTTCTGCTTTCTTCAAAATTGAGGAAGCCAATTCGTTCGCTCTTTGAACGCCCAGTTGTCTCTGTTTTTCCAGCATACTTTCCGCTGAGTTTTGTGCTTCTTGAATAATATGTTCAGCTGATTCTTTTGCTTCTTGCAAAATCATTTCAGTGATTAGTCTCAGCGACTCCATCATTCATCTCTCGGCTGTAAAAGCATATTTAAAACCGCATCTACTGCTTTTTCAAAATTCTTAATGGCTTTTGCTTCAATTTCTTTCGCTTGCTCCTCTGCGTGAGAAAGGAGTTTTTCGAGTTCAAATTTAGCTTCTTCTGCTGCTTTTCTTTTTATTTCAATAGCTTCTTGTTCAGCTTTGCTTATTACCGCATTATAGGCTTCTTCATATACCCTTATTGCTTTTTGCTCTGCCTCCTTCTTAATCTTTTCAGCCTGAGCAGTTGCCTCCTCAATTATTTTCTTGGCTTCCAAATGTGCTTCCTTTATCCCTTTTAAGGCTTCAAGCACGGCTAACACCAGTTTGAGCAATATATTTAATGATCTAACTAAAGAGTCTTATTATTGAACCTTTTTGGTATTACAATTAAACGCGTGAAGCTTTCGTTTCTATTTAACCAAAAAAGTTAAGAATTTTAATTTTGCATATTGTAACCTTCTGAGAAGGCGTGTCTCTGTGCAAGATCTTTGGAAACTCGAGGTCATAGTTTTCCAAAAGGACATCGAGCCAGTTTTACTTTTTTTGGGTAAGATGGGTGTAGCTCACTCCATAGATGTAAAAGGCGAGCGGGAGTTATTTGGTGGCCTTTTGGAAGATTATGCAGTTCCCTGTGAAGTTGCAGCTCAGTGTTCAGATATTATTACAAGAGTGAACCGCAAACTTGAGGAATTAGAGCAAAAACCAGAGGAGCAAAGCGATAAACCACCTCTTCCATTTAAGAAAACTCTAAAAGAAATACTTGCTGAGATGGAACAGAAACTAATTGAAACTGAGGACCGTTCAAAACCTTTTATTGAAACTATCAAGTTATCTTCAAATCTTGTTCGAAAAATTGATCAGATACTTCATAAATGGAAAATACACACAAAAAAAGTCGTTATAAAAAAAGCCTCCTTTTCCGGAAAATCCCAATGGGAAATGCTCTTGGAAGCTGAGCAAAAACTTTCAGAAATCGAAAAACTTTTCGAGGAAATAGACAAAACTTCTACTAAATGTTCCAGTATACTTTCAAGAATTGCACATTTGAGCAAAAACTTAAAAGTGAAAGTGATAGATGTTCCTGCACAAAAAGTTCCTTTCCCACCTGACGAAAAATTTTTAGCGTTTATTGAGCTGGAGCTTTCAGAAATTGAAAGCTCTCTAAAGGCAAATAAGTCTGACGATTTTTTAAAAGAATTGGCAAGTATTAAAGCTACTATAATCCACTTAACGGAGCAAGCTACACGGGCAAAAGCTGACCTTATAAAGCAAACATTGGAATTAAGAAGCCTTGTTGACATTGTAAAGCAGTCTATTATAGCGAACCCAGAACTTCAAGCTATCCGTTCTGATCTTTTGCGCTTACGGGAGATGGCTATAGAAATAGATGATTTAATTAAAGTCGAAAATAACATGGGACTTTGCGCTACAACAGTGTTTTTCGAAGCGTGGGTGCCAAAAATTCAGCTTGAAATGGTTGTTGAGGAAATAAAGAAGATAACTAATGGAAAATGTATAATTGAGCAAACACCACCTGACACTGATGAAGTGGTTCCTACCGTAATTAAGCCAGTTCCTCGCATTTTAGAAGCATTTGAAAAGTTAACTTTCGCCCTTGGATTCCCTCGTCCTGAAGAAGTTAACCCAGTTTACATAATGGCTATAACTTTTCCGTTACTTTTTGGCATAATGTTTGCCGATGTGGGACAAGGGGCTATTCTCTTAACATTGGGGGCAATATTGCTGTATTTTAGAGGGAGGGTTGATATCAACAAGGTAAGTGATATACTGCGATATTTTCTGTCAGCCAGCGGGTTGTTTGTTCTCTGCGGCTTATCCGCTATATTTTTCGGTTCTCTTTTCGGCGAATTCTTCGGTCCTTCAGGCGTTCTTCATCCAATAATGATAATAACCATTGGGCCTTTCAAAATTGGCGGGTTTGATCCGATGCATGAACCTCTAAGCATGTTAAGGTTCGCCGTTTTTGTCGGCGTTACACTTTTAAGTGTAGTTCTGGTTTTGAGAGCGGTAAATAACATAAGAAAAAAGTACCTTAAACATGCTTTGATATCTATTTGTTGGCTATGGCTTCTTATAGGCGGATTTTTCATGTGGATATATTGGGGGGGCATTTCGAACATTACACGATGGTTCGCAGAGGGCACCTTCATGCTTCTTGGACTGGTAGTAAGTCCAGCCGTGCTCATTTGCATAATTACCGCAACATCTGGTAGCATAATGGAGGGAATCGATTTTAGCATAGAAGTTCTCGTAGAGTCTTTAGACCATACAATATCATTTAGCCGACTTGCCGCCTTATTCCTAACTCATACCGCACTAAATTACATGTTTCTCATAATCGCTGGGGTTGAAAATGGAGTTTTTACACTGCAGAGCATCCCAATAATAATTGTAGGAAGCATTTTAGCCTTAAGCATTGAAGGGCTGGTAATATTTGTGCACTGCCTTAGGCTTCATTGGGTAGAATTGCTTCCAAAATTTTATAGTGGAAAGGGAATTCCTTTTAAACCCCTTAAAGTTAAATAAAAGATTCACGGAGTGAATTGAATCATGGAACCTAGTGTGATGGCTTCGATTGGTGCAGCAGTTTCTATTGTAGCATGCGCCATAAGCGCTAGTTATGCAATTCTATGTTGTGCGCCATCTTTAGCTTCAGTAACCTCTGAAAAGCCTGAATTAGGCAGTAAATTATTAATCACTATTATATTGGGAGAAGCATTAGCCATCTACGGCTTGCTTATTGCTTTTATGATCATATCAAGGCTGCCTTCAATTACGACAGATGAGGCTGGTCTTAGAGCTTTGCTTGCGGGCATAGCTATGGGAGGCTCTGCAGCCGCTGCCAGCTTAGGGATTTCTTATTGTGGTCCCGCATTAATGACCGCCACGGTGGAGAAGCCGGAAAGCTACACAATCAACATTTTAGGATTAGTGTTATCTGAAGCCTTGGCAATTTACGGTCTACTGATAGCTTTCATGCTTGCCATGTGATGTTTGTCTTTCCGTGGCGCGTATTAATTGCCTAGAATGCTGTATAACTATTCTAAATTTCACAATTCGCTTGGAAGTGTAAGAAGTTTTCTTACTTGACTAGGAGGACTTCGTCTCTCCGCACCTTTAATTATGCATCTTAAGTTTTTAATCTCCACCCATTTTAAGTTAAGAAAAGCTAAGACAAATCCAATATTATAGTAGCGCGCGTATTCTTTTAACATGTATAGGCTCATTTTAAGCGGAGCCTTATCGAGAATTGCCTCTAATCGCGACAACGGAGCATCACATTCCCTTAACAATTGAGTGAAAATATTTTTGTAAACCACGTTTCCAGTTTCAGCTACAATTAAGAGACAGCTTATCGCTGCTTTCGCAGTGGTTGCTTTTATTGTCTCTTCCAATGTCTTTTCATTGAAAAGTACAGTAGGCATCAAGTAATCCTTGATTAGTTCTTGGCTAACTCCTAATGCTTTACACTTCAAAATTATTCTAACATTTAGGGTGTCCAACTCTATTCCTAGAACATCTCTCGCAATCTTTTTGTCAACACCTTTGAGCCTTTCAGCCGATTCCAATATTTCTTCATAAATGGCTTTATCCAAGGCCGTTTCCAATTGTAGCAAATCTTCAATTTTTTTGTGCTTATTTGGTACATTCTTTATAATCAAACCATATTCAAGATCGGCTAGGGAATTTATTACATCGGCAATACTTTTAGACTCAGCCAAGATTGCTCTGCACCTATTCGTATCCAGAAACCCCACTGGAACAATATGCCTCATAGCTTCATCAACGGTAATTTTGCCTTTAACAGCTCTAAGCAAAGTCTTTACATTGGACACTTCAAACCTCTTTAAAAAAGCCAACAGTAACTTTCTAATGCTGCCTGATGAAAATCTAACGAGTTTTTTTAATGTCTCTGCATAATTCTGAAGTAGAGCTGCCTCGAGGGAAACGGAATCCATTCTATCCACTGATAGTGCTGAAATATGTTCCCCATATGGAGAGCCTGCCAAAACACAGCGAATGGACTCAAGGTCTTTGCCAATTAGGCCGATTAAATCTTCAACTTCAATAAGTTTGAGGTTTTCAAGTGCAACCCGCGGCATTATATCTTTATATTCTAGTGGTTTCATAGCCATACGTCTCTAAACCGATTTTACAGCCCGTTCTTTTCGCTTACGTTGAAGAACTCTTACTCTAATTGCGTCTTGCCGTTCAATTTCTTCAAGTATTAATTCAACATATCGTATTGTAGCATCAAGTTGCGGTATAATCTTGAATCTAATTCTGTTTATTTGTCTCCTCTTAAGAGCGAGGATTTCCAGAATTTCTCTTATTACCGCTGTCAATTCTGCCAGTTTAACAATGAAATTCAAAGCTTCCTCGATTTTTGAGACCGTCTCGTTCAATTGTATGGGCGTCTCTATTAGGTTAAAGCGAGGTTTGAGAACCGCATTTTCTTCCTTTGCGCAATTAAAGGATGGGAAGGGTATTCCCAGAACTCCTGGTATGCTGCTTACCTCGACACTGAATTTGATAAGGGGAGCAGATGATGATATTTCCCTTGCTTTCATGGTGCCGATAATCATCTCGGTCTCAATGAAAAGCGAATAGGCGGTATTCAAACTTTCATATAATCGAGTTCGTAAGGCGTTAGCCCTCTGCTTATGCTCGATAAGCGCCACAATCAAAGTATCTAGGTCTTTCTGTAGAATATCGGCGATTCCTTCAGCTAATGCTTTGCGCCGCCTTAACCTTAAAAGTTCTAAACGAGTGGGGTGCACCTCAACTCTTTCAGCTGACATAGTTATCCTCTATTCACTGCTTATTTGCCTGTAGCGGGGATGATACTCCTTTATAATGGCAGGGTCAATTCTTGTGAGTTCTGCCTCTGGAAGTATTGATAAAAGCCTCCAGCCAATGTTTAGAGTCTCCTCTATGTCGCGGTTTTCATCAAAGCTTTGCCTTATGAATTCTTTCTCAAACCTTTCCATAAATTTAAGGTAAAGCTTATCGGTGCTGGTTAACGCTTTTTCTCCTGAAACCAATGCGGTTCCTTGGACAAATTTTCCTTCAGCATACGCGTAATAAAGTTGATCTGAGAGCTGTTTATGATCTCCTCTCGTTTTGTTTGGACCGATTCCTTTATCCATCAACCTAGATAAACAAGGCAAAGGGTCTATGGGCGGATATATTCCTCTCTTAAACATTCCCCTATCCAGAATGATTTGTCCTTCTGTTATATAACTCGTTAAATCTGCAATAGGATGAGTTACATCATCGTTGGGCATTGTTAAAATAGGCATTTGTGTAATTGATCCCTTTTTTCCCCGTATTATGCCTGCCCTCTCATATAGGGTGGCCAAATCTGTATACATGTATCCTGGATATCCGCGTCTGCCTGGAATTTCTAGGCGCGCTGCAGAGATTTCACGTAGTGCTTCGCAGTAATTTGTCATGTCGACTAGCACCACTAGCACATGTAGATTTTGCTGGAATGCGAGATACTCTGCTGTTGTTAATGCTAACCTTGGGGTTAGAATTCTTTCAATGGCGGGCTCTTCGGCGAGATTGACAAACATCACTACTCTATTCATTGCACCCATTTTCAGAAAATCGTCTCTGAAAAATTTAACTTCGTCAGCGGTTATGCCCATTGCAGCGAAGACTATGGTGAAATCCTCTTCTTCTCCTGGAACTTTTGCTTGCCTTACTATTTGTGATGCTAATAGTTTATGCGGCAATCCAGTTCCAGAGAGGAGGGGAAGTTTCTGCCCAAGCAAAAGAGTATTAAGTCCGTCAATCACTGAAATTCCTGTTTGAATAAACTGTGATGGAAGCGCTCGTGAATATGGATTAATTGTAGCAGCATGGATGTCAAGGTAATCTTCTGGAATTATATTTGGACCACCATCCGCTGGTTTGCCACTTCCAGTGAACATTCGTCCAAGCATGTCTATTGAAACTGGCATTTTGATTGTTTCGCCGGTGAAGCGAACCGCTGTTGCATCAATATTTAAGCCAGATGTGCCTTCGAATACTTGAATAACCGTTACTTTATCGCTAACATCTATAACTTGTCCTGTTTTTTCGTCGCCGCTTGGAGTAAGCACCCTCACAACTTCCCCATAGCTAACACCAGTTAAAGATTCGCAAAGAAGCAATGGACCAGTTATCTCCTTAACCGTGAAAAACTTCAGCCCTGCATGGATTGATGCACTCATGTCGGCTTACCCTCGTGTGCTTCCAAAACAAGTTTTTCAAATTCTTCATCCATTTCCTTATTTATTTTCATATTTACTTCATCGAATTCTTTTGGAGAGATTATTTTCATTCGGCTTAACTCTTCTCGGACTGGAAGAGATAATATTTTAATCAGCGGCACTCCCATATCTATTGCCATTTTTGTTTTTTCATAAAACTTTAACAATGTGCGAAGCATTTTGCAGTTTTTATCAATTGGGCAATATGAGTCGATAGGGTGAAACGCGTTTTGTAACAAAAAGTATTCCTTTAGCATTTTTGCTGCTTCAAAAACACATCGCTGCTTATCGCCAAGAATTTCTGCTCCAATCAGCGCCACTATTTCCCTTAGTTCCTCCTCCTCCTTTAGTAAAGTTCTGGCTTCCCCACAAAGCTTTTGCCAATCCCGTTCTACATGTGCAAACCAAGGCTCCAGTATGGGAAGGTATTCTGAATAACTCATAAACCAGTTGATTGCTGGAAAATGTCGGCGATGAGCTAATGTAAAATCAAGTGCCCAGAATACCTTAGCCAGCATAAGCGTGTTCGCCGTTACAGGTTCAGAGAAGTCACCACCTGGAGGCGAAATGGCTGCCAACACCGTAATAGACCCAAATCTATCTTCACCACCTATCGCTTGAACACGTCCTGCTCTTGCATAAAACTCGGCTAATCTGGATTTAAGGTAAGCTGGATACCCTTCTTCACCGGGCATTTCTTCCAGCCGCCCAGATATCTCACGAAGGGCTTCAGCCCAACGGGATGTTGAATCAGCCATCACCGCTACATCATAACCCATGTCCCTATAATACTCGGCCAGCGTTATGCCAGTGTAAATACTTGCTTCCCTTGCAACAATCGGCATATTAGAAACGTTTGCTACAAAAACTGTTCTATTCATCAGCGGTTGGCCTAGACGAGCCGTCTTTAGTTTTGTAAATCTCTCTAAAACGTCCGCCATTTCGTTTCCACGTTCGCCACAACCAATGTACACTACTATATCCGCGTCGATCCAGGCGGCAAGCGTCTGTAATAAAACAGTCTTTCCCGTTCCAAATCCGCCTGAAATTGCAGCTATTCCTCCTTTGGCTACTGGAAAGAAGGAATCAATTATTCGTTGACCAGTTAATAGCGGCATATTTGGAGGCAGCATCGTCTTGCAGGGACGAGGTTGTCTTACTGGCCATGTGTGCATTAGGAATAATCTCTCTATGCCTTCAACGGTTCTAATTTCTGCTATTGGGTCGGTTACAGTATAGTTGCCTTCAGAGCATATATCCTCTATGACTCCTGTGATCTTAGGCGGAACTAAAATTCTGTGCTCGATAAGCGGACTTTCTTGCACTATCCCGAGAACATCTCCACCAATAACTTTTGTTCCTTTTTTCGTCTTAGGTTGGAAATACCATTTCTTCTTTCGATCCAGCGCTGGAACCTCTAGGCCTCTTTTAATAAATGGTCCAACCGCGTCTGAAATGACGGGAAGAGGACGTTGAACTCCATCAAATATTTGCCCAATTAGTCCTGGACCAAGCTCAACTGATAGTGGCCTGCCAGTTCCAACAACTTTTTCGCCAAGTTTTATTCCCTCAGTTTCTTCATAAGCCTGAATAACAGCCGCATGACCCTCAAGACCTATAATTTCGCCGACGACGCCAGCCTCTCCCACCTTAACAAGCTCAAACATTCGTGCACCAGTCATATGCTTCGCGGTTATAAACGATCCAGCAATGCGAGAAACTGTGCCAACAACAGTTTTAGACAATGACATCACCTTATTTAACAATTCTTTAAATCTAATCATAATTTAAGGTCTATTCCTGTTTTGCGCTTAATAAGTTCATTTATGGGATCCAAAAGCAGCAAAGAAGGGCCACCAATGCTTGGAATTGAAATAATTATGGGATATTCATGCTCCTCAGTGATTTCGTTTATTGTGGCACGAATTTTATTTGCTATGTTGTCTGTTGTAACAATGATGGCAAAATCAAGGGTTCCTAGAAATTCACGAATACGTTTGTCTGCTTCTTCAGCACTTTCAACAGAGTAAACATATTCTAATCCTGCTAGTTTAAAACAGTTCGCAGTGTCCTCGTCCGCTATAATGGCGATTTTCATTTACATCACACATCTAACATCAATAACTTTCTATTATTTAATAGAACACCTTGCTTTAAAAATATATAATAACTATGCTGCACGAAATGAAAAGGAGAGTCAGATAGTTGTATTGCCTTTTACACGTTTTCAAGTTGTCACTTTAGAACAACCGAATTGCGGCGCCCTAAGAAGATAGCCCCTTTTCCTTTCAACTTCACTTAAACATTGAACTAAACATGTATTCACTATGTATTCATGTTAACGTCGTCACTCATTATGGCAAGCTATTTCTTTTTTGGCTTTTAGCTTGGCAAGCAAGTTAACAGAAATCGAGCCTATTCATTTTCAGTGAATAGTTTTTCGAATATGACTGCTTTTTGTAAAGTTAATTTAGAAACTGTATTACGTTAAATTTATAAATTAAGCCACATATTTGAAAGGGTTAAAGCTAAAGAGGTTCCGAGGAGAAAGAGTGTATGGAATGGTTCTTAATAACTCCAATAGCTGGCTTGGCTTCCATCGCGCTAGCTGGATATCTCTATCGTTACGTGACAAGTCAGGAAAGTGGCACGGAGAGAATGCAGGAAATTGCGAACGCCATAAAAGAGGGAGCAAAGGCTTACTTGAGAAGACAGAATATAACACTAGCGATTTTCGTTGCTATAATGGCTGTTATTGTTGGAGTTTTATACACTTTCTATGAAGGATTTCCCCAAGGGCTTCCTTACGGGCTTGGCATGGCTATGGCCTACATTTTTGGCTCTGTATGCACGACTGTTGCTGCCTATGTTGGGATGATGGCAGCTGTTGAAGCAAACGTTAGAACGGCGAACGCGGCAAAGCAAGGTTTGAAAAAAGCTTTTCCGGTGGCTTTCTATGGTGGCGCCGTTATGGGCTTATCCATTGTGGGTTTGGCCCTTTTAGGTATAAGCCTACTCTACTATGTTTGCGGTGTTGTTTTGGGATGGGGCGAATTTAAAGCCGCAAAAATCATTCTAGGCTTCAGTTTTGGAGCTAGCGCCCTAGCCCTTTTTGCAAAGGCTGGCGGCGGCATATACACCAAAACAGCCGACATCAGCGCTGACCTAGTTGGAAAAGTTGAACTTGGAATCCCAGAGGATGACCCGCGAAATCCGGCTGTCATTGCAGATAATGTTGGCGACAATGTGGGCGATGTAGCTGGTATGGGTGCCGACTTAACAGACTCTTACATTGCGAGTATTGTGGCAGCCATGCTAATCGGCGCGACAATTGGAGAGCGCATTTTGTTGGCGTTGCCTCTTTTAATTGCCGCGATGGGACTTTTCGCCTCGGTAATCGGCGCTTTTATCGTCAAGTTTAGCATAAAGGGTAATCCTGGAGCGGCGCTTAATAAGGGATCGTTTTCCACTTGGATTATTTTCGCCATGTTCCTGTTTCTAGTTTCATACTTCTCAGGATTGGAGGGCAATCAGTGGCTAGGAATTTTTCTACCTACTGTTGCGGGATTAGTTGCTGGAGTAGTCATTGGAATAACCTCTGATTATTTCACGTCCATAGATAGGATGCCAGCGCAGAAAGTGGCCAAAGCATCAACAACGGGATCTGCAATAAACATATTGACAGGATTTTCCTATGGTGTAGTCAGCATATTGCCGCCAATAATTGGTATCTGCGCCGCAACTCTTGCTGCATGGCATCTAGCTGAAATGTATCTTGCAGAAGCATTGGGTGAAGCGGCTCCAATTTACGGAATCGCCATAGCTGCTGTGGGGATGCTCGCAACCGTTGGGATGACGATATCAGCGGACGCGTACGGCCCAGTATCTGACAATGCAAAAGGAATAGCTGAACAATCTGGTTTAGGCGAGGAAGTTATTGAAGTTGCGGACAGGTTGGATGCTGCAGGCAACACAGCAAAAGCCATAACAAAAGGCTTTGCTATAGGAGCCGCGGCGTTAACGGTACTAGCACTTTTCGGCGCCTACAAGGAGCTCGTTGAGCATATTATTACCGACATTAAGGGTGTGCCTTATGTCCTAACATTGAATTTGATGGATCCAACAGTTGTTGCAGGAATATTCTTAGGCGGCATGATGCCTCCTCTGCTTTCGGCTTTGCTGATTTTGGCTGTGGGAAGGAACGGTGAAAGGATGGTTGAGGAGGTTAGACGTCAGTTCAAGGAGATTCCAGGGCTTATGGAGGGAAAAGCAAAACCTGACTATGCAAGATGCGTGGACATCGCCACAAAAGGCGCCATTAAAGAGCTTATGCTGCCTTGCCTATTAGCCATAATAGTTCCAATATTAACATTGATAACGCTTGGAAAGGAAGCCTTAGCAGGTTTCTTGGCCGGAAGCATTGTTACAGGCATAATTTTTGCTTTGTTCATGGCTAACTCTGGCGGTCTCTGGGACAACGCCAAAAAATACATTGAAGCCGGAGCACATGGAGGCAAAGGTTCAGAAGCCCATAAGGCTGCAGTTATAGGTGACACTGTTGGAGACCCCTTCAAGGACACGGCTGGACCATCGTTAAATACAATGATTACAGTGATGTCGCTGGTGGCGGAAGTCTTCACTCCACTAATCCTCCTGTTAATTGCCTAATTCTTTTCTTTTTTATGGCCACAAGGTTTTTGAGTGTATGCGCTAGGACGTTGCTAAATTGATTTTTTCTTGTTATTTTTATGTTAGCCTTGTTATTGCTCTTATTTGTTCTGGTTTTCCGTGTTTTATTGCTGTTAAAGCCAAGAGCAGCATGGCTATTATGCAG